>Ga0209271_10000440_pt1 | contig 14298 bp, 11 predicted proteins | sample tdAd002_FD_187123 | JGI IMG/M metagenome (GOLD analysis project Ga0209271, IMG submission 187123) | Marine sediment microbial communities from the Atlantic coast under amendment with organic carbon and nitrate - tdAd00.2 (SPAdes)... | ecosystem: Environmental > Aquatic > Marine > Coastal >... | reverse complement strand
AGATGATGCGCTCGAAGACGCCCGCGATATGCACGACATTGGGCTCTTCGTTCCCGAAGAGGATGATTTCGTGCTCACCGCGTCCTGCGTTGCCAGCACCTGGGTTGCTCTCTTTCCAGGGCTGCCGGCGTTTGATGTGTACTACGTCGACGAGTGGCCCGAAAAACGCCGTCGTAGTGTGATGCGCGCCTATGCGGCCGGTGTTCGGCGACAGCTTTGTCTCTCAGGTGCGCGCAAGATTCACTGCAGCAAGAATCCGTCGTATTCGGGGCGGATCAGCAGTCTGATCGAGCAGTTCCCCGATGCGAGATTCGTCGTGATGATGCGTGACCCCCGCGAGGCGATCCCAAGCCTCCTCAAGATGCTCAAGAAAGTGTGGCAGGGGCAAGGGTGGAGCGAGGCGCGGATCGAGCAGAGCATCGAGGCGCTCATCGCCAACTCGGTGCACACGTATCTCTACCCCATGGAGACCTTGGCGAAGCACCCCGGCACGAAATGGACCGTCGTGGACTATCGCGAGCTCGTTTCACAGCCCAGAGCCACGGTGCAAGCGGTCTACGCGGCGCTCGACATCGAGATGACGCCTGCAACGTCGTTGGCGCTCGACGCCCAGCAAGCGCGCGCCCGCGCACACCAGTCATCGCATAGCTACGGCTTAGAGGAATTCGGGATCGATGAAGCCGAGCTGAAGCAAGACCTTCGCGAGCTCTTCGATCGCTTCAAATGGGACGCGCCACCGGACGCAAAGGACAGCTTGGAGCAAAGGAGCGAACATGGCTGAGAACCCGGACCCCAATGCCGCGGCCCTACTCGAGGAAGCCTGGTCGGAGCTCATCGAGGGGCTCGACGATGCGCGCATCATGCTGGGCGACCCTGAGATCCACCCACCTATCGCAACCGATCGAAACCTTGCAGAGGGTCATCGATACCTGCTCGGTCAACTCTACCGTCTAATCGAGACCGAGCTCCAACAGACCGCCGAGTTTCCGTATTTCCAGCGGCATCCGTGGACGATCTGCAAGTACACCATCGAGAATCCGGACAACCTCTACCTCTATGCGCCCCTCGATTCACAGGGCACGTTTCGAATCGAGGGGCGCGCGTACGACCATTCGCATTGGCGGGGCGCGCGGTCTTCCAGTGAAAGGCAAGCTCCTCATTACGTGATCTTCGAGGCGCATTCCGTCGCGCCCGGAGACAGCGGCACGCTCGACGAGCTCTGGGACGGAAGCCGTGTGCTCACGGGCATGCTCGATTCGACGGCCATGAAGGTCGAACCGGATGGCTCGTTCGAGATCATGCTCGCGCCAAAACAGCCTGACGGCTACACGGGGAACTTCATTTCAACGCTTCGGGAGGAGCAGGGAAAGCCCGATGCCGGGGCGACCAAGCTTTATGTCCGCGAGATCTTTGGCGACTGGGATCGCGAACATTCGCTCGACATGCAAATCACGCGGGTGGGCAACGAAGGCCGGCATCCTGCGCCGCGCACCGCTGCGCAAACGGCGGCGCAGCTTCGCGACATTGGCAACAAGCTCAAAGGTAACATCCGATTCTGGAATGCGTTCTACGGGTTTTTGTTGGATCCATTCGAGAAGGCACCTCAGCGCGGACCGTTTCATCTTCTGCGCAATGAAATTCTGCAGCCCCGGCAAGCGGGTTTGAGCACCGGGGGTGGCCAGGCGACCAACCTGTTTGGTGGTGGCCTGTTTGATCTCGCCCCCGACGAAGCGTTGATCGCCGAAGTCAAGCTCGTCGAGGAGCCTGTTTACGTCGGCATGCACCTGAGCGACTACTGGGGCCAATCTCTCGATTACGCGAACCGGCTCACCAGCATCAACCAGGAGCAAGCCCATCGCGACGAGGACGGTCGTCTGCGTTACGTGATCGCTCACCGAGATCCGGGCGTTCCGAACTGGCTCGACACCACGGAGCTCACCTCCGGCTACATCACGCTTCGGACCACGTTCCCTCAGCCGCCGCAAGCAAGCCGTCAGCCGACCGTCTCTTGCAAGCTGGTGCCGTTTGACGAGATCGCAGATGCGCTGCCAGAGGCCACACCCCGGGTAACGGAAGCAGATCGCCGAGCACAGATCGCCGCACGGCAACGGCACGTGACTCGCCGCTATCGGCAGTACTGACGCGGTGCGGTCACCGGGGTCGCAGCACTTGGGCTATCGGCTAAGTTCCGCCCCTTCTTGCCCCCTTGGACTGTTCGCATGCGCTTAGAAACGCTGGTTATTTTCTCGGTCTGTACTCTTCTGTCTGCTGCCGCTGCCTGCTTCCCCGCCTCGGCAACCGAGCTGCTCACCGGCACGCCTGCGCGCACCTGCGATTAGGATAGAATCGGACGATGCGGCGGAAGTACTTCAGTCAGGCGCGGCCTGAGGGGCGTGTCGTTCCACGATGGACGGTGACGCTCGCTTGCGCGGCGCTCTCGGTCGGTTTGGTTGCCTGTGCAGCGAACCCCGGAACCGGGCGTAGCCGCCGGGGGATGAGCGAGGAGGATGAGATCGCGCAGGGGCGACAAGCCGCTGCGGAGGTCGAACAGTCGATGGGCTTTGCGGGGAGCGCGGAGCTCAATGCGTACGTTGCGCGCATTGGACAGCGGCTGGCGAAGCACTCGTCGCGCAGTCATCTCGAGTACGAGTTCCACGTGGTCGACATGAAAGAGCCGAACGCGTTCGCGCTGCCCGGCGGGTACATCTACGTTTCACGCGGGCTCCTCGCACTGATGAACAACGAAGATGAGCTCGCGACGGTTCTGGGGCACGAGATCGGTCACGTCGCAGCACGCCACTCCGTGCAGCGGCAGGCCAAGAGTCGACCTTGGATTCCGCTGCAGATTCTGGCGGGCATCGGTGGCGCGGCAGCATCCGTGGTGTCGCCTGCGCTTGGAAGTGCGGTCGCTGGAGCGGGGCAGCTTCCGGCGGCTCTCGCGATGGCGAGTTACAGCCGCAAGCAGGAGGAGGAGGCGGATCGACTCGGACAACAGTACGCCGCGGTGGAAGGTTGGGATCCGACTGCACTGGCAAGCAGCATGGATGCGCTTACGCGTGAGCAGCAGCTCGAAGGTGGAGGGGATCCGTATCGGAGGAGCTTCTTCGACTCTCACCCAACGACGCCGGACCGTGCTCGCGACGCCCGAGCGTACGCCGAGACGCTCTCCGTGGGGCCGACCGATCGGATCGCCATCGACCGTTCAGCGTTCGTAGGGCGCCTCGATGGCCTCGTCGTCGGTGAGTCCGCGAGGGCAGGGGTGTTCCTGGGCCTGCGTTTCCTGCACGCCGAGCTCGAGTTCGCCATGAGCTTTCCCGCAGGCTGGGAGCACGCCAATGCCCCCACTGCGGTCGTCGCGCGCCCGGAGGACGCGTCGGCGCTGCTCGCCTTGCAGGTCGCCGGTGAAGGGGATGATCCGATGGCAGTTGCTGCTCAGTTCGACAGTGAGATCCCCTTGCTCGAGCGCAGCGGCTTGGAAGAGATCAACCAGTTGCCGGCGGTCACCGGCGTTGCCCGCGTCGTAGACCGTGGCCAGGAGATTTATCTGTTCCTCGCCTGGATCGCCAAAGACGGACTGGTGTATCAGGTCTTGGGTGCAGCGCCGGCGTCACGCTGGAATTCACATCGCCCGCGGTTCGAAGCCACTGCCCGGAGCTTCCACCAGCTATCGGAAGCTGAGCTCCGTGAGGTGCACGAGAATCGCTTGCGGCTCGTGGAAGCCGGTCGTGGCGAAACGCTGAGCAAAATCGCCGCCAGGAGCGGCAGTCAATGGTCTCCGGGCAAGATGGCGGTTGCAAACGACATCACGGTCCAGTCGAAGCTCTCTGGCGGCGAATCGATCAAGATCAGCAAGAGAGAGCGCTACCAGACCGCGCCCTAGAATCGCGAGAAGAACTTCCAGCCACCCTCACCCAAGGCCCATCGACGGCGTGCGCGTGAAACCCCTCGCGCTTGGGGATAGTCTGCGCCGGGCCATGCGGATTCTGGGTCGAAACCATAAGCGGATACGGGCTTTCCCGAGCACCTCCGTCACCAGGCGGAGCGAGCGGGAGGTCGATCCCCGAAGCGTGGGCGTGCGCGCTCAGGACGTCGAAGCGATTTGGTCCGCCGTCGTCGGCTTCTACGAGGCGGGTCTTCATCCGGCTCTTGGGCTGTGCATTCGGCGACGCGGGGAGGTGATCCTCGACCGCACCATCGGCCATGCGCGCGGCAACTCACCCAAAGACGACGACGATGCCGAGCTCGTCACCGCAACTCCCGATACGCTGTTCAGCTTCTTTTCGGGATCCAAGGTGGTGACCGCGACCCTGGTTCATCTCTTGGCGGATCGAGGCAAGCTTCACGTCGATGAGCCGGTCGCGACGTTCATTCCCGAGTTCGCGCACCGTCAGAAGCATCACATCACGATTCGCCAACTGCTCAGCCACGAAGCGGGGATTCCCGACGTACCTCCGGAGCTGCTCGAGCTCGACATTCTTCAGACACCGGATCGCATCCTCAGCGCGATCTACGACCTGGAACCGAGGTTCAGCCCAGGCACAGTTCCGGCGTATCACACGCTCACAGGCGGCTTCATTCTTGCGGAGTTGATCCACCGCGTATCTGGAATGGGGATCCGCGAGTTTCTCGCCAAGGAGATCGGTGAGCCCCTGGGGATGCGCCACTTCAATTACGGCGTGGCCGAAGACGAGCTCGACGAGGTTGCAGTCGATGCGTTCACAGGCCCGAAGCCGGGGTGGCCGATGAAGCAGACTCTAGAAAAGGCGCTCGGGCTCTCGATGCCGGACCTGGTGGACTTGATCAACGACCCTCGCTTTCGCACTGGCGTCGTTCCCTCGGCCAACCTCATTGGAACGACGAACGAAATCTGTCGCTTCTTCGACATGTTGGTGAAGGGAGGCACCTATGACGGGCACCGCATCTTGTCGCCGTCGACCATCGCGAAGGCGATCGAGCCGCAGAGCCCAGGGCGGTTCGACCGCATGATCAAAATCCCGATGGCCTACTCGATGGGCTTCATGCTGGGGAACGACCCGATTGGATTCTACGGACCGCGTTGCGGACAGGCATTTGGCCACATCGGGCTGATGAACATCATGGGTTGGGCGGATCCGGAGCGCGACCTGGCCGTGGCACTCACCAATACGGGCAAGCCCATGCCTTCGGTCGACACGATTCGCTGGTTCGAGATCCTGCGCCGGATCAATACCCAGGTTCCGCGTGACGGGTCCGGCCCACTCCGTCAGTTGCGCTAGAGCGGCCACGAGTTCGAGCTTCGTCCCGGCTTCGCGCTTTTTATCAACGACCAAAAATGGTACCAAGGAGCCGATGTCCGGGTGAGGGCGCGTGCGCGCTCCGTTGGGCCGAGGAGGCTGGGGTGAAAGAGAGCCCGACGAGATCCAGCCGGGCTTGGGTCGTGGTCCTGATGATCATCGTGGGTGGTCTCGGTTTCGCGTCGCGCGGCACAGCGCAAGCGCTTCCGCAGTTCGATCTGAACCAATTTCGGCCCTCGGAGCTCGCGACCGATGGGTTCGCAGTGAGCAACGCCGATGGGCAGGGCCACTTGCGGTTCGGCTTCCAAGTTTACTTGGACTTCTCCCGGGACACGATGGAGCTCCAAGTCACCAATGGCCCGATCCCCGATCAGCGCCTCGAGCTCGTGCACTCGCAGCTCACGGGTCACCTCACGTGGAGCCTCGGTTTGTGGGAGCGCCTCGTCATCTTCATGGATGTTCCGTACACATTCATCCTCGGCGACAGCCTTACCGACGAGGGCGCTGCCTTCCTTCAATCGATCGGCCTGGGCTCTCTGATCCCGGCGGGAAGCGGCCTCGGCGATTTGTATCTGGGCGCTCGCGGAGTGCTGTACGGGACGCGGAAGGACATCTTCCAACTGGCCGCGCAGGCCACCTTGACCACGAACACGGCATCTGCTTCGAGGCCGCAGCAAAACTATCTCGGTGAGCCCAATGAGAGCCCCCACATCGGTGGATGGTTCGAAGTGCTGGGGACCTTCAACGCAGGTGAGCTCGTCCGGATTCCGCTCAACGTTGGATACAAGACTGGCTTCACGCAAGACATTCCATCGCTGGGTATCGGCAACCAGCTCACGTTTGGAGCCGCCGTCCAAGTCCTCTTGGGGCAGGAGCGCTTCATGCTCACCATGGAAGCATTTGGTCGAACTGCCGCCGCGTCGGGAACCGGATTTGGGGGCCGCCAGGAATCGCCGGTCGAGCTTCTCGGCGGCTTCAAGTACCTCCATCCCAAGGGCTTTGCCGTAGGTGTTGCCGGAACTGGCGGAGTGACGTCCGGTTACGGCAATCCTGATTGGCGCCTGATCGGCATGCTCGGCTACACGATGCCCGAGAAGGAAGTAGCAGCCGTAGTGGATACGGATGGCGACGGCATCGTCGATGAGCTGGATGCGTGCCCGAATGAACCAGAAGACTTCGATGGGTTCCGCGACGAGGATGGATGCCCGGACTTCGACAACGACTCGGACGGCATTCTCGATGTGGACGACGCGTGCCCGAACGAGCCCGGACCGCCGGCGAACCACGGCTGTCCCGATTCTGACCGCGACGGTGACGGCGTCCCTGACCGAATCGACAACTGCCCGGACGAGCCGGGCCCCGTCGAGAACCAGGGTTGCCCCGAAGAGCAGCTCGTGGTGATCGAAGAGAGCCGGCTCGAGGTCCTCGACAAGATCTACTTCAACACGAACAGCGCGCAGCTCCAAAGGCGCTCCCATGCCGTTCTCGACAACGTGGCGGCCGTCCTCAACGCTCACCCGGAGATTCCGATGATCCGCGTCGAGGGCTACACCGACTCGACTGGCCCGTCGGCTTACAACATGAGGCTTTCGCGACGGCGCGCAGAATCGGTCATCCGGTATCTGGTCGAGCAGGGTGGAGTCAGCCAGGAGCGCCTCGTCCCGGAGGGCTTTGGCGAGACGCGGCCCCTCGTGCCCGACGCAAAGACCAAGATGAAGCTGGCGCAGAACCGTCGCGTCCAGTTCCACCTCGCCGAGCGCACCCCCGTCGGCCCAGACGAGGGGCCGGGCGAACAATAGCAAGGCCTAGAGCTTGGTTCTCAGGGCCTGGTGAGCGCGACGGTCACCTCGCACACGCCGCCGTCACTGCCGCCCGCGCCGCCGCCCACGCCGCCCGCGCCCGAGCTGCCGCCAGTCGCGCCGCTGCCACCGGCACCGCCGGAGCCGCCGGCCGCCCCAGTGCCACCGGCACCGCCCGCGCCAGCAGTGCCGCCGGCCGCCCCAGTGCCACCGGTACCGCCCAGACCGCCCGAGCCGCCGGCCGCGCCAGTCCCACCAGCACCACCCATGCCAGCCATGCCAGCCATGCCACCAGTGCCGCCAGTTGCGCCGCTCCCGCCGGTGCCACCGGTACCACTCCCATCGACGCAGCGGATGTCGACGGTCCAGTCATCGACGCAGGCTTCAGAGCCCTTCTCGGTGATGGAAATCGTGAGCTGATGGTCGCCGGTCTCTTCACAGGTGTAGAAGGTGGCGGCAGCGGAAGGGTTTGCGAAGGTGCCGCTGTCGGCGGTCCAAGAGTACTCGATGGCATCCCCCTCGGCGTCCACGGCTTGGGATCGAACGTCGATGACGTTCCCGACCGAGGTCTGAAGTGGAGCCACGACCGCCTTCGTAAGCTCGGGACAAATGTTGAAGTCGCCGTTGACGCGCACAGCCCCGAGCCGCTCTTCGCCCGAACACCCGAGGAGCACAGCCACCTCGGTGGCGACGCCTGCGGTCACGTCGAACATCGCCGATCCTCGACAGCTGCTAGCGCCGTCGTCTGACCCTGCTTCGAGCTCGATCCTGTACTGACCGGGTTCCAGCCCGAAGACTTCGACGGAGGCTGTGGCGTTGGGGTCGCTGGTGTCGATGGTGCCCATCATCGGCGCCATGCCGTTCCCGGTGATGACCCAGAGCACTTCGTTGATAACCGGGTCGAGGCCCTCCACCTCGGTCGTGACCTCGAGCTCGACCCGCAGAAGAGATGAACAGGGAACAGCCGACGAGTTGCCGCTGCAGCCAGCCGTCAGAAGAGCGGCGCCGACCAACAGCGATAGAGCCAGCGTGCGGCTAGGTACGATAAGTCCCCCTGTACTTGCGCAACACGGCTGAGCGTACCACGGGTCACTCTCCGGGTGTCCGTTCGAGGCCAAGGCCGGACGTGCTCGGTCACAACGCCAGCTCAAATGCTCCAACATCGCAGGCACTGCCCTGCGGGCGCGTCACGCCGCGTTCGTCCTCGCCCAACTGGCACATTGGTTCGGGGATCGCGTTGAACGCGGCGCTGTCGGTCGTGATAGCGTGGGTTTGCGCCGACCCGCCGTTGTCCTCGAGCGGCCCAAGGTCCAACTCCTGTACCGTCACGCCGACCTGGTCGCCCTTTGCCTCATCTAGGCCGCAGGTGTCCCCGGGGCTTTCGATGTTGTAGCCATTGGAAATCAAAGGCGTATCGCTGTCGCAATCTCCGTGGATCAGGGTGTTCGCCAAGCTTGTCGCGCCGCCTCTTCCGGCGACGTCCGAGGCAAGCGCATCGCCGCGTATGGCGCCGTTGCCCGCGAGGGTGCTGCTCGTCACGGTCAGTAACGTTTGGTTGTAGATGCCCCCGCCGCAAAGCTCTGCCGTATTCCCCGAGATGGTGACGTTGGTCAGCGTCACGGTCCCGTCGTTGTCGATGCCGCCTCCGCAGCTCTGAGTGGAATTGCCCCACACGGAGCTACTCGCTCCAGTGAGCGTTCCGCGGTTGTAAATACCGCCGCCCGAGCCGGACAAGTTCCGCGACACGGTGCTGCCCGTCAGCGTGACCACTCCGTGGCTGCTAATGCCGCCGCCGTTGAAGTCCGCGGTGTTCCACGACACGTCGCTGTTGATGAGGGTCAACGATCCCGGCCCATCGCCTCCGGCACCTCCGGGCACATTGGAGATGCCGCCGCCAGCTCCACCCGCCGTGTTGTCCGACACAGTGCTGCCTGCCAGCGTCAACACTCTTTCGTTGAAGATGCCGGCCCCGCTCCCTGCCGCAGTGTTCTCCGACACGAGGGTACGTACGGCGGTCAGCGTCCCATCGTTGAAGATGCCGCCGCCTAGGTCCGCATCGTTCTCCAGCACCCTGGCGTTCACGAGCGACATCGTCCCGGCCTTGACGTTATGAATCCCGCCGCCTTCGGCTGCGGAGCTCCCCGACACGGTGGTGTTCGTCAGCGTCAGTACCCCTGCGTTCCAGATCGCGCCACCGAGCGGTGCGACACCTCGGGTGACCACGAATCCCCGCAGCTCTACCGTGACGCCTTCGGCGACGGCGAACAGACGATGGTCGAGATTTCCATCGACCGTCAGTCGTTCTTCACCATCGAGAATGACGTCGTTGTCGAAGGCAATCTCGGCATGCGTCACCACCGTGGTCGGCCCGTCGCATGCGAACACGTGTGGGCCACGGCCCGCGGCAACCGCCTCGAGGATGCCCTCCTCCGTACAGGGGAATGCGACTCCGCTGCCTCCTGCGCCGCCAGTTACCCCATCGCCTGCCGACTGACCACAGCCCAACAGGGGCAGGACACCAAGCGCGCAGACCAACATCAACCCGAGTAAGTGACGCATGACCCGCAACCCCGGCAGGCACGTCCTCGCCGCGCAGCTGCGGGTAGACCGAACCAAACCCACACCGCGTGCCAACCCGGTTCCATTGGTTTTCGGCCGGATCGTGACCGAAATATCTGCGTTTCTTGAGGTCATGTGCGAAGAGCCTGCGCGTACTCAGCTGCCGAAGAACTCCGGGTGCGCGAGCCGGTAGTCCTCGAAGGTGTCCAAGTCCTGGGGTGTGGGGTGGTCTCGAAGAGTCCTCTCCATCCATTCAAGGCTCTCGACGACGGAAATGCTCGATAGCTGGCGCTCGAGCAAACCCGTCACGTCTCCCCACACGATGAGTGTCGGATCGCCAAGAACGACGATGCCGAGAGCCCATTCATCGTCGGTGCGCCCGTACGCGTTGTACCAGTATCGAAAAGCCTCCCCGAGTGGTTCATTCAACGCGAGGCGCCCATGAAGGGTCGCTATGCTTCGAACCGCGCCCTTCTTCGTGCTGCCGATGACGGCGAGGCCTTGGTCATTCTCCACCGTGTAAATCATCCCCAGGTTCGAGTTCTGGACGAAGCGGGCAGCCCAGCAGTCCCACATGTGGACGAAGGAGGTTTGGAAGTTGTGGGCGCGAATCTGGTTGGCGTACAGCATTCCAGCGCCTTCTCCCCGGAAGGTCAGATAGGTAACGTTCGAGTGGATCATCTGAAACACGAACTCGGCGCCGTCGCCGGTCAGCTGTTGCACATAGTGATCCAGCGTTGACTCGGACGGATCGTAGGTCAATTGCACCGTAGTGTAGATGTCATCGAGTCCATACAGGCTCGGGGAACCCGACCAGCCGTCATCGATGAAGACGAATGCGGACGGTTCGAGGAGGTGACCCTCCTTGCGAAACCTGTCGACCCTGTCGAAGTACTCCTGCAGGTCCGCCACCTCGCCCATGATCCTCGATGTATAGATCTCAAGTCCAAGCGGCGTATGCGCATCGAACACGCCGTTGTCATCGTTGTCACTGAAGACCGCGTCGAGGTCTTCGAGGTACACGTCCATTGGGAACTCCTCCCAGACGTCGAAAGCCTGCTGCTCGTACCAAGCCGTCGGAAGATCGCCAACGAGGAACGCACCGCCAATGTTGTACCGCTCGAACTGCTCGACGAGGAGCGCCCTCAGCTCACCGACCGGCGCTGGGTCGAAGGTTAGGACATACGCTTTCAAACCTTCCGCGACTAGGCCGTTCAGATAGGTGTCGAGATGAGGCTCAAGCGGCTCATAGAGCGCCGCCTCTACGATGACGACCAGATCAAAGACGCAGTCTGCGGTGCAGCTCTGGATCGACTCCTCCTCGGAGCAGATGCCGTCACCGCACGCCGATGGTGCATCCGCGCATGCCACAAGAGCGATGGCGAGGATCCCAAAAAGACCCAGGCGCCAAAGCAAGCAGCCCCGGGAGTCATACGTCATTGCTCCGCCTTCAGTCTACGAGTAACCACTGCGCTTGCCGTCGGCAAGGGCCAGCAGCAGCTCGTCCGGCGCCTGTCGATGTGGAAGTCGCGAACGCGAATCCGGTTTCCCGCTAGGTGTCGTCGAGGCAATCCAGAGAGTCGCGCCCCGCGCACCGGTCCAGCTCGGTGAGGCAAGTGCTGTACCCGGGACAAAGAAGGGAGTCGGCGGTGCAGTCTGGCGTGCAAGCGTTTAAGGTTTCGCTTGCGCACCACGTGTTGCAATCGGCGCCGGCGCACCACGCAAGCTCGCCATAACAACTCGTACACTCGGACGAGAGCCCCGGCGCCTGCGCGTCCACGCACCGGTTTATGCAGTCGACGAATTCGTCATGCATGAGACGAACGCACCCCGTTTCGCAATCTGCGGCCTGCCAGCGTAGGTTCGGCACTGTCATGCCGATGACATCGGAATCGTTGATACAGGCGTCTCCACCGATTTCACCGCCACCGATCCCGCCGGTGCCTCCCATGCCCGCGGCACCACCGCTTCCGCCCGACGCAGCAGTGCCACCGCCGCCGCCGGTTCCGCCCAATCCAACGCTGCCACCGTCGCCGCCGGTCCCCCCGCTGCCCCCGCCGCCGCCGCCCGGCGGTGGAGGGACAACCTCATCCGCGCAGGCGCCCACCGACGCAAGCAGAGCCACCAAGCCGATCAGCCGAAGCAAATCCATCTATCCAGATTCTATCACGGGGAGATGCTCAAAGCTCCGCGGCCGGCCTCACGAGGACGCTGCCCCAGAGCATCGCACGGTCATCGGCCGCGCGATTTGCGGGGGAGCTCGCGTCTGCATCGCTGAAGCTGCGGAGCACGGTTACCGCGCCCGGTGCCGCTGCACGTTTCACGGCAGCGAGGACGGTGCGCAACCTTCGCGATCTGGCGATGCTGTTGATCGGCTACGCGGGCGGGCTTCGGCGTTCGGAAGTCTTCGCCCTTAGCGTCGAAGACCTGGAACGGAACGCGGACGGCTTCGTGCGTTAGCCGAGCCAGAAAGAGATCTACTGCCTGTCATGCAGGGGGACACCATCGTTGTCCTGCTTCATCGAGGCGACATCGCACGTTGGTTGGCTTCGCCAGTTGGACGTGCGTCAGCATCGATGACCATCGACACTCGACTCGTGCCCAGCACGAGAAAGCCCAGCGGAAACTTCGCGGCTCAGAAGCTACTAGGCGAGGTCGTCTTCACGCCGACGCGATGCGATGTACGCTACGCCGCCGAGCAACAAGACCAGGGCACTGCCTGCCGCGCTCGGGTCGAGCTCCGGAACTCCGGCACGGCTCTGGGAATTCTGATGCCGGGCGTGGTGGTTGTGACCCCGCGCCCATTTGTCCGAGCTCATAGCATCCGCTTCAGGTGTAGGACTCAACATCCAAGCACCTGTCACAATCGACAAACCCATCATCAAACGTTTCATGACTCTTCTTCCTCCGTCTCGGAGATCGCAACAACTCTTTACATATGTACGCCCAAGGGCAGGCGATAGCAAGAAAGCAGCGGCAGAAAAATGGGATTTTTATTGTATTTTCTTGAATCTTGAGACTTCGGGCTGAATCTTTGAAATGTCGCGATACTGCTTACATTGCCACACTGCGTTGTTCCCTCGGCACGCGAATTCGGAGGATAAATCAGCTTCCGTCACAGCTCTGCTGCCGGTCTTACGAGGACGCTGCCCCAGAGCATGGCTCGGTCATCGGTGGCGCGATTCGTGGGGGAGCTCGCGTCTGCATCGCTGAAGCTACGCAGCACGGTGGTTGCCATCGGCGCAGCCGCGCGCTTGATGGCCGCAAAGAGCCTCTGTCGATAGGCCTCGTCGGCGCCGTCCAAAATGTTCGAGAGCGTGAAGCCGTCGAAGCTGGCGGGTGGTTCGTTCTCGAGAAACCCTGCAGCATCGGCGTGCACGAGCCGAATATCTTTCGCTTCCGTGGGAGGTAGGTCAGGGGACAGCTCGCCCAGTAGCAACGAACGGGCGTACGGGTTAGTGCGATTGGGATGGCTCGCGAAGCAACGCTCCATCCGCGTACGCATGACCACTCCCAGTCGTTTGGGTAGGAAATCGAGCAAGGGTGAGGAGTACACCGACCGCAGGGCGGTCACGGAAAAGAGCCCATTGAGGGCGGCGCGGAAGCGCCAGGTATTGAGCTGCTGTTGCCAGTACTCCATCTGTTCTGCCGGATCGTCGAGCTCGGCGAACGTTCGCACCCGCGATGGCCACCAGCCGGCGATGGGGGCGAAGAACCGGGCAACATCCATCACGCGCTCGGCCCTCCCGCGGAAGCCCGGATCGCCGTTCAAGCGGCGCTCGGCATAGGCGAGTTGGACAGGATTGATGTCGACGGCGACGACTTCGTGCTCGGGTGCGAGTTTCATGGCCGTGCAGCCTGCCGAGGCGATGCACAAGACGCGACCCCCCGGCTGGAACGCGTCGAGCTCGATGGCCGCGTCCTCGTACATCCGTCCGAACAGCACCTGGCGTGGGCCGACGCGCGCGTCGAGACGGCCCCGTTCCCAGACGGTGACAGCCGTGGTCACGGTCCTATCCCCGCCGGGATGCTGGCGGCGACCCAGGCCAGCACGAGGAACGCGAAGTTCTTGACCAGCATGCCGCGCGGGTCGTGAATGACATCGCGAGCCCAGATCAGGCCGTTGGCGTTCAAGGAAACGAGCAGCACGGTTTGTGCAACCGCACAGAGCAGTGGAGCCGCGCCGGTCAAGACCCACACAGCAAGACTGACCTCGACGACCCCCAGGGTCATGAGAAAAGGCACTCCGAAGCGCGACCCGTAGCGCGGAACCGCCCTGACCACCTCGAACTCACGAGGCTCGCCGCGGAGCAGCTTGCACCACAGACCTTCATAGAGCCAGACCGCCGCTACAGCGATACGAATCAACCAATCCGGTGGCATGAGCTCAGGCATGTCGATCCCTCAGGGCAATTCGATCGCGCGTCGCATTGAGCCCAAGAGGTAGCGGTGGAACCAGTGGCAAACCAGCCGTTCGAGCGGCTCCCAGAACCAACGTGGCCACCTGGTACTGGAATAGCGTGTTTCGACGGCGAGCTCTGTCTGGCCATCGGCGAGCTCGTGCAACGTGTAGCGGCCACCCGACAGGCGCATGCCTCCGCCGACGGCAAGCTCTTGCTCGGCAACTTCGAACTCGTAGAGGTCACCCTTCTCGATTCGCGTGAGGC
>Ga0209271_10000439_pt1 | contig 14302 bp, 7 predicted proteins | sample tdAd002_FD_187123 | JGI IMG/M metagenome (GOLD analysis project Ga0209271, IMG submission 187123) | Marine sediment microbial communities from the Atlantic coast under amendment with organic carbon and nitrate - tdAd00.2 (SPAdes)... | ecosystem: Environmental > Aquatic > Marine > Coastal >... | reverse complement strand
CTTGTACCCTTTGGGATAACGTCTGTTCAATCGGAGACAACCCATTTATTTTGCCTTGATTAACTACAACTAATCGGGAGATGATCCAATATTAAATACGGATTTAACTGGGCAGGCAAAAATGAACATTTTTCAAAGGTTTCCGTGTTAAAAAAAGTTAAAAACATTCCTGCATTAATTTTGGCAGGCCTTATCATCTTCATAAGTTGCAGCACTGGTAATAATTCCAATTGTTCTCCATTTGAGATAGAGGGAATGGGACTTAGGCATTATTTTTATCGTACTGATAATATCTTAATCTGGTGGCAGGTGGAGCCAGATAAAGCAGTAGCAACATTCAATGATTTGTTTAAATTTGACTTTGCAACTCTGAAAAAAAGGGTAATTACTTGACTTCCCATTGGCCTAATCGTACTTTAACTTAACCAGGACGAGCCGGAACCAAGAAATATGTGAAACAAAGACACTAAGACACGAAGGATCTTACTTTGATAGTCGTTCTTAGTGTCTTGGTGTCTTTGTGGCGAAAAGAAAAAAGTTTTGCCACAAAAAGCACAAAATTTACAACTTAGGTCTAAGGCTGTTGATCAAAAAGTGATAACCCCGTAACCGGTAGGTTGGAGGAGAGAAATGAGAAAGATTATATTGTTTTCAATGATATTGGTTATGCTCGGATTTTATACGGTGAGTCAAGCCCAGGAAGAACTTCAGGTCGCATCAACTTTGAGGTACCAATTTTTCTAAATTGTCAATCCATTTCCCGACCCGATCCTTGCCATAAACCTTTTCCCATTCGGTCAGGATAGTTTCCACAGGTATATCCGCATACGAACCATGAAATTCCAAATATTCCATAAATTCCTTTTTCTCCGTATTAAAGGTATGGAAAATGGAATCTTTGCGGCCATTAAATTCAAGAGGAATCACATTATGCTTTTTGCATAACTCAATATTAAATGCAGGGGTTGCCTTAACCCATATGCCTTCCAGAAAAAATTCGGTAAAACTGTGATAGACAAACAGATCAGAGCCCAAATAATCGAGGAGTTTTCTGGTTGCCAGGTGATTTTTTACCGTAGCAAAACCAGCCCTTGCCGGGATATTGCATGCTCTTCCAATGGCACACAGAAGAGACACCTTACTTATACAGAATCCACGGCCACTTTTTAGTATATTGCTTGCACGGTAATGCTCAGGAAGATAGAATGGATAATACGGGTCATACCAGATATCATCCCGTACCGCATAATAGAGTTTTACAGCCCTGTCTATTGGATCTTTACCTACGCCACTTACGATATCATTTGCATATTCGATAATCTTTTCATGGTCACTGTCAATGATTGCCGTAGGCAAAAGATATTTTTCATCTAAAGGCAAATCAATTTCTAGGTTGTTCTTCATTTATTATAATCTCCATTTGTAACCATTTAGGAATTTCCCTTTATTACATCAATAGATGGACCTGAAGAAGTCAGAGAGAGAACCGCATCAATTTGCTCTCCCACAGGATTCATCGATATGGGTTGGAATTGCTCAACCTGATGTTTCACACTTTCAAACGCTTTGCGAGTTATTCGCTCAGAACCTGCAGCTAAGCGAACACATCCCTGGAAAACAAAAAAACTCAAAACCATTGTTATGCCGATGGTCAAAAACGCATGCAAAAAGAAGTCAGCGGAAAGATAGTTGCCGGTAAAGTAGTTTCGAGCTGTTATCCAACCCACATGGCCCAAGATTCCGATCACCGGCAGATTGAAAATTAACTGCAGCAGGAAACCACTGAGGGTTTGTGAAGCCTTTTCAATTGTATTGTCCAATGAATCACTCCATAAGGATGTCAGATCTCCATTTAGGATGCCCCTGTCCGGAAGAACGCCTTCAATCCTCCGCACTGATTGATTAAATCTGCCTTTAACAAGGGACTCAGCAATATCCGGCCATTCCCGCAAAATGGCAAGCTTGTAATCTCGCATGGCAGCATCAACTCTATCGCTTCTGACGGTTTCATCCAGTGCTACCCGGGATTCTCTAAAATGCCGGAAAGAGGAAATCATACCCAAAAGTTGGCGAAGGGGGTTGCCGAACCTGAACATTGCCACAATCCCAGTACCGAAAATCAAAATGCGTGCCCATATGGCAATGAGCCATCCCACCGGTCCCATCCACCGATGTGCAAGTTTTTGATACAGTAAAACGTTAACACCAAGAAATTGCCTGGAATTATCGTTTCTAAAGGCCAAAAGGGCATCCTTAATAGCCCTCCTTTCTGCTGTCGTAACATTCTCTTTGGCCGCTCCCAGCTTGTCAAGGTCCTTTTCAACTTCAGACTTCGTCTCTTCAAAAACATAATCTCTAAGGCTTTCGGCATTTTCCAATCGCCTGTCAACAACGTAGTCCGGACGGTTAAAAGTACCAAAAATCATATTTTGCAGTTCTTCAAACTGATCAAAGCCGTGTTTGGGGCGCGCTGTGGAATCCCACCTGGGGTCGCGCAAATGTTGGCGGGCGGAAATGGACAGGATCGCTTGAGCAGGTCTTTCCCAGGCCGCTTTGATGAATGCTGAAAATTCCGGCACTATCTTCTCTTTAAGCTCGTTTTCGTCCTGCCGGTCGCACTTGTTAATCACAACTACCAGAGAGTCCCCGGCAAACATGCGCACATAAGGTGCCAGGAAATCAACGTGATCTCTTCTTTTAGGATTTTCCGAATCAAAAACACAGATGAGCACATCCGAAAGAGCAATTGCTTTATGCACCATCGGAATATGCTTCTTCTGTTCGGTGCTGTCCGTATCCGGCGTGTCGATCAGGAGCACATGTTCAAGGGGTTCGGCGGCATAGCTTGATCGCATCTCAACACTTTCCATGCCCAGCTGACTCCTCAACTGGTCGGCATCATTCTTTCCACGGCCCAGAACAACGATGTTTCTGGTGGTCGGCCGCAGATTTCCTGCCTCGGACAAGTCGTCAACTTCAGCCAGAGCGTTTAGCAGCGTTGACTTGCCTGACCCGCTCGGACCAATGAGTGTCACCACAAGCTTGCGTTCAAAACGCTCCTCGAGATCACTGATCATGCGGAGCACCTCGTCGCACTGTTTTTTTAGTGCTGCTCCGGGCGACCATAACGGCGCCCGGTCAATTACACCGTGGAGCATTCTAACATCATTTTTATAACTCTCGATCTTGCCGAGAGCCTTTATTGAACCCGCCTGCCGGTTCGAAATCGTCATGATATCACTGCCTTTCCGCACACTTTAATGCTGAATTCGATCTGCTTTATCAGGCTATCCGACTCATCCATGACATCTTTTGCAACCTGAATTATTCCACCAGAGATCTCCTGTTCAAAAAGATCCTGGACGGCCTTGAGCTTGTTGTTTAACCATGCCTGAAGGATAGGACCGAGCAGTTCATCGAGATGTTTCTGGTCAGCCTTTTTAAAACCTGTTGTGGCGGGAATTGCCACAAGGGCATACAGGTCATGCAACCCGAACAATCCGGTCAGCTTGACTTTGATTCCGACAGCACCTACTGGATCACCTGTTGAAAGAATATATGTAACCGCTGCAGTTGCCGGCACCACATTCAAAAAAGCAGAAAACGTCTGTCGGATCTTGGTCCACATACCCATTCGACTGCGGCGACTGTCTGCCAGATCTCTCAGCTCCTGTTCGATTCCATCTGACAACTCGACGATAACATCACGGCGTGAAAGAATCGACTTGAGTGCTGATTTCCAATCCCTGTTACGCAATTTCTCCTGCTCCTGAAAAACAGCAGGGTGGGCTGCAACAGAGAATATTAAAGCCCCTTTTTCTTCCGCCACCTCTACATAGGGATTTTGAATGTCTTTCAGGCTTTTAATTGCTTTGATCTGCTCGACGGCTTCAAGCATTCGCCTGGCCACCGGATCTTTTAGAGTTGTGGAAACCGAGATTTCCGGGCTCACTGCTTTGTAATGCATGTTGTTTACGGCATTGAGAAGATCCTCTTCGACCTTGTCAATAAAATCGACCGGAGGTTCCTTTTTTTCAGTGCCGGACAGCTTACCTCTTATACCTCTTGCAGTGCCTAACAGTACTTTAAAGGGCAATTCAATTAGGCTGCCTGTTTTGCGCATGGCCTTGACGTAAGGAGGATCTGTTGATATCCAGATTTCGGCAAAACGTTTTATCACCCGGTCCATGGGGAAATGCTGCAAGGCTTCATGGACACAATAACTCTGTGCTGTCTGCAGGGCATCAAGATATAGGTGCAGCTCATCATGAGAAATCTTCGCATGGCCAAGTACCTCCTGAGCCTTAACCAGCGCATCATTTAAGATCGAGGACATAAGTTCGAGTCTTAATTTGTGGGAATCGATAGCTTTGAGAGCATTTATAAACAAAGGATTTTCATCACGTACAGGCTTTAGCGTCATTAACCGTTGGCCTGCAGCCACGGCGTTGTCTTCATCTGTGCGATAAATTCCCAAAACGTATTGGTCGGCTTCACTGCCATATAAATTGTGAGCAACGGTCATGGCGTGTTCCTGGATCTCAACTTCTTCAAAGCTGGGATAAACTCGATAGACCAAAAAGCATTTTCTCATTCCGATGCCCGTAAGCATTTCTGAGATAAAATCGGTGTTTTCACGGTTGTTATAGTTGGAATTTGTAAAAACATATATCAAGATATCGGATGATTCCAGAGCCTGTTGGGCAACATCTCGGTTGATGTAGGTGCCTTTGGCACCGGTATCAAAATCTGGTGTGTCCATCAGAACAAGATTCCGAGGAACGGCGTCGTTTAAAACATAGAACGGGTTTCCAGGAAGGGTGAGATCCTGCTTGTTTTGCAGAGGATCGGGTAAACATCCAAACGGCTCAAACAGGGCAGTAAGAATATCTGTCTGGCTGAAAAGTTGTGTGTGGCCGGAGACAAGGATACGACGATTCATCCCCGCATTGCCTCCAACAGGTGAAAGTTGCTCACCCAATAGCGAATTAAACAGGGTCGACTTCCCCGAAGATCCGCCGCCACAGATGGTTACCATAAGAGGGAAATCCGGTGAAAGTCGAGTCAGCAGTTTACTGTCGACGATGTTGGCCCACGTGGCAACATCCCTGCTGAGATCAAGCTTGAGCTTATCAGTTACTCGAGGTATATTGTTTCTTAATTTTCTGAGGGCATCATTCAGGTTTTGTTCGTAAAGGTCTTCCATATTGGTATCCCCGGATATTTCGAGACCTTGCCCGGCCCTCTGGGTCAGGCTTCTTTACTACCTGTTTGGTTCCGGCCCGTCCGCCTTACTCCGCTTGGCAGGAGGGCGGGCTTGCCCGGTTAGGTTATCGGCATATACTTTTCTATTTCGTATTGGCTCACATGAGTCCGATACATATCCCACTCGATCTTTTTGTTTTCTATAAACTTGTTGAAAATATGTTCGCCAAGGGCTTCTTTCACCAGCTCAGATTTTTCAACCTCAAAAATAGCTTCATAAAGATTTCCCGGAAGGGTAACAATGCCCCTCTCATCTCTCTCTTTTCCGGACATCTCATAGATATCTTCTTCGATGGGTTCCGGAAGTTCATATTCGTCCTCAACCCCCTTTAATCCGGCCGCCAGCATAACTGCAAAAGCCAGATAGGGATTACAGGCCGGATCAGGTGCGCGGAACTCTATTCGAGTAGCTTCCTCTTTTCCGGGCTTGTACATGGGGAGCCTAATCATGGCCGAACGGTTGCGCCGGGCCCAGGAAATATAGACAGGGGCTTCGTAACCGGGAACCAGCCGTTTGTAAGAATTGACCCACTGATTGGTAACAGCGATGATCTCCCGGGCATGTTTCATAATGCCGGCAATATACCCCTTGGCTATTTTCGATAAATGGTATGGATCGTTGCCATCAAAAAAGAGGTTTTTGTTTCCCGCAAACAAGGATTGATGTACATGCATGCCGCTACCATTTTCGCCAAAGATGGGTTTGGGCATAAATGTGGCATAATAACCATGCTGCCTGGCGATTTCCTTGACCACAATTCGATAAGTCATGGTTTTTTCAGACATGCTGAGGGCTTCGTCATAACGCAAGTCGATCTCGTGCTGGCTCGGTGCCACCTCATGATGGCTGTATTCCACATCAATCCCCATATCCTGCAGGGCAAAAATAGTTTCCCTTCTCAAATCAGATGCCATATCCAGAGGACGGCTGTCAAAATATCCGCCGGTATCAATCACTTCGGGTTTTTTGTTAGTTTTGAAATAGAAATATTCCAGTTCAGGCCCCAGGTAAAATGTATATCCCTTTTCTCCTATTTTCTTCAAAAGCCGTTTAAGCACATATCTTGGATCTCCCTCATAGGGCGTTTGGTCAGGATTAACGATATCGCAGAACATCCGGGCCACCGGCCTTTCACCAGAACGCCATGGCAGCAGCTGAAAGGTGTTAGGATCCGGCAGGGCTACCATGTCGCTTTCCTCGATACGCGCAAAGCCTTCAATGGAAGACCCATCAAATCCCATGCCCTCACTCATTCCTCCCTCCAGTTCAGAGGACGTTACCGCAAAAGTTTTCAGCATACCCAAGACATCCGTGAACCAGAACTGAATAAAGCTCACCTTTTTTTCTTTGACAATTTTTAAAACATCTTCTTTGGTTTTACAGGTCCCACAACTCATTTAAGCACCTCCCTTTTTGCGAATTTATCAATATTTGATATCTGAATGATAATTCTGCAGCGACTTTACAGTGGCCTGTCCTTTTCTTCGCCTGGCAATACCCCTGGCAGCTGCTGTAGCCGCGGCCGATGTCGTAATATTCAGGATGTTATACTTGATGGCCGCTTTGCGGATATAGGAATCATCATCCTTACTCTCTTTGCCGCTGGGCGTGTTAACGACCAGATTAATCTCTCCGTTTTTAATTGCATCAACAATGTCGGGCCTGCCGTATCCTAACTTATTGATTGGTTTGGAATCGATGCCATGCTTAGCCAGAAAATGATGGGTTCCTTTTGTTGCCCGGATCTTAAAACCGAGTTCCTGGAAAAGCCTTGTAGGTTCCAGGGCACTCGGTTTATCCCTGTTTGCTATTGTAATCAGGACGGTTCCCTCGATTGGCAGCAGCATCTGGGTCGCCTCCTGGGATTTGAAAAAAGCCATGCCAAAGGAATCCGCCAGTCCCAGAACCTCGCCCGTTGACCGCATCTCCGGCCCAAGAAGAGGGTCCACTTCGGGAAACATGTTGAAGGGAAAGACCGCCTCTTTTACGCCGAAATGGGGTATCGGTTTCTTCTCGAGACCAAGATCGGAGAGTTTTTTACCCAACATGACCTGGGTGGCAAGCCGGGCCATAGATATATTGCAAACCTTTGAAACAATAGGCACGGTTCGCGAGGCCCTTGGGTTCGCTTCCAGGATATACACGGTATCGTCGGCAATGGCGTACTGGATATTCATCAGTCCGACTACATTGAGCTCGATGGCAATTTTCCTGGTGTATTCATTGATGGTTTCTATGTGTTTCGGAGGGATACTGATGGGTGGGATTACGCATGCGGAGTCTCCGGAATGTACGCCGGCCAGTTCGATATGCTCCATCACGGCAGGGACAAAGGCATCGGTGCCGTCTGCAATGGCGTCTGCCTCGGCCTCGATGGCGTTTTCCAGAAACTTGTCGATTAGAATCGGCCGCTCTGGTGAGACGTCCACGGCCATAGCCACGTAGTGCAAAAGCATTTCTTCATCCAAAATGATTTCCATTGCACGTCCACCCAGAACGTAAGAGGGTCGGACCATCAGCGGGTATCCAATTTTTTTTGCTATCTTCAGCGCCTCTTCTACCGTGCTGGCCATACCGGATTCCGGCTGAGGAATTCCAAGTCTTCGCATCAGCTTGCGGAATCGGTCCCGGTCCTCTGCCAGATCGATTGTTTCCGGCGTTGTTCCCAGGATTTTAACACCTGCCTCAGCCAGTTCATTAGCAATATTCAGCGGCGTCTGTCCTCCGAACTGGACAATAACTCCCTCCGGCTTTTCCTTCTCGTAAATACTTAAGACATCCTCAACGGTTAGGGGCTCGAAATAAAGCTTGTCCGAAGTATCGTAATCCGTGGAAACCGTTTCTGGATTGCAGTTGACCATGATCGATTCATACCCTGTATCCCGGATGGCAAATGCTGCGTGTACACAGCAATAGTCAAACTCAATCCCCTGTCCGATCCGGTTCGGCCCTCCGCCTAAAACCATTATTTTTTCCCGGTCACTCACTTCTACAATGTCAGGGGCATTATAGGTGGAAAAGTAATAGGCCGCATTCTCCACCCCGCTGACCGGAACAGGTTCCCAGGCCTCGACCAAGCCCAGGGAGATGCGTTTTGCACGAATATCCTTTTCAGGGATATGGAGTAGCTGGCCCAGATATTTATCAGCAAAACCGTCTTTTTTGGCTTGAATGAGCAAATCATCGGGAAGCATCCGACCCTTGTGTTTCAGGGTTTGTTCTTCAAGTTCCACCAGTTCCTTCATCTGCTCTATAAACCAGGGTTTGATATGGGTTATATGGTAAAGTGTCTGGATATTGGCCCCTTTGCGCAGAGCCTCGTACATAAGAAACTGCCGTTCGCTTGTAGGAGTGCCCAGCATATTCAGCAATTCACCCAGGGACTTTTTATTGAAATCTTTGGCAAAACCGAGGCCGTAACGGTCGATTTCAAGCGAGCGAATCGATTTCTGAAAGGCTTCCTTATAATTCTTGCCGATACTCATAACTTCGCCAACAGCACGCATTTGGGTGCCAAGCTTATCTTCGACGCCTTCGAATTTTTCAAAGGCCCATCGGGCAAATTTAACAACAACGTAGTCGCCGGAAGGGGTGTATTTTTCTAAGGTTCCGTCTCGCCAATAAGGGATTTCATCCATGGTCATTCCTCCGGCCAAAAGCGAGGAAACAAAGGCAATCGGAAAGCCGGTTGCCTTGGATGCCAGAGCTGACGAGCGGGAAGTTCGCGGATTAATCTCAATGACAACAACCTTGCCTGTTTTGGGATCATGGGCAAACTGGATATTCGTTCCGCCGATAACCTCGATAGCTTCAACAATGTCGTAAGAATATTTCTGAAGTCGTTTTTGCAGTTCGGGATCGATAGTTAGCATGGGCGCAGTGCAGTAAGAGTCACCCGTGTGAATGCCCATGGCATCCACATTTTCTATGAAACAGACGGTGATCATCTGGTTTTTGGCGTCACGGACAACTTCCAGCTCAAGTTCTTCCCAGCCCAGTACCGATTCTTCGACCAGAACCTGGTTAACGAGACTTGCAGAGAGACCCCTTGAGGTTATTGTGCGAAGCTCTTCAACATTATAAACCAGACCTCCTCCCGTACCGCCCATGGTGTATGCCGGACGAAGCACAACAGGATAGCCCAATTCTTCCGCGGCCTTTTCCGCATCCTTTACGCTGTTAACCGACTGGCTTTTCGGCATTTCAATTCCAAGCCTGTTCATGGTCTCCTTAAAGGCGGTTCGGTCTTCTCCGCGCTCGATGGCATCGATGTTTACGCCGATGACCTTGACACCGTATTTTTCGAGCACACCGGTTCTCGCCAGTTCGGATGACAGGTTTAAACCGGATTGACCACCCAGGTTCGGCAGCAGCGCATCAGGCCTCTCGGCCGCTATGATATCTGTTATTGTACGGAGATTAAGCGGTTCGATATATGTTACATCGGCCATGCCAGGATCGGTCATAATCGTTGCCGGGTTCGAATTTACCAGTACTATTTCATAACCAAGACTGCGCAATGCCTTGCAGGCCTGGGTGCCTGAATAATCGAATTCACATGCCTGGCCGATAATAATAGGGCCTGATCCGATAATTAAAACTTTATTAATGTCCTCACGTTTGGCCATAACAATTCCTTCCTTAAAAATAGCTGCTTTCATCCCAGCAATGAGTGCATAATTTATCTTTTGGCAGGCCGATCGCTTTTACAAGATCTTCAAGTTTTTGATATTTTAAAGTAGTAAGTTTCAACCTTTGCCTTATTCTGTCGACCATTGCCTGATTTTTTTCTGAATTTGACTTTGCATATTCATCCAAAAACGCATCCTCTCCACTTTTGAGTTCCGATATTGCTTTTCGTCCCGCAAGATCCAATGTTGATCTGGATGTTGAAAAGTTTAAGAAATCACAAGAATAAATCAAAGTCGGACATGCCGGCCGCATATGAACTTCCGAGGCACCGTAGTCGAATAATATTTGGATATTGTCCTGTAATTGAGTTCCTCTGACAATGGAGTCTTCACAAAAAAGGATCTTTTTGCCTTCAATCAGATCTTTAATGGGGATTAATTTCATTTTGGCAACCAGATCTCTTGTGTCCTGATCCTGAGGCATAAAACTTCTCGGCCATGTGGGTGTATATTTAGTAAAAGGCCTTATATATGGAATATTCCTCTCATTTGCATAACCAATTGCATGCCCGATTCCGGAATCCGGAATTCCTGAGACACAATCTATTTCAACATCGTCTTCCCTACCAAGCGCCGAGCCACACCTGTAACGAACAGATTCAACATTAATACCTTCGTAACTTGAGGCTGGATAACCATAGTAAACCCAAAGGAACGAGCAAACCTGCATTTTTTCACCGGGCTTTTTTCTCTGCTCATATCCGTCCGCCGTCATTAAAACAATTTCACCTGGACCTAGATAAGTTTCAATTTCGTACCCTAAATTCGGGAATGCACATGTTTCTGAAGATGCTGCATAAGCACCTTCTTTTTTTCCGATAATAATGGGGGTTCTGCCCAGTTTATCCCTGGCAGCATAAATTCCATACTCAGTCAAAAGGAGCATGGAGCACGAACCTTGAATCGCTTCCTGGGCATTCTGGATTCCTTCTTCATAGGAGCTTGCATTGCAAATTATGGTTGCCACCAACTCTGTGGGGTTAAAATCTCCACCGCTTGTTTCTGAAAAATGCATTTTTCTTTGGAATGCATTATTTGCAAGCTCCTCTATATTGTTGATTTTACCAACTGTAACGATGCTGAATCTTCCCAGGTGAGAACCAATGATCAAAGGCTGGGCATCAAGGTCGCTGATAATTCCGATACCCTGGTTGCCGGATAATTCAGGAAGATCTGATTCGAATTTGGATCTGAAATAATTGCTCTCAATATTATGAATGGATCGTGTAAATCCTTTATGGCTTAATGTAGCAAGCCCCCCTCGTTTTGTCCCCAGGTGAGAATGATAGTCTGTTCCATAGAACAGGTCATTCACACAACGCTCTTTAGAAACTACTCCAAAAAATCCTCCCATAAATAATCCCTCCTGAAATGAAAAATATATCGATTTATTCTATTTTAGAAAACCCTGCCATCTGAAGGAAAAGCCCTGTTGGTGTAGCCATTTTGGGGTCAGAAGCTACTGTGTTGATACAGTCGGTCTTGATTCAGAAATGATCCAAAAGTATATAAAATATCAAGGCGATAAAAAGAGAAAATTAAGATATAGACGTAACACTTCAGTCTTTTTGAAAATATTGCCGCTTCAGGTATGATTAAATTTCTTACTGAAAAAACTCGTGGATAACGGCTCATAATGAAAGAACCCACTCGGGCTATTAATAAAAGTTTTTGTTTTAAGAGGATGATTCATCTCTAGATCAAATCGTTTATGGTTCTTTCATAACGATCCATAATCCACCCTGCCCGCTCGTGCCCTACATGGCAGGCGGGTCAAACAGTTTCCAGTATAAAATTTAATCATACATGAAGCTCATTTGAAATCGATTTGTTTCAAAGAACTAAACTAATACATATAGATAAATTATCAGCACTAATAAACCAGAATAAACCAGGGGTCAACTCATCTTTTCCACCTTTGGGAAAAGAATATTTTACCCTCATATATATGTTAAATCAAGACCGGTTTCTCTGGGGCAGGTTTTTTATCCTCAGGATTTGCGCGCCTTGAATGTGGAGCTTTTTACTTTGCCGTCGAATTTCGACTTTTTACGAGATTTTCAACCTTATCTCATTTAAAAAAAGGCTTCCCGGAAAGATCTCTCCGGAAAGCCTTAGTGACTCAGATGAGCGTCTTGATTTTATGCATCAAGTATTTTTTTTGCAGTTTCATCATTAACATCTGAAACATGTGGAATTCCTGTCTCTCTTTCAGTTTCTCTATTACCGGAGAAAAGGTCGGTGCGCGCGATCTTGTCAAGAGAGAACTTCCTTGCGCCGGCCATAAGCTGCTGTAACCCACAGGCAAGTTTGTCAGCCATCGTATAGAAGGCAACAGCGCCATAGGGAATATTTTTCATCTCTTTTTTCCCAACTTTTTTCTGGAGATCAAAATATGTAGCGAAGATCTCTTCAAGCTTGGTACCAATGTCAGTTACAGTTTTTGGCAGGTGGTCCCAGTTACCGTTTACTTCCTCTCTTCTTTTTGGGTTAACCACACCTTCGATATTTGCTCCTACAAAACCAGGAATCATGATTGCTCTACCCATGCAAATGAGTTTTGTAAAAGGAGCACCAAGGGCCAGCGCCTTGAAGATATGGTCTTCAAGAGCAAAACCGCCTGCAAAAGACATATCAACCACCTTTTCTCCCTTTGCCGCCAGGATGTCCGCATATTCATAGGCCTTTGAATGGAGGAAGATGGATGGTACTCCCCAACTCTGCATCATATTCCATGGGCTCATCCCGGTACCACCGCCTGAACCGTCAATAGTAAGCAGATCACATTTTGCATCTGCTGCAAACTTTATTGCCATTGCCAATTCTTCCATGCCATAAGATCCGGTCTTTAACGTAATTCGTTCGAAACCAATGCGGCGGAGGTATTTAACACTTCTCATAAAATCTTCGCGTACCTGTTCTACTGAATCTAGATTGGTGCCGCCCAACCGACTGTGCCGGGCAAAAGATTTGATAGCACCTTGTTTGAATGCTTGTTGTACTTGAGGCTTTGTCGGGTCTGGATCGACAATATATCCTCTTTCCTTAAGAAAAAGGGCATAATCAATGCTGGTCACTTGTATCTCACCACCTATATTCTTTGCGCCCTGTCCCCATTTCAGTTCAATAATACACTTGTTTCCATATTTTTCAGCAACGAATTCTGCAACGCCGTTACGTGTATCTTCAACATTTAGCTGGACAAATATTGCGCCATAGCCATCATAATAACGAAGATAGGTGTTGATTCTACGTTCCAGTTCGGGAGAGCCTTTGATTTTTCCTTTTCTGGGTTTTCCCTTGCCTATTTCTGATTTGAGGTCAACCCCAACAACATTTTCACCTATAACAACCGGAATTCCCACAAGTGCGCCACCAATTGCAAAAGAATCCCAGTATTTTTCAGCGATAAGTGTCGACCCGAGTGCACCTGTCATAAGAGGCATGCGGACTTTAGTCTTCATTGTATTACCGAACTCTGTTTCAAGGTTTACATTCGGGAAAATACAATCATCAGGATCATGGCTTAGGCGTTTATCAAGGCCATGGGAACCATATGCATACCCCTGAATTCGAAGTGAATTGTAGGAAACTCCTACATGGGTTGTATTGTTGGCTCCTGCAGTTACCATACCGAAACTTCTCGGATAGAGCAATTTACGACCCACAAGACTAGAAAGCCAAGTTTCGCATTTACCCTTGCAATCGGCCCTACAAAGTGTACAAAGGCTTGATTCAGCTGCATTACCTCGATTAGTGGTTCCAAGTACATCATTACTTTTTGAAAATCTCATGTAAATCCTCCTTAATTTTGAAAGTCGTAAAAAATAGAAAAGCGCCTACCCTAATAACGGGAAAAGACGCCTTTGTCTTTTTCTACGTTTCCACACATCATCGTGTGAAACAGTGTTAATTTTGCTAATTATATTTTGGTTTTATTAGCTTTGCTTAATTAATTTGTCAAGATATTTTTACTTGAAAAATAATTATTATTTAAAAAAAGAGACATTTTGAGTTAAATTATATTTTCATTAGTATTTTGCTGCTTTATCAATGAAATGCAGCAATGAAGGATTTTAAACAAACACCGCCCAATATAACGCTTGAAATACGGCTCGCCGTGTTGATATAGTAAATACAATCGTTTCACAATTTTATACTCAATTTAAGGTGAAAAATAAAGCTCCCCGCCGCAAGCGGACGGGGTATTAAAAAATCATAATAAAAAAGGAGCCAACAATGAAAGATTCTCTGAATCCCTTTAAAATCGCCCAGGAGCAACTTGACGATGCAGCCGGCAAGCTGGGCCTGGATCCTGCCATGCACGAATTGTTGCGTTGGCCAA
>Ga0209271_10000438_pt1 | contig 14310 bp, 13 predicted proteins | sample tdAd002_FD_187123 | JGI IMG/M metagenome (GOLD analysis project Ga0209271, IMG submission 187123) | Marine sediment microbial communities from the Atlantic coast under amendment with organic carbon and nitrate - tdAd00.2 (SPAdes)... | ecosystem: Environmental > Aquatic > Marine > Coastal >... | reverse complement strand
TAAAGTTAAGGAATACTGCCAATTTTTATAGAAGACGGAGCGTAGCGACTCCTTAACTTTAGCTCACTTCAAACTTTAGCTCACTTGTAACTTTTCCGGTTTATCCGGGTTAGGTGTTATCAGTTATCGGTTTTAAAAAATCTATGGGCGAAATTATATCTTACCTCTGGTAGAGATATAAAAATATTGGCTTAACGTCATTCTGATAACGGTTAACAAATAGAGGGCAACTCCCAATTGCACTCACTTTTTCATCTATAATATACAATAACGATTATTTCAATAACCGGATTATTGGTTGTGACATCTTTTGCATTGACATAAAAGTCTAAATTTCCCTATACTTTCATGCCAAAAAGCAACTACTTATCAAAGGAAAACTTCATATCCAGTATATGGAGTAAGAGGTAAATGACCATGTTAGAAAGACAATATCTGATTGATGCAATATCTGTAAATGATTCCTGGAGACTCTTTAAGATTTTGGCCGAACTTGTTGACGGCTTTGAAACATTATCTGACGTCTATCCATGTGTTTCCATCTTTGGCTCTTCCCGTGTCAGGCCTGGGGAAGAAACATACGAAAAGACCGTCACGATTGCCAAGAAATTGGCTGAAAACGGTTACCATATCATTACCGGCGGCGGCCCCGGAATTATGGAGGCGGGTAACAAGGGAGCGAGAGAGGGAGGTGGGAATTCTATTGGTCTTAATATTCATCTGCCTATGGAGCAAAAACCGAATCCTTATGCTGACATACAAATGGACTTTAAGTATTTTTTTGTCAGAAAGGTGATGTTTATCAAATACGCCCAGGCATACGTGGGAATGCCGGGTGGTTTCGGAACACTGGATGAGATTTTTGAAGCGATTACTCTGATCCAAACCAAACGAATCAACCCCTTTCCTGTAATTCTTGTTGGATCTGATTACTGGGGCACGCTATGGGACTGGATGCGAGGCAATCTTTTGGAACGCAAATTGATCTCTTCTGAAGATGTGGACTTGGTGACCATACTGGATGATCCGGAAGAGGTTGTAAAAACCATCAAGCGTACCGTGATCGTTTAGAAGTTTCGTGGGGAATATATTCAAAACACGAAGATATTCCGTGGAATACGGCAGCGCATATAAGAAATCTGGCAGGAGTGGTGCGCCGCCCTTACTAAAAAAGGGCAGCCCCTCATATTTTAGGGAATGCCCTCTTTATAGTTTATTTCTTCGCGAATCCTAAACCACAGTGACATTAACTGCTGCGGGACCTTTTTGGCCCTGCTCTATGTCAAAGGTAACTCGGTCGCCTTCATCGAGAGATTTGAAACCGGTTGTATTGATTCCTGAATGATGAACAAATACATCCGGACCATCTTCCTGCTCAATGAAGCCATAGCCTTTATCGCTATTAAACCATTTTACAATTCCATTAGCCATAGTGACACCCTCCTTTTAAAAAAATTCTCATAGTCCCGAACTGCGGGTTGCCGCTTTGACAAATGGATCTTTCCTTCAGAACGAAACCGTCCCGCCAATTAAGAACGGGTCTTTATTGATTGTTGAAATAATAAGGTATTGTTGAAAAAAAATCAAGCTGATTATCGGCATATGCAGTTATGTAAATATTTCTAGATTTTTTACCTGATATTTCAAAATTTATTGTCACATGGTCAGGTGAAAGTTCCTGCCGGATTCTGTCTGCCCATTCGATAGCCACAACATAGTTATAGTCAATTATCTCATAAAGACCGATTTCTTCAAAATCGACGGGGTCTTCCAGACGGTAAAGGTCAACATGAAAAAGGGGGTGTCGGCCCGGATACTCATTTATCAAGGTATAAGAAGGGCTGGTTATGTAATAACCGTTTGGGACTTCGAGACCTCTGGCCAGTCCCTGCACAAAAGAAGTTTTTCCGCTTCCTAAGTCACCTATTAAGGCAAAAACTGTTCCGGCCTTTACACATTCGCCTATCTTTTTCCCCAGCTTTTTTGTTTCTTCAACAGAGTGAGTCGTTATCTGATATTTGAAACTTGAAACTTGAGATCCAGAAGCCATTTTTAGACGCTATTTGCCATTTTTTTGATCTGCTCAGGTATTGCATTCATCACGTCGGTTGCCAGATAACCAAAAGGTCCGCTGTTTTGAGCCAGGGAATCGGCGACAGCTCCATGCAGGTAGACGCCAGCATGGGCGGCTAATTCGGGTGAATGCCCCTGGGATATAAAGCCGGCTATGATTCCGGTCAGCACGTCTCCCATGCCGCCGGATGCCATTCCAGAGTTCCCGGTCGGGTTGATGAAGACCCTGCCGTCGGGATGAGCAATGACAGTCCTTGCACCCTTCAGCACCAGGTGGGCATTAAAATTTTCTGCAAAATTGCGTGCACAACCTATACGGTCTTTTTGAACATCTCCGCTGGTTGTATCTATGAGCCTTGCCATTTCTCCGGGATGAGGTGTAAGAATAACCGGAACGTTGAGATTTTTCAGTATTTCGGTATGACCCACAAGGCTGTTTAAACCGTCTGCATCAATCACAATCGGTTTTGTGCTATCTTTAATAAGTCGATGAACGAGTGTTTTGGTTTCAAGCGCTGTTCCAAGGCCGGGTCCTATTGTAAGGCATTTTTTGTCGTCAAGTAGATCCATGATCGTATTGAAAGATACTTCCCCAAGGATACCGTCAACGGTTTCGGGAAGAGGGTGTGTCATGGCTTCAATAACTTGTGTTTCTAAAATAGCATTTAAACTTGCCGGTATCCCGAGGGTAACAAGACCGGCACCGGTACGCATGGCAGAAATGGCTGTCATTGCCGCCGCCCCGGTTTTTCCGGGGGAACCTGCAATTACCAGTAGATGACCGAAGTGGCCCTTATGTACATCCGGAGGTCTGGGTTGAAAAACCGTGTGGATCAGATCCGGTGTTAGAAGGAATTGCAAAGGTCGTACGTTGTTTACGATATGGGTAGGTATCCCGATATCAACGATTTCCAGATTTCCGGTATAGATGGCACCGGGGAAGAGGATGTGGCCTGTTTTGGAAAATGCAAAAGTGGCGGTGGCATTGGCACGGATACAGACGCCGCACAGTTGGCCCGTATCTGAATTCAGGCCGGATGGTATGTCCACAGCAAAAACAGGTTTGTTTGAATTGTTAATGAAGTCTATGATTTCTTTGAAAAATCCCTTTACATCCGATTTTAGACCGGTGCCAAAGATTGCGTCTACCCAGATATGGTGATGGCTCATGGCGATTTTATTGATTGAAAAAGATTCTTGATCCGGTATTTCAATAACGGGAATGTTCAGAGGAGACAGGAGTTTGAGGTTAGCGGCAGCATCTCCCCTGACCTTGTGGATTTGAGACAAAAGATATACGGACACTCTTATGCCTTTTTGTGCAAGATAGCGGGCCATGACAAAACCGTCTCCACCATTGTTTCCGCGGCCTGCCACAACAGCAACTTTTTTGTTTGCTAGACCCTTAAATTGTTCCAGAAAAAATCGTGTGGCGCCCCGAGCTGCATTTTCCATTAGAACCCTGCCAGGCAGACCAAACGATTCAATGGTCTGTCGATCCATCTCTTGCATTTCAGTCGCGGTTACAAGATACATTTTCTTCTCCAAAGTTACTGTGCAGAGCAACCCTAAAGTTCTTTTATGAGAGCCAACATTTCCTTCACAGCCCTTTCCATCCCTACAAGCATTGCTCTTGAAACTATGCTGTGCCCAATGCTAAATTCGTCTATTTCATGAAGTCCTTTAAAAGCCTTTATTGTATTATAACACAATCCATGGCCGGCATTGACACCTATTCTCAGTTTATGGGCGAGTTTGGCAGCATCCACAATGTTTGAAAATGCCTGGTTTCTTTTTTTATATGTTTTTGCTTCGCAGAATGTTCCGGTATGAATTTCAACCATGGTCGTATCTATCCGGTGGGCCAGTTTTATCTGATCGGGATCGGGGTCTATGAAGATACTTGCAGGGATGCCGCTGTTCTGCAGAGTGCCGACGGTTTCAGCAACAGCGTTTTTATGCACAATTAAATCCAGTCCGCCTTCGGTGGTAAGCTCTTCACGTCTTTCCGGCACCAGGGTTACAAGATCGGGCTTGATATCAAGAGCGATTCCAACCATTTCATCTGTTGAAGCCATTTCCAGGATAAGTTTGGTCTGAACAATCTTTCGTAATATTTTAAGGTCGCGGTCCTGGATGTGACGTCTATTTTCCCTCAGGTGAATCACAATACCGTCTACTCCGGCCAATTCTGCCAGAACTGCTGCCGCAACAGGATCAGGGTAGCTGACTCCTTCCCTTGTGTTTCTCAAGGTGGCGACATGGTCAATATTTACAACTAATCCAGCCATCAAAAGACCTCCATTTAGATATCAATCAGTTTCAGAATTTCATTACTCTTTTTTTCCATTTTATCTGCCTGTTTTTTAGTTTTTTCATGATCATAGCCCAGTAGGTGAAGAATGCCGTGCACTAAAAGCTGAGTAAAACGTTCTTCTATGCTGATGCCTGCAATTTGTCCCTCTTTTGCGGCGGTTTCAATGGAAATAGCCACGTCGCCGAGAAGTTGCGGGTTTATTTTTTTAAATTGGCCTGTGCGCATGGGAAATGCGATGACATTTGTCGGACCATGTCGATTGAAATATTCCTTATTAAGTACCTCTATCTTAGGATCATCAACGATAAGGATGGAAAGCTCTACATCAGGACTGTCCAAGGCGTTTAAGATGGCCCTGGCCTTTCGTTGAATTTTTTTCAGAGATATCTTGTGTTTGTTTTGCCTGTTGTCTATCAGGACTTCCATTTTTTTCCTTTCCGTTGCTAAGGAGAGATTTTTCGGGGTATTCAATGCGGTGATGGTGTATTCCTGATAATATTTTATAAAAGCTTTTTGCAATCTTGTTCAGATCCTTCAAGGTTAGTTCGCAATCGTCTAGCTGGCCATCCGAAAATGCCTTGTTTATCAGATTCTGTACAAGTCCTTGAATTTTGGATGGTGTCGGATTAGCAAGAGTTCTTGATGCTGCTTCAACTATGTCTGACAGCATGACAAGTCCGGCTTCCCTGGTTTGAGCTTTTGGGCCCGGGTATCTGAAGTCGTCAATATTTATTGCGTCTTCACCTTTTAACTGCGTTGCTTTTTCATAAAAAAAGCTGATAAGACTTGTTCCATGGGATTGCCTAATAGTGTTGATGATGTCATGGCCGAGTTTGTTTTTCCTGGCGATTTCCACGCCGTCTTTTATGTGAGAGATCAGGATAAGACTTGACATGGAAGGCGCAAGCTTGTCATGTCTATTAACGCCGTTGGTCTGGTTTTCGATAAAATAAAGTGGTTTTTTAATCTTGCCGATATCGTGATAATAACCGCAAACTTTGGCAAGAAGGGAATTAGCACCTATTTCAGAGGCTGCAGCTTCAACCATGGTGCCTACAACAACAGAATGATGATACGTTCCTGGAGCTTCTATCATAAGTCTCCGGAGAATGGGTTGATCAAGGTTTGCGAGTTCAAGAAGTTTAATATCAGTCGTATAGCCAAAGGCGATTTCTACCAGTGGTGCTATGCCGGCTGTGACGATTCCTGCTCCCACACCTCCCATAAATGCAAAGACCCAATCCCACAGGAGTTTAAAAATGGGAGAGCCTCCTATATAAGCGTTTATAACCGTTACAAGTATCACATTCATTAAGCCGAGTTTTAAACCGGCCTTAATGAACACTTTACGTTCCCGGCAATTCTGCATCCAGTATGCCGCCATTGAGCTGCTAATCAAGAAGTAGATAAAAATATCGAATCTGTTTTTAAAAATAATGGCTGTGCCGATTGCAATTAACATGGCCACGGGAATAGCCAGTTCAAGGCCTATAAACAGACAGGTGATCATGGCACCTGCGGCAAGGGGAATACCGTAAGAGATTGATGAGGCCGATATGGGGTGAGGGGTGATATGGGCCATAGATTCAGCCCAAGATGCTGATATCCTGGCAATGAAAAAAAAGGCTACGAGAACGCTGGCTATAAAGAGCAAGTTTTTGTTGTTGGTAAGATCACTTCGGCTTTTTTGATGTATATAGAGGATATAGGTCGTCATCAGAATGCATAGGATTATCAGCGCTGATCCAATACAGCTTGCTAAAATCTGCTCATTTTTCATCCCCTCCTGGTAGGCCTTAAGTTTTAAAAGCTGGACTTTGGCAACCCTTTCTCCTTCGCGTAAAAGCATTTCTCCGGCTTTTATCTTGTGAAATACCGGCTTGATTTCTGCGTCGGCCCTTTTTTTCCGCTCCTCGGTTTCACTTCTGTTTAAGGTTATGTTGGGCTGGATGAGGCTTTGAGAAAAATCTACAATCATATTTCTAATTGTATATTTAATGTTTTTGAGAAGGGGCCGAGCTACAATTCCAACCATTGTTTTGGCCTGGTCAAGGCCATAAAAGTGTTTTAACTTATTAACAACTTGTTCTTTTTTTGTGCTGATATCCCTTAAAATTATCCCTTTATCAGTTTCTCTTAGGAGCAGCTCTTTGTTTGTAACCACACCGTTATCAAATATTTCTTTTAAAATGCTCGTAATAAGAGTTGCAATATTTTGGGAAAAGGCTTCCTTTTCGAGGATCTTATAAGCACCATCACTCACAGAAATGCCGATTGTTCCCTCAAAGTCGGCTTTCTTTTGCCATATAAGGTCATGGACGGATATTTTATTCTTAGTTGTACCGGTTGAAGTGGTTTCCGCCTTTTTGGGTGCAAGCTTTTTTTGATTTTTATCAGCTTCAAATACCGTCCGAATATCATCAAAGGCTTTTGTTACATTCTGGCTTGTTTTTACAGAAAGGGTTGCGTCATGGTCGTAAACTGTTAAAACCTTTTCCACAGCCTGTTTGCGGCTGGTTTCTGTAGCGTCCTTGTCTTCTATTAAGAAGTCTTTTGTGGCCTTGATATCCCTTGCGGCAACATCACCTAATTTGTAATAATGTTTTTTGATAACAAGGTTGGGATAAAGGAGAATGGTAAAAAATATCGTGACACCGAATAGAATACTCCATCGAACATGGTCGCTATCTTCAAAAAACTTTATTATGGATATTTTGGTTTTTTCAATCTTCATCGTAGGTAATAATTATTCTTTTTTGCTTGCATCCAGATCTTCATATGCTTTGATAATTTTCTGGATCAATCCATGTCGTACCACATCTTTTTTTGAAAAAAAGATGAAATTTATTCCGTCTATTCCTTGCAGGATGTCCTTTACTTGAATAAGCCCTGAAGGCCTTTCAACAGGAAGGTCAATCTGGGTTATATCCCCCGTGATGACCGCTTTGGAGTTGAATCCTATCCTTGTCAGAAACATCTTCATCTGTTCAGACGTTGTATTTTGGGCTTCATCTAAAATAATGAAAGAATCGTTTAGGGTTCTGCCGCGCATGAAGGCAAGAGGCGCCACTTCTATAACACCTTGCTCTATCAAATTAGATACTTTTTCGAAGCGCATCATATCGTGAAGCGCATCGTAAAGTGGTCTTAGATAGGGATCTACCTTTTCCGCAAGATCTCCGGGTAAAAAACCGAGTGCTTCACCTGCTTCAACGGCAGGTCGGGTGAGAATTATACGGTTAACCAACCCCTTTGAGAGTGCTGCAACTGCCATGGCCATGGCAAGATACGTTTTTCCTGTACCGGCCGGGCCGATACCGAAGACCATATCAGAGGTGCGGATGGCGTCAATATATTCTTTTTGGGCAAGGCTTTTTGGAATTACATGGCGCTTTTTCGATGTAATGTAGACCGTATCCAGGAAAATATCTTTGAGCTTGATCCGGTCATCTCCACTCAGAATGCTGACCGCATAATCTATATCGTTTGGATAAATTGGATATCTCTCTTTTAACAGGCCGTAAAGTTGTTTGAGTATATTTTTCGCAAGGCTTGCTGCAATACTATCTCCCTGAATAAATACTATGTTGCCTCTTGCATTGATTGAGACGTCTATTGCATCTGCAATTCTTTGAAGGTTGCCGTTGTGCTCGCCGAAAAGCTGCCTTGCCAGATCTATGTCTGAGAAGGTCAACCTGGTCTTATCATTTTCGGTAAATTCATCCATATCTTAAGGTTGAGCCGATACCATGTTTGGTATTAATTGTAAAATTTCCACATATCATAATTTTTCAAACGATTGCAAACTACAATTTCAGGCAGAAGCGAAAAAAGAAAAATATCTTGACTCGAAATATCTGCTTTGTTAATTTGTATTATTAATTGGCATAAATTTTATCTTTCTGATTTTATTTATATTTTATTGGTTTTCAAGACAAATTGTTATATTCCGATATAAAGGTGCGCTATGAATTTTTTTGACATTATAGTTGTAGTTATTTTGGGCTATTGCTTTATAAGAGGTATTTTCAGAGGGCTTATTAAGGAATTATCTTCCATAGTGGGTGTGTTCGGAGGATTCTATGCTGCTTATACCTATTACATGATGGTTGCAAAGCTCTTGTCAAAATGGATAACCAACACCGGATACCTTAATATATTGAGCTTTTTGATCATTTTTTGTGGCGTTTTCATTATTATCAGCATCCTTGGTGTAATAATAAACTACCTGCTTAAAATAGCTTTTTTGGGTTGGCTTGATCGTACTTGCGGGGCTGTGTTCGGCGCCATGAAAGGGATGCTGATTGTTTCGATTCTGTTAATTGCACTCACCACATTTCTTCCCAAAGGCACACCAGTCATCAAAGATTCCCTGCTTGCTCCCCATGTGACGTTGGTTTCTGAGAATATGGCCAAAGTTGTCTCCAAAGATATGAAACATGCTTTTTCGGCCAAGATATCGGCAATGAAAAAGGCGTGGAAGAAGAGATAGAATTGTATCATCTTAACTCTTTATAAAAATACCGCATTTAGATAATTCCCGCAGGTGGAACTAAATTCGTGCATAAGTGATCGTAAATGGGATTAAATTCAATAATTGATTTAATTGAGACATTAAGGAGTGAAAGCGGATGTCCCTGGGACAGAAAACAGACCCCTAGGACTATAGCTGTTTACCTTGTAGAAGAGGTCTATGAACTGGTTGATGCCATTGAATCAGGAGATCATGACGACGTTTGTGAAGAGCTTGGAGATGTATTGTTTCATATACTTTTCCTCGCCGGACTGTTTCGTGACACGGGTCATTTTGATATAAAGGACGTTGTGAATCTAATTGTTGAGAAGATGACTCGTCGCCATCCCCATGTTTTCGGTAATGACAGGGTTGACGGTGCTGAAGAGGTAAGAGCGCGGTGGCACAAGATTAAAATGAACGAAAAAAACTTCGCTAAAAAGACCTCGATTCTAGATTCGATCCCTGCCGGGCTTCCGGCTCTTATGCGTGCTTACAGAGTTTCCGAGCGTGCGGCTAAAACAGGATTTGACTGGAGTGATATTTCCGGTGTTATGCAAAAGGTTGAAGAGGAATGGTCTGAATTGAAAACCGTGTTGAAAGAACAAAATCGAGCCCCGAAAGATCAAGATCTTTTGGGCTTAGAATTTGGGGATGTCCTTTTCACGCTTGTAAATGTTGCCCGGTTTGCGTATATTCACCCTGAAACTGCATTGAGAGATTCCACAAAAAAGTTTGAAAAACGTTTTAAGTATATGGAAAAGCGAATAAAAGAGAGTCGAAGGGAGATAGAATCCGTTCCCCAGGAGGAGATGGACGAATTGTGGGAGGAAGCCAAGGGCAAATTCGGGCAAAAAGAAATCAAATAGCGTATGATGCGTAATAAATCCTGATGAATCTCTCGTGGCTTTCGAAGGCTATTTCCGGTAGTTCGGCATAATGAAAACGGGCTGTATCATCCGCATCATCGCCGGCGATAAGGGTGCCGGAATAATGTCTAACAAGATATCCGACCATGAGGACTGTGTGATACAGGGAACTGGGATTTGAGGAAACACCGAGAAGCATTTCAATCCGGCCCGAAAGCCCTGTTTCTTCTTTAAGTTCTCTTAAAGCCGCCTTTTCAGGTGATTCACCCAGTTCCATGAACCCACCTGGAAGACACCAGAATCCTTTTTTGGGCTCTACGCTTCGTTTTACGAGAAGCACCCTGTCCCTGTTGTCTACTACAACAAGGCATGTAGCAGGTATCGGGTTTTCATAAATAGGTTCATTACAGTGCTCACAAAAAAGACGTTGGGCACCTTCAACAAACTTTTTGGTAAGTTCGTTTCCGCAATAAAGACAGTACGATTTTTTTCGCATCATTGTGAGAAATTCGGCTTAATCGTCGAAATCACCCTCCGGTCCTTTATCAGATTCAATTGTCGTTGCCCGTTGGACAATCTTTTCAGGCGTCCATTCAGCGGGATCTTCGATTCTGGCGGCCCTGGGTCCCGGGTCATAGGTGCAGGTTGCAAGGATGGCCTCGATGGCAAGTAGTGCCGTATCCTGGGCGTTAAAGACGTTGATAAGCATGTTATAAACAAAATCCTCCACTCTTTTGACCATCCGCTCCCTGATGGTTTGGGCCTGACCCAAAAGTTTATTTTCAAACGGAAGGTTGAGTTTTTTATAATTTCCGCCTTTAAGACCATGAGCCTGTGCGTAGGCGACCATTTCTGACCACATTTCTTCCGTGATGCCTTGGTCGTTAAGCTTAATAAAGTTGCCGTTGTCGTCAAGGATGGCATTACCATAATCATTGACTTCAAGACCCCAGGAAATCATCTGAAGGGCTGTGGCCACATTTGCCTTGGTCGTTTTTGTTTTAGCCACTATTTCTCTTAATCTGTCGGAGCTGTTTCCTGATGTGCCGTGCTGGGCGCCGGAGATCTTATATTCTGCAAGAGCTTGGTGGATTTCAGCGGTTAAACCGACCTGTATCCCCTGGCCGCTTGTCTCAATGCCGTGGGTTGTTCCGTTGTTTAATGCGATCCAGTTCGGGAAAATATCATGGGCGTTTAGACCCTGTATAAGAAACAGAGCTTCTTTTACGGTTGAAAGCCCTAATTTCCCCTTGATTTCACCGACTTCGGTTTCAAGGCCGGCCCATTTGGGGATGAAAGGATTAAGTTCCAGGTTGGCAAGCAGGTTCTGGTCGTCGGGGAGATGGGATGCATCTATGGCAATCGAAGTCATTCCGGCCTCAAACAGCGTTGGTATCTCGATCTTGGCCTCATTTATATCCTGTTCTTTCTTGATCCCATAATGGTCGGCGTGTATTGCCACTGGAACAGTAATGCCAAGTTCATTGCACAGTGTATCGACCTGACGGGCTATATTCCAATAATTTACAGCACAATAGGCATTGGCGCCCCCCTCTGACCTGGCGATTTCTATGATGATAGCGGCATTAGCTCTCTGGGCGGCCTGTAGAGTCCCTCGAATCACAAAGTTGTTTCGGCCATTGGCAGCAATGGCCATGGCATTTCCTTTGGCGAGCATTGCCATGTCGATGAACTTCCCACTGACAATCAGGGCTCTTGAATTAGGAAAAAGCTTTACCACGTTAGGCGGGCGACCTGTTTTAAGCGCCTTTTCAAAATTTGTTAAGGCGACAGCTTTTTTTTCAGACATAGCTTGACCTCCATTTATAAGGAAAAGATTTTAGATTAGCGATTCGCTTTATAACCGGATAAACTGGATGCTTTTTAAAGGCCTATTTTTCAATAGGCTAAATTTATACTTATAAGGTTTTGACAGATGCCTGTGGTTATTCCTGTATAGCATGATTTTGTGATCTGACATCATTTAATATTTCAAGTATTTCCTGTTTGTTTGAAAGGGGTGCCCAGAGTGCACCCCAGCCCATTTGGAACTGAAACAAGCCATCATAAGCGGTATCATGAAATGATCGAATTTGGTGGGAAATGTTTTGTTCACTTAGAATGGAATCAACAAGTTGTGCCTCTATTATATTATCTAGGGTAGCAATATTGATAAATTCTTGTTCGTCTATTTCGTTCATATCAGAATCCTAATTCGTAGTACCCGAACCTAAATTATCTATTCGATTTGACGTATCTATTATTTTTATCGGAATTGGTCGTTTAGTCAATTATAAAATACAGTTTGAGTAACATTTTAGTTTTATGAAACAACGAAGCAAACAAGCATTCGGCTAACCCGTTTAAAAACCGGATTATCTGAATGTGATATTTTTTTAAAAAGACTAAATTTGTACCAGTTTGATCGTTTGAATGGGGCAAATATGAAACAAATTACATAGTTACTATGAAGTTTACTACACATTTTCCTGTCATTTTCCTGTGATATTATCGTAACTATCTGTAATATAAATATTATTAAATATCTTTAATTAGGCATGGCTTTTGCTTATCAAGATAGATTGACATTATAAGCAAGCATGTCCAAAAAATATTGAATAAAAAGCTAAATGTTTTTGAGTCCATCGACAATACAATAATACTATATGTAGCTGTTTATTGCTACTTGACATACAACATATAGTCTGTTACACATTTAACTATAAAACAGATTATTATATCCCAAACACTAATCACCTAATACAAAACACTCTTGTAAAAAGGGTGCTTTCCTGACTTTTTACGAGACCATCAACGCATAAGGACGTGCTAGGATAATGGAGAACGAGCGACAATTTTATCGCTTGATTGACGAAAGCACAGAAGACGAACGCCCCATAAAAGGCAAGGATGTCCGCAAAAAACATCTGATCAATAAACTGAATTATATTAATTTTCAAGATGGTACCATCCTTATAAATTTCAAGCATGTCAAGTACGACCAGATTATTTCCCTCAAAGCAAAACCGCTCCCCTGTCTTGGAGACGAATTAAAGTGTGCCTGGGCAGAAACCGACAAACTTCATAAACAGTTAGCGTTTTATAAATTCAAGAATGTACTAGTTCCTTGTGATCAAAAAATATTATTGGTAAAACCTGATGAGATCAGCATAAATGAGAAGGGGGTCAGTTTCATTCTTCCAGAAACCTGTTATCAAGTAGATTCCCGGAAATTGAGAAGGCATTCATGCAAAGGAATAAAGGCCCAGTTGATTCAAAACAGCGCCCTTTTTTATGGTGATCTCATTGATTTCAGCACAACTTCCTTTCGTATTGAAGTAACGGCCATACCACCCCAGACATTTCAATGGATTGACTCGAAATCTAAGGTAAATCTGATCTTTTCCGACGAAGATGAAATGCTCTATTCAGGCGAATGCAGGATAATAAAGCAAACTTTTGGTCAGAAAACAAGAGAGTATGTTATTGAACCTTTAGGCCATCAGATTCGAAGGTTCAAACCCAAAGAATTCCGGAGTGAACGTCAGGAACTGGTTCCATCACCAAATATTATATTCAGACACCCTTTTACTAAAAAAAAGACAAATCTGAAGGTTGTTGATTTATCGGGCTCAGGTTTTTCGGTGGAAGAAGACAAATATAATGCTGTTCTTTTCCCGGGCCTGATCATACCTGAACTGGAAATAAACTTTGCAAACAGCTTCAATATAAAATGTAAGGCCCAAGTTGTTTATAGAAAAATTGTTGAAGAAGAAGAAAATAACAATTGGGCGAAATGCGGTCTGGCCTTACTCGACATGGATATGAAAGACCACGGCATACTTTCAGCGTTGCTCCATCAGACAAAAAACAGAGATTCTTACATTTCTAACATTGTAGATATGGACGATCTTTGGAATTTCTTTTTTGAATCAGGTTTGATTTATCCAAAAAAATATGTGTTTTTTCAGGAAAACAAGGATAAAATCAAAGAGACTTATAAAAAGCTCTATACCCAGAATCAGCAGATAGCCAAGCATTTCATATGTCAAGATAAAGGTCATATTTTGAGCCATCTGGCCATGGTTCGTTTTTATGAAAATACCTGGATGATCCAGCACCATGCAGCCAACAAGTCCGCCTCAATAAAAGCCGGAATAACTGTATTGAATCAGATTGGTCGGTTTATAAATGATTCCCATAGGCTCTACTCTGTCCAAATGAATTTTGTTTTCTGTTATTTCAGGCCTGAAAATAAGTTTCCCAACCGCGTTTTTGGAGAAGTGGCTAGAAACATAGCAGATCCGAAAGGTTGTTCCCTTGATACGTTTGCTTATTTTCATTATAAAAAAATAATTGGTAGTGAATTGGATTTGCCGGAACCGTGGAGACTAATAAAAACCGAGCCTGAAGATTTGGCTGAGCTTAAGACATTTTATGAGCATGAATCAGGTGGCCTTATGTTGAATGCTCTGGAACTTGAGCCGGACTCGGTTGATACTAACAAACTCTCAAAAGAATATCAAAGACTTGGTTTC
>Ga0209271_10000437_pt1 | contig 14312 bp, 15 predicted proteins | sample tdAd002_FD_187123 | JGI IMG/M metagenome (GOLD analysis project Ga0209271, IMG submission 187123) | Marine sediment microbial communities from the Atlantic coast under amendment with organic carbon and nitrate - tdAd00.2 (SPAdes)... | ecosystem: Environmental > Aquatic > Marine > Coastal >... | reverse complement strand
AACCACGGAAAGTTACGCGACCTGATTCGCAGTTACTTACGTCTTTAATGTTCATCGTCACTTCACCACTGACTGCCTCAACTGGAAAAGGTATGTAACCAATATGTCCGTTTGAACCAGTGGCCACAACAATCGCTTGGAACTGATGCAAATGAGTATTAAGTGGAAACACAAAATTACATTGAGCTGAAAAGCTACTAGCGAATGCTTCATACTGAAGGAGTGCGGCATCAATGAATGTCGGTGTTACAAACGAAGATGAACTTGTAGCGTTAACGGTTGTGACAAAGTTTAACTGTAGGTCTGCTTCCGCACCGGCGCTCTCGCTAACGTCATCAACATTCCAAATAAAGCGCTCACCTATTTGCTGGTAATCAATGATGTCTAGGTCATCATCCATCGTTCTTACTGCGGCGATGTACTTCTTGGTGTCTGTTCCACTTTTTCTAGCGTCATCGTAGTCCGGCTCAGTTGTAGAGAACTCAAATGAGATGCCGCCGCTATTGTCTGACCCATAGATATAGTAAAATGTTGATGTTGCCATCGCGCCAGTATCGAGATCTGTAATCAATGACACTGATGTATCTGCCGTCAAGATGCTACGAACGCCATCAATTGATAATTCACACGGCTTGAGCACATTAACAGAGCTTGTTCCAGCACGCTGGGTTTCACACCCTAGCTTGCGGTTAGTGATTACCGCAGTGGAAGTGGCGGCGTAGTCATCGCTCGTTAGCGAGCCGTCTGTGACGTTCGTGGTATCAATTGCGTTCACCGCAGACTGAATCGCATCGAACTCGTTGTTCAGATCAGCAGCGTTGATCTTCAGACCATCAACGATGTTGTCCTCTGCTTGGCGCGTATACGTGCCTGCCATGGCAATACTCGTGATGAGCAATAATGAAAAAATCCATTTTTTCATAGCGTAAATCCTAGCATGAAATTACAGAGTAAAATAGTTTTCTCCGTTCCAATAAACATCCAAAACCTCGTAAGCCCCCACGCTTTTCGTCGCGGAGCCATCTATCGTGTTACCGGCAGGAGCAGCTACCGTGTGGCCACCGCTACCGGATTCGTCTTTAATCACAAACCTTTGAAACTTCACCAGCGGTCTGGGACGCGCCAGGGTTATCGTCAGCGTGCCCTGGATCAATGCCACCAAGTCGTCTGTGAGGCTCACATCGTAGTTCTGAGCCACTGCCACGCGCTTCAGATTCCCCACCTCACGGATCACCTCATACAGGTGATTAATCTCAGATAGCATCCGCTGGCGGTCATAATCCTCACCAACCGGAAACTGACTTGCTGGTAGCGTAGTGTTACTCATAAGCCCATCACCACCCCTTCAAGCTGCACACTGAGGAGACTGAACCCTCGCTGTTTCGTATCTGTTGAGTTGTGCACGATCTCGACCTGGAAGAGGCGTCCAACTCCCTCAACCGGTACCTTGAGCAACTCTCTAACCTTGCCACCCACATAGCGGCCAGTGCCATACTTATCAGTACCGTAGACCGCATAATTAGAAGTGGAGTCGATACTCGTAGCTTCATAGACTGTACCCCTGAATAAATCTGAGAATACCCGCACATCTATTGTCCATGCCTCGTTTGCTTCCGCTAGCACGTACAACCACTTAACCTTCTTGCGCACACTGGGATCACCTAAAGAGAACTGACCACTGCGCCACCTACCCGTAATGCGTGAGCCAAGGTGCGTGACGTTCGTAGCATCACCAATGTCTACAAGCTGTCCACCGCTTGAGGCTCCGACGAGTGAACGTGGCTTTGAATTACTTCCCACATCAAAGTGGATTGCCGTTCCCTCACGCTTACGCTGGGTGGACCACTGACCTGACCGAATGTCGTAAGTAAGGGTCTTGTTGGGAGTTGTGGCTCCGCCGGTCGGGACCATGCAGTAGTAGAGTCCTTCAACCCGATCATAGGATGAATCAGCGTTGTCCAGCTTATCAAAATTAATATCGTCAACAACATCGGATATATCACTGGAGATGATTTGAGTCTCTGAAGCAGGGCGTGCCAAGATAAAGCCCTCACCCGAAAGACAGATCGCTCCGATTGGAGTTTCTTGCAAGGTCGAGGCATTCACACACCCCCTCTGTGAATCAATCCGTCTGGGGATTGCATTCGTTACGTTATCGCCCACAAGCATGTACGTTGAATCAGATTTAAAGATTAACGGTATGTCCACGATCACTGCCACACCGACAAGCTTCTGCCCGTCACCGCGCCCAACCTCAAAGTTAAACGGCCAGTAGTCGTACTGGAATGGATCGGAGGCGTAGAGGAATGAGTCAGCTCTGTTAACAGTAAGACTGGAAGACTTAATTGCATCAGTAACTGTTGTTCTCTCAAACTCAACACCAACAGCAAGCAGTGAATCACGCCACTGACGCAGATACTTTATACCAACCGAGTTGTCAGGAAACCCAGCACCGATCAACGCAGTTCTTTGTGGCGGCGGTTGCCTTTCTGCAGTAATTAATATCGCACCAAGCTCTATGTCTGCCTTGTTGTCTTGAAATGCTGTCGCTGAAGCAACAATTCCTATGTCAAAGTCTGCAACAAAAAAGAATGAGCTAGTGTCACCAATCTTTGTTCTGTATACCCTTAGCTTGTCACCACGAAGCGGAACAGCGCTATCAAACATTGGATATGGCTTGATGTTTATAGACCCAACCGTTCCACTGGTAGTCACATCAAGGGTTAGCCATCCATTCGGATTCGTGTCTGCATCATACTCAGCGGTATTTAATAGTCCCTTTTCATCCGGCAATGATCCCCACGGCAAGCTCTCAGTGCCTGTGTCGCTATCATAAACAACAAACGCATACCTTCTTGCGCCTGCCGCTATTTTAGAACCACTTGTCGTAGTTACTATCGGTGCATTTGTTCGTGGAACCGCGCCGCCACCAGGCGGAAGTATCCCCACATCCTTAAAACCATCATCACCGTAAAAACTAAAGCGCTTGCCGTTTGCCAGGAAGATGTTGTCACGCCACTTGTCCGAGAATATCTTCTCACTCGTGAAGTCCTCTGTGACCGTAAGCTCTGTTGCGCTGTCTTCAGACTGCTCAATGCCAATCTTGCTGCCAACCTGCCACATCCAGCGGTTGTTAAACCGACCCAGCCACTTAATCGCTGACGTGCCCAGTACAGTCTTGAAGTACTCCACACCACCATTGATCTTATACAGAATACCGTCAATGTTACTGAAGTTGTAAATCAACTCGGAGTCTTGAGGGTTCAACGCACGCGGAGGCAAGCCAGACTTCTGCCCTCCGAAAGCTCGTATCTCCTCAATCTGTTTCTGTCTAATCGGCATTAGCTATAGTTCGGCGGCAACCGTGGGTCACGATACGGATCAGCATCTGAACCGTCGTGCGCACGCGCTCTGTGCCGCATGTCCTTCTTGTTAAAGTGTTTGCCCTGAGCCTTCGTTAAAAGCATCTCAACCTGCTGATCACGCTGCAACTCCGTAATCTCGTTCAGGTCCCTAAGTGCGTACTTCTCCGCAATCGCAATCACCACCGGCAACATCGTCTCCGGCATGCGATCACGAAGATCATCCTTGTCACTATCGAAAAGAGCTATGTACTTGTCGGCACTCACGTAGAGCGTCTTCGCAGCACTAGGCTGCGGCCATAAACGAATCTTCCAACCGTGCGTGTACTGATCCCAACCAACAATCGTATAGTGCGTGGGGGTGCCGTCTGCATCCTGGTCATCAACGATCACGTCAATCCACCTGTCATACGGTACATAGTTAAGCGAGTAATCGTCATTGTCTCGATAGTAAAGCTTGCGAATCTCCTTAACCACGCACGGCAATGTATACTCGCTCGTGTCGTCCTCAAGCTCTAACGTCTCGTCACCGTCCTTTAAGAACGGCCAGGGACCGAACCCGGAGATATCAACCAGTGCGCGGTTAATCCACTTCTTGCACTTCGCTAATGTGATCGTGTCCGTAGAGCCGTAGGTCTGCCCTACTTCGGTGGCGATATCTTGTAACGTAAATAAATCTGCCGCGCCCATACTAGATGCCCTCCAAAGGTCGAGGCTTGTGCGTTACCACGGCGGTCCATGCGCATAGTGCGATCAGTCCGTGAGGCATTAGATGAAACGGGAAGCTTCCTAATGCGTTCACTAAAAACGCAATTAGTATCGCACCCATCCCCGCCACCACCGTGATGTTCCTCTTTCTCCACAACTCTTTGAAGAAATCGCATACCATAATGGTAGCACAAATTACTCCGACCAAACCATATTCATAAAAAAGCTGCACGTAATCGTTGTGTGCTTGCTTGTACGTGCCGTGCATCTTCTTGTGCTCTTTCGGTTGTATCGACGGGTAGTAAGCCTTAAACATACCCGGACCCCAACCCATCACAGGCTTCTCCATGCCACTCTCAATCGCTGCGTTCCACGCATTAAACCTGCCAGTGTCGTCGAAGTAGTGACGCTTACCGAACACCGTAAACAGTAGTAAGAGGCCCCCTGCAAGGACTCCGGCGAGGGTAGTTGCCGTCAGCCATCCTTGGCTGTAATAAGTCCAGAGCAGGAGGCCAGCAGCGAGAGATACAACTGCAAAGCTTGAATCTGTTAGAAACACTGCCGGTGCCATGATCATCGCGCACACATAACGATGCCGAAACATCGCAGCTATAATCGGTGCCACAAGAAAAGAACCAAACAATGTGTGCTGACCAAGAAACGCCGTGGGCTTTGATTCTGGTGCCCATGCCTTTAAAAAGAATACTGGATCAATACCGGACGCCTGCATATACCCGTAAACAGTCGTCAGTAGACCACCAAAAATGATCGCGTCCATCACAAGATTAAGTGAACGCTCGGAAAGATTCGTGCAGAAGGCTGCTATACATACTGCACTCATTATAAAAATTAACTCATAGATATGGAAAGAACCCATTCCATGCAAGACCGCAAGAGCAGAAATCCCACCCACACTAATGCCAAGAGATAGGCGCACATTCCGAGCAACGAAATATGCAGCACCCAGTCCGGCAAATAGGACCGCCGCCTTGAGCTTCGGTATTCTTGTCGCATCCGATACCCCTGGTTCAATAATAAACGGCAGGGCTAGCAATGCTAGCCCCACCATCATGCCTTTTAAGCGATCCGTCATTACTTCATGTTCACAATAACGCTGAGATCACTGCCGGTTCCACCGTCAGCTTGCTCAAGCGAAATTACGCCAGAGTTTCCAGACGCAGTGCCGTGGATACAATCATTCTCCTCATCAACAGGAGTGGTTGTAACTTCACAAGCAGCACACTTAACAAGTGCGCCAGTTGTGCCATCAGCACAGAGTTTGTCACCAACACGAATCTGAACGCTAGAAGCGTCGTACTTCGCAAAGTCAACAAAGCCCTTTGTGATACACCGATGCTGACGAGTATCGCCGGTAGCTACTGCGCTATCAGCAATACATGCCTGCATAGCCGCATCAACCACGGTGTTACCACCAGTAGCCGTCAACGTATATCCATCTGCATCAGCCATGGAGTATGACAGAATCATACCCCGTGTCAGAGCAAGACTTGAACCAGCCGTAGCTGATTTCTTATACGTGCGGTACTCGCGGTTGTGTGCTCCATTTACAGGATCTCCACCACCAGAGTTGTACGCGAATGCCGGAGCCGCGATTAAAAGGAGTGCAACTAATAACTTTTTCATCTTCTATTCTCCTTTAATTACGGTGAAGCGATTGCGAAAAGAACACCGCTTGTTCGTCGCGCACGACTACAGTGCGTAAGACGGGTAATCACGTGCATTACCTCGGTATCCTGGTTGTGTGGCTCTTTTACGCTTGACGGCTCGAACCAACGGTTCGACATGCCGACAACCTTTAGGTGCCGTAAGTTCAGTGCATAGATCGCATCACCCGAAAGTGAAGCAGTCGAACGCACTGTCTGAACCACAGGCTCACGAACGAACGGAAGACCTTGGGCAACGATTACGTCGAATCCAGCGTTACCAAGTGCCTTGGCTGCTGGGTTCATGTACCGCTGCTGATCTACCATCGTCTGCAAGTATGACTCATACGCATCGTTTCCACCGAGCAAGAGTTGTGGCTTGTCTGCGCCGAAGCAGGCAGCATACAACAACTCACGCAGTGCCTGCGCCCCTGCTCCACTCTGAGAAGTCTCAAAGCTTGCAGAAGAGAAGTCACTGGTCTGGTTCGCCCAACCGTTGAAGTCAGCATACGCGATGCCGCCTACAGCGTTGGCCGGATCAGTCGTCGGATCATCCTTTACGATATCAAGCAAGCCAAAAGGCGCGTTTGATCCCGTACCATTGTCAGCCTGACGGCCAAGCAATGCGGTGTTGATCGTCTCAGACTGATCAGCACGCAAACCATCGATGTGTCCTTGCATGATATCGAAGAGTCGGTGCTTGTTGCCCCGGTTCTTATCCATCAGCTCGTTATCGAGATTTACGCTTCCAGCAATTGAGTACCAAGGAAAGTCCGCTTGCGTGAAGCTATCCTGTGGAGTGATATCCAATGTCTCGTGACCTGAATACCAACCAATTGTTGAGTTCTGTGAATAGCGTAAGCTCCATGAAACACTACGACCCGGAGACTCTTCCATTTGAAGACCCTCGGCGAATCGAGCGTTTCGGGGCTTACGCGCCCTGAATACGTTAGCCGCGACATCCGGATTACCAAGAACTGTTAAATAAACATGGTCAGCGACAATGTTATCCGTGAAGTCCTTCTTCTGGTTCCGAAGTGTTGATGCAGCTAACTGTCCATAAGTTAGTGCCATTTGTTATCCTCCATGATTAGTTTGCAAGTCCGCCGCCCTGTTCAAGTGCAAGCTCGAAAGCCTCCATCGGGTCCATGCCACCTGTTGCAGGACCTTCTGTTGCTGCGCTGGAATTAACCGTCTTCATCGACGGGTTCCGGCGAGCCTTCGCATCCTGAGCCTTGAGTGCATCCTGCACTCGCTTGTCCATGATCTTGTCAACGTACAGGTTGTCCACAAGCATATCCGTGTTGTCGTAAACCTTGCGGCTCGACATCTCTTGGATTATCTGCTTCTGGACGTCCTTACCTGGCTTCTCTCCAAAGTGCTGTTCATAGCGCGAAAACGCTTTGTTCAACCCGGAGTCAACCATGGTTTCCGCCTGCTGCTGTTGCGCCTGATACTGCTGGGTCTGAATAAACTGATTAGCTTGCGCCAACTGTTGCTTTATTCCCTGCAGCTCTGGTGACAAATGCTGATAGAGCGGATCGTCTTGAAGACCGTCTGGTGTTTGTTCCTGACCTTGGCCCTGCTGCGAAAACATCTCTCGCAACGCCTGTGCCTTGTCCGGGTTAGCGGTAAGAAACTGGTGAAGCTGCACATACTCATTGAGAGCTGATTGAACAGTCTCCATGCCTCCGTACTTCTCTAGTTCCTTATTAAGTGCAGCATGTTCTTGTGCCTTGCGGGTGTAGGCGGAATGTACATGAGCATAGCTCTTAGCGTTGTTTGGATTCGCATCCAACCAAGCCTTAAGCTCATCCACAGACATATCAGTAGGGTCCTTCTCGGGTGCGGCTTCCGCCTGAGCAGGATCCTCTACCTTTCCTTCTTCATTATCCGCTGCTTGATCAGTGGCTGCTGCTTCAACATCATCAGTGGTACCTTCCATTTGATCATACTGATCACTGAACTCGTTCCACGATTCTGTTATGCCACCGTCATCGGGTGTACTTACTTCGGTATTTGTATCCGGATTGTCCTGAGTTTCAGGGTCCATTCTTAGCTCCTCGTCCGTGAGGGGCAACTGACTGAAAAGTTGCTTATCCTCTAATAGTATTGATCCTCAGTCAAAGTCATTCCCATCGACTTTGCTAACGCTGCCTCATCTTCCTTGGACTTCACAATTTGTCCGAGACATCCGTTGAAATGTGGGTATCGTAAATTCTTGCGCTGCTCTTTGCTTGGCTCGTGATAGTTCTCTGTGCCGCAATCATTGCACTTGCACTTGTAGCCGTAGCCTTGAATAGAAAGCACCGTCTGTTTTGTACTGGCGTACCAAGCGTCGTTACACTTCGTGCAGTTGGCGAGCATTACCGGATTGTCCGGCATCTGCGGCTTGTCTGGATTTGCCTTCTTTGTCTTCCAGTTAAGTGGACGATTGCCACGACTGTAATTAATCTCGTTCTTGTATCCGTGCTTGTAACTACTCATTGCTTCACCAATATTAATTGATATTGTCCTGCGATACTTGCGTTTGAGTTATCAACCGCAGAAACCCTCATTATTCCGCAGGTCTTCTCTGGAAACTCTAGACCACCATAAATATTTGCAACGTAAGGATTCGAGTTTGAAACAGCGAATGGACGAACTGCTGAGATTGCGCCGCTTTCAGCGTAAATCCTTAAATTTACTTCTGCCTCGTTCGCAACAGATGTATCAAACATGGAAGCATCATAGTTCTTTAAATAACCCTTGAACCCATCAGGAACACACATCGCTGTGTTTCTCGTCTGACCGATTCCAGCAGCCACAGTTTGGAAAATAACAGACTCTGTTGTTGCCCAGCGAATCGTGATAACCCCAGCGTTTGTGTTTCCAGACCCGGCAGTCAAGACAGCAGCACGCCATACAAAGAGCGCACTGACACCAGTGTCGACGACTGATTGACCATCAAGAATAACGTCTGTGTAAAGGTGATCACCGTTAGCATCAAACATCTTGAAATCAGTATCAAAGTACCAAATACGCATCGTATGTGCGCCGGTTCCATCAGCAACAGAGTCGTCCTGATCACTGCTGGACAATACCTCAACATTCTCAGCCGTTGCCGTCACACCGGGAAACCCAGCATAGACACCAGATCCACCCCATAAATCCTCTGGAAGTGAGTTCGTATCTATGTCTGTGTTTTGGCCAAACCTGTTAATAAGATAAATACCACGACGCTTTCCTTGCGCTACTTGCAGGTCAAAGTCGGTTCCCCTCGTGAGAACAGTGTCAGCATCCTGAGATACCGTCGAGTTACCAAAGGTAGTGACGTTCTGGAAATCACCCTTTAACAACCCAGCGCGAAGATACGTCTGGTTGCTGGCTGAGTTATTCAAGATCATCATGCGGAAATATGGTCGCGTTACCGTGATACGGTGGAACTCGTTCTGGTTAGCCTCCAACGTAAACGGTATGTTTGAATCAACATTTTCACAGTCATCGTTATGAGAAAACTGCGCGTACAATGCACCGTCTTGATCTGTTTTGGCGTAGACAACAATAGCAGGAACATTATCAACCCGCTCGCAGTCACCAAGCCACTGTTCGCCAGCATTAAGGGCAGTGCTGGTGCGATTTCCTTGCCCCATGACTACAAAAGGAAACAACATTAAGATCAAAAAAACTCTAACCATTAAAGGAATCCTCACTTGCCGTCTGCACCGGCTGCTCCGGAGTCATGCCATCAGTTCCAGGGATCGCAACACCACCGTTATCGCCTGCGGCTTGGCTTTGAACTATGTCCATTATCTTCGCCTGCTGATCTGCGTTTAGTGCATCCAGGCCGTGCTGCTTAAGCGCCAACTGAATGATCTCACGCTTACTCGCAGGGTCCATGTCCTCTAACTTAATCTTCTCGAAGTCCACAGTCGGTTCAGCGTCTTCTGACTGCTGCTGCTGCTGTTCTTCCGTGATGATCGCCTGATCAGGATCAAGCTTGTGAATCTTCGCAGCCTCACGAATAATGTAGCGCTGGTTAACAAGCGGGTGCTGCCCGTAAACTTCACTGAACTTAATCAGTGAGCGCTGCCGTAGCATCTCGTTAACGTGCTCCATACTGCCTGGCTCAACACGAACATCGAACTCACCCTGAATCTGTTCTTTTGTTAACTCCAGAAACTCAGGAGACTCCACACCCGGAATCTGTGTAACGATCTGTCGGTTCTGGTACTGACGACCGAGCTGCAGCATCTTGCCAAACGAATCAGCCACGAACGACTCAAAGTCAGCATTGCGCTTAGACTTGCGCACACTCTGCTTAGAGGCGTCGATCTGCGACTCAGTGGCGGTCTTCTCTACAAGCTGCTGCTCGAACTCGTTTAGGCCAGAGATTTTTGAAAGATCACCAGAAAGAGTGGTGTCCCAGTTAAAGAAGTCAGGCGGGATCTTAATGTCCGGCGCGTTCTGTATCGCTGCCGGGTTCTTCATCTTAACCACCTCGTTAGGATCAGCATCCTGAAAGCGCTGCAACTCCTCATCGTCCACCGACTCGTTTGCCAGTAACTTCGGAATCATGCGCTTCATCACATACATCGTCAGTGTGCGGAGCCTGTCACGCTCCTCAATCTGCGACTCGTACGCCTGAAACTCTGAAAAGGAAAGTGGAGAAAAAGGGTCCGTCTGCGCACGCAAGACCTGAATGGGGTACGGATCATCTCGTAACTCCAAGTGGTGCGGCCACTCGTCGTCAAGGAGATAGTCATCGACATCAGGAGTGATGTGATATCGACGCATACGCAGGCGGTCCCAAACCTCGTATACCACAACCCATGCCAGGTCGTTATCCATTTCTTTGGAACTCATCGCCTGCTCGTAGCTTTCACTAACGTCCTTGGGACGGGCCTGTGGCTTAACCTTACGCTTCATAGCCTTCGAGTAAGAGTCAATCATCCTGAACTCTTCGATCGGCATCACGTTGCGCACAATCTTAAATCGACTCTCCGAATCAGTGGGGACATCAATGTCGCACAGAATGTCGTTCCAGAAATCCTTGCGCTTAAACATCGGCTCGTCACGCTTGTAAATATAAGACTTACCAGTAGCGCCGAACGGGATCAGAATGCCTTCCTTGTCGTATGTCGACTGACCGTCACCCTGTATTTCCTGAATCTCACGCTCCACATTCCAGCCAATCGTGGCAGCACCAGGACCGAAGAAACGATCAAACACGATCCGCTCAAGCTCGCGCTTCATGTTTAATTCATAACCCCAGTAGTTAAGCCATGCGGTTGAGTTCTCCGCATTACCAGCACTCTGTGGGTTTTTCGGTGTTACAAGAACCTGCGGATCACCGGAGAAGATCGTCGGCAAGATAGTCTCCACCAAAGCAAAGATGAAGTTCACCTGCATGGAACTATCAGGATCGTATGACCTGTTTTTACGGTTCTTTGGACACCCAGTGTAGTGGAGCTTGTAACGATCAGCTCGCTCCTTATGGGGCCTGTAAATCTCTTGTATGCGATGAATGCGAGTCATCCACTCGCTCGCTTTTAGCATCCCTGCCATTATGATCCTTTAACTGTCTGCGGAAGCTCGTCCTGAGCCGTACCCTGATTTTGCAGTAAATCCTCTATTATTTTTCGCTTAAGTAACTGTACCTCGTCAAGTTCTTCCTGTGGCACACCGAATCGCGCCTGCGCCTCTTCTGCCTGCGATTGAGGGAAAACCTCTGCACCCATAATCTGTTCATCAATAACATTATGCACAGGCGGCTCCTGCGCCATGCGAGAACGAAGGATTGCGTTGATGCGATCGAATAAGTTCACGGCAACACCATCTCCTGTCCCTGTGCATCTTGCAGCCTGCGCTTTAAGGCTTCTTGGAACATACTCTGACCGCGCATTTCTGCCTCGCGGAGTTGTTCTGATTCGTCGGAAGCGGGGGTGGCGTCTAATGCGAAATCAAGTGCAGATAATGGCGCGACAAACCCGCCCTTTATCAATCTCAAAGGAGCATCAGTCGCCCTACGACCAACATTAAAAGGAACACCAACGTTTTTCCCTTGTTGTATAAAAGGAAGATCCCTAAATTGAGGCAAGACATCAGCTATCGGGGGAACAAAGTCACCACGATTAAAATGACCTCTAGTTGTCGATAATGCTTCAATAATATCATCAAGCCTTTTATCTAAAATGTCCCCAACTTTATTCCCCTCTTGCAATCGAGCAACCTCTTGAACCATTTTATCAATAGTTTCTCTAGCTGTTCCTGGCCCAGTTAGCCGCCTATCATCAGCCATTACAAAAGCCCTCGCTTCTTACGCTTATCACGCTGGTCAAGTTCATGAATCACCGTCGACAACGCGAACGGATTCTTTAAGTCCGGCTTCACTTCTTTTGATTCAAAGTCCCAGCTCATTAAAGCGTAACGTAAATCATCGTAGGTATGATCGTTCTTCTTTACCACGTCTTCTGACGGGTTATTGTTGAGTAACTGAGTGGTAGTCTCTTCCTTGTAGACAAGTCGCGATAACTCCGTGTACTGATTTGCACAATCTTCGGAGATGAGCAGTCTGGTCGGCGGATCATCAAGACCAGGAAGTTGACCAAACATCTGCAAAACTCTCTGCAGCCCCGATATACGATCGTTATTAGCTCTCTCAAGATTATGCACTCCCTCTTCCTGCAACAACTCACCAATCGAGACGATAACCTCTTGGTGATCCTTGTACTTGTTCTGATCCTTCTTGAAGATCGACGGATCACACACCGTCTTAATTACCCTCGGCCACAACGGATGCTGCTTCAGTATCTCCGAAATAGTCATGTAGTGCGAAGGCTCGTAATGCTCCCAAACCGAATGCCATGTTCCATCTTCATCTATTGCGTAAAAGTGAATCGAGGTCGGGTTCCGACCACCGTAATCAAGTCCTGCGATGATTCGCCAGTGCTTGGGAATCTTCCAGTGCTGCCCGTCTCGGTAATCGGTCGCAGGTCGGACAAACTTGTGCGGCTCTCTTTCGAGAAATGGAAAGACCTTCTCTCCACCTCGTGAGTCAAAGTTAATGAGAAGCTCACGCTCAACCTGATCTGGTCTAAGGTTCTTTGTAGCTTCACGCCACCACGCCTCTGTGCGCTTTTCTGGGTCTGCGTAATAACCAACACCCAGAACTACGAAATCGTTCTTCTTGTTTTTCCACGCCATCATTCCATCAGGAACGGGCAATAACCCCTCACGAATAGAGTTCTCCGGCGCTTTAAGCTTAATTAATGGATACTCGTATCCATCCGGACCAACCGGGCGTGCTGTCATTTACCCCAAGCCCTGCATGCGTTGCGCTAACAGTTGCTGGATCATCGCAGGATCAACCTGCTCCGGCGCAGGCTCCGCCATCTGTCCCTGCATCATCATCGGGTCCACCCCCATAAGTGCAGGGTCGGCTCCTCCCTGAGCCTGACTGACAGGGTTACGCGACTCCGGCTGTACAGACGTTCCTTTGCCTAAGCCAGACTTCTTCCCTTCCAAGCCCTCGATTTCTTTATTAATCTTTTCAAGCTTATCGCGTACCATTTGCTGCGTGTCTGCATTAAGCTCCGCCATGCGGAACTCCTGCAACGCAGATTGCGCTCGGCGTTTCAAGCCAAGCATCTCCATTTCTGGATCAGCCAAATCTTCCATGATTTCCATAATTATCCCCTACACAGAGTATTGTGGAGCGTGTCGATAAGGAATGTCTACTTATTTTTATAATTCAGACGGACTCTTCACAGAATATGCCGCACTCAATCGCAGTCGTCTTCAACGCTCGACCCTTCGCCTTCGGATCAAGCTCATCAAGGAATATCCGCTTATTATTCACACGCACAAGCTTCGCACCAATCTTGCGCGACTGGCGAGCACGCTCTGCAAACACCTCCGGGTGCTGCTCACGCACATGATTCCAATAACTAGGCGAGGTGGCCTTCACACAGCCAATGCAGTTTGCATTCGGATACCCTAAGCGATAAATCCGAGGCAACTCAAGCCCCGCACGCTGCAGCTCGATAAAACAACGACTCTTCGTGTAGCCATGATCTACCAACACCGCAAGCAAGTTGTCACGCTCACCACGGCGAAAGCGCTCCGCTCGCTTCTGCTCATCAAAGGTAAAACCAAGCACAAGATAGTCGTGATGATTAGTCTCTTCCCAATGCTTACGGGCGTTCTTTTTTAACTCAATCGTACACGGCGCACCGAGCGGACCACTCATAAACTTACGCTTATCCCATACCGTGACACACGAACAATCTGGAAAAGAAGGGTTCTGCGCTGACTCTATAGGGTGACTCAACCACTGCTCGACATCTTTAAGGAAACGCTGATTATCCGCATCCTCCTCAACCACAGGGTTATTAACAATGCGAACACGGTTATCGTTGCCGTAAAGATCAAGCGTTAAACGAGCTGCCACTGCACTCGCAGCGCCACACGAAAACCAGACAACTATATCTTTGTTTTTGATTGATTGCCGCACCACATACTCATATCACTAGACTTCATCCCGCACCATCTGGCTGTAATAACTCGCCGAAGCAGAAGAAATCCCCGTATACCTTCC
>Ga0209271_10000436_pt1 | contig 14316 bp, 9 predicted proteins | sample tdAd002_FD_187123 | JGI IMG/M metagenome (GOLD analysis project Ga0209271, IMG submission 187123) | Marine sediment microbial communities from the Atlantic coast under amendment with organic carbon and nitrate - tdAd00.2 (SPAdes)... | ecosystem: Environmental > Aquatic > Marine > Coastal >... | reverse complement strand
TGCCTGGATCGCCGACTACGATGGTGAATCCCTCGCCGAGATCCGCGTGGTGACCGAACAGTCCGGCAATATGATTAATGCCGCCGCCTGGACTGCCGATGGCGAATGGGTGCTTGCTCGTAAGCGCGTCACGGACGTCAGCTCGCTCGGTATTTCGGAGCTCTGGATGTTCGACAAGAACGGCGGCAGCGGTGTTCAGGTGATTACAGCGGGTGGCGACGTCGACTCGTTCTCGACAACACGCGACGGCCGCTACCTGTATCTCGGACAATCCGGGCCGTTTAGTTATGACCGCGATCCGCACGGGCCGATCTGGTCCATTGTGCGCCATGACCGAAAAACCGGCGAATCGCGCCCTGTGACAGGCGGTAATGGCAGTGCCGCGGTACCGGTACTTAGCCCGGATGAAAAATCCATCGCATTCATTCGCCGCGCCGACAACAAGAGCACGCTGTGGGTGCACAACCTGACTGACGGTTCTGAGCGGCAGATCTGGGACGGACTCGATCGCGACATGATCGAGGCCTTCGGTGGTAACTACATCTACCCCGCCTACGACTGGATGCCGGACGGCAACAGCCTCATCGTCTGGGCCGGCGGCAAGATCAATCGGGTCGCCGTAAATGGCAGCGGCGCGAGTGAAATTCCGTTTGCAGCCAATGTTGCCGTGCAATATCACGAACCACTGCGAGCAGCGCAGGATCCGGCGCCCGACACTGTGCAGGCCAAGCTGATTCGCTGGCCCGTCATCAGCCCTGATGGCAATACACTTGTCTTTAACGCACTCGGGCACCTCTACACTATGAGCCTGCCCGACGGCGAGGCCAGACGCGTTACCGATGGCGATGCGTTCGAGTTTGCACCCACGTTTTCACCGGATGGCAGCCAGGTCGCATTCACAACGTGGAGTGACGACGACGGTGCAACGCTGAGCGTGGTGTCAATGCGACGCGGTAACCCGGGGTCGGTATCGACCTTGTATCGTTCGAAAACACAGCTCGTTAACCCGGCCTACTCCGGCGACGGCCAGAAATTGCTGCTGGTCGCAGGCAGTGGCGTCAATCTGCGGGGCGGCTTCCTTGGTGGTGAGCAGCGCCAGGACATCCTGATGCTCAATGCAGACGGTTGGGGTGGCGTTACCGAAATAACGTCAACATCGAACCGCGGCTCACAGCGTCGCGTCACGCGGCCGAGCTTTTCAGAAGACGGCCAGCGCATCTGGTTCTTCGACGATCAGCCCATTCCCGGCCAGGAGCGCGGCCAGCGCACACCTGCCAAAACTGTGTTGTTTTCGATCAAACTGGATGGCACCGATCGCAAGGAACACGTCAAGCTGCGTTACGCACAAGAAGCCGTTGTGAGTCCGGACGAGACCCACGTCGCCTTCACTGAGCAGCACAATGCCTACGTCATGACGCTGCCCGCACTGGGTGCACCGGTCGAATTTGATCCCAACTCTGCTGCTGTGTCATTTATTCAGCTGACAAAAGACGGCGGTGAGTGGGTGACATGGAGTGCCGACAGCGAACACCTGAGCTGGAGCTTTGGCCCGAAGGTATACCGCGCCGCCAGAAGCGAACTGACGCTCGGTGCCAAGGCTGAGCCGCGCGACTCCGGTGATCACGGCATTCATGTTGCCGCGGTAACGCTCAATGACGATGGCCAGTTCGCGGTCGGCGACGATACCTACGATCTGGATGGCCTCAAGGCAACGCTCGAGCCGGCCTGGCAGGGTGCAGCGCACGTTCGCGTGGATGTTACGGTCAATGCGGGCGCAACTCGCGGCGCCTTCAATCCGCTCAAGGAATGGCTCACCGAAGCCAAGGTCGGCTTCAAAGTCATTGATGCCGACGCCGACGAGGCGGATGCAGTAGAAACCGAAGAGGAAGCAGTTGAACCTTCGGAATACGTGGTTGACCTCGAAGTACCTCGCGCCAAACCCGACGGCGTCGTGGCACTGACGGGCGGCCGCATCATCACGATGAATGGCGATGAAGTCATAGAGAACGGCACTGTGGTTGTTAACGGCAATCGAATTGCAGCTGTCGGTCCCGCAGGTAGCGTGGCAATACCGGAGGGCGCGCGCACCTTCGACGTCAGCGGCAAGACGCTCATCCCCGGACTCATCGACGCGCACGCGCACCTGAGCTACGACTCCCTGGACGTCAACGCGCAACGTAATCCGCAGTACTTCGCCAACCTGGCTTACGGCGTAACCACCTCGCACGATCCATCCGCGAGCACACACACCGTGTTCAGCCAGGCCGAGATGATCGGTGCCGGTGAAATGGTCGGCCCGCGCATCTTCTCGACAGGCTTCATTCTTTACGGCGCTTTGATTCCTGACATGGCCGTTATCAACAGCTACGCCGATGCGTTGTCACATGTACAACGCCTCAAGAGCGTGGGCGCGTTTAGTGTGAAGAGCTACATGCAGCCGCGACGCGATCAGCGCCAATGGATACTTCGTGCTGCCCGTGCCGAAGGCATGCTCGTCATGCCGGAAGGCGGCGGTGACTTCCCGGTCAACATGGGAATGGTTATGGATGGCCACAGTGGCATCGAGCATTCACTGTCTGTTGGCCAGCTCTACAAAGATGTCATTACGTTGTTCGCAACATCGCGTGCTGGCTACACGGCGACACTACTTGTCTCTTACGGTGGCCAGCCTGGCGAAAACTGGTTCTATCAGCACTACAACGTATGGGAAAACGAGAAACTGCAACAGTACTTCCCGGCTCGCAGTATCGATGCGCGCTCGCGCCGTCGCACGATGTCCGCTGAAGATGACTTCAACCACAAGCGCGTCTCGCATCACCTGATGCAGATCGACGCTGCAGGTGGCCTGATTACACTCGGCGCGCACGGTCAGTTACAGGGTCTTGGCGCACACTGGGAAATGTGGGCGTTGACGCACGGTGGCATGGAACCACATAACGCGCTCAGGGCTGCGACGATCAACGGTGCCGAGTATCTCGGCATGGACAGTGATCTCGGCTCAATCGCCGCCGGCAAGCTCGCCGACATTGCGGTTCTCGACAAAAACCCGCTGGACCAGATTGAGAATTCAGACAGTGTCAGCCTGACCGTCATAAATGGCGTCGTCTATGACGCTGACAGCATGGACCAGCTGTGGCCGCAACAGGTTGAGAGGGGCAAATTTTACTTTCAGTAGCTTCTCTCATTTTTGTGGAGTCCGTCATATTCCATAATCACGTGCTCAGCGATAATTCCGGGCAGTATGGAAGCATTAAGCCCCCAATTTACGCTCTTTCTGACCGTCACCGCCGTTATCGGCGTGGTACTCGGCTGGGCCATTGGCGCGTTGCAGGCCAAAGGCCGTATCAAGAGGATGACCGATGACTGGCAGTTGAAGCTTGATAACTTCGTCCGCCAGCGCGATCGCCTGACTACGGAAACCGCCAGCCTGCGTAGGAACGTTGAGCAGCAACAGGGCGCAATCCACCGCGCCGAGTTGGCAGTCGCAAAGAGTGACACAGAACTCGAATCCTCACGCGAGCGGGCCAAACAGCTGTCAAAAGACATCTTTACGCTGCGATCCGAACGCGAAGACTTCAAGGCCCGGGTCGGTGAGATACAGAACCAGATGCTCATGACAAGGCGTCAGTCGGAAGAGCTGCAGTCCGAGTTCATCAAGTCGCGCGAATTTTACAAAGGTGAGTTGACGAAATCGTTCGAGCGCCGCAAGGACGTCGAGGAGAAACTACAGAACGCGCGCGCCGAACTGGGATCTTTCACCAACCTGCTCGAGTCGTCTCAGTCCGAGCACGATTCGGTTAACAAGATGCTCGCCTCAGCACAAAAGCGACTCAGCCAGATGGATATCCTCGAGCAGGATGTGATTCGCCTCGAGGCTGAGAATGCGCAACTCAATCATGATGCAACGCTGACAAAGCAGGAAATCGAAACGCTGCAGCGCGATGTCGCTGAGCTCGATGAACTCAAAGTACAAAACAAAGAGCTTGCCGAAGTTCTCAAGTCAATGGAGAACAGCCGCAAGCAGTACGAGACCGACGCCAAGCGTTATCGCGATCACGCCGATCACGCCGAAAAGAAGTCTGAGACGCTGCGCCTCAAACTCGATGACGTCGAACAGAATTTCCTGGACATTGAGAAGCAGCAGCGTGACGCTCTCAAGCAAGCTCGAAAGGCCGACAGCACGTCCAATTTAAACGGTAGCAAGAAACGCAAACCCAAGAAGGACGACCTGCAGGAGATTGTCGGCATTGGCAAAGTGTTCGAACACGCCCTTAATGAACTGGGTGTTTACACGTTCGCGCAGATTGCAGCCTTCGACATCGCCGACGTTGCCCGAGTCAACACAGCTCTGAAAGAATGTAAGGGACGTATGGAACAGGACGACTGGATTGGCCAGGCCAAAGAGCTGCACTTCAAGAAATACGGTAAGAGCGAAGTAGCCTGAACCTTCACCCTGGTCGTTCGACAACAGGAGAAATTGAAATGAAAGTCATTCTTATCGCTTGGTTCATTGTTTCGGGTGACACGGCCGGTACGTCCGTTACCGCTGAATTCGACTCGATGGACGCGTGCGAGAACGCAGCCCTGGCGCTGCAACTGGCGGGTAGCAAAGGTAAGGGCAAGAATGTGGACTGGCGGCACGTCTGTACGCCCAAGTAACAGGGCCCACGACCAGTTCATCAGGCAATCATGACGATATCAGCGAGAATTGCGATCAGGCTAGTCACGATGGCCGCAGTATTGTGCCTTGCCGCCTGCGGTGGAGGTAGTGGCAAGAAGGGCCCGAAACCGCCGCCTGAACTCGCAGCGGACGAGGTGCAAACGGCACAGGGCATCTACAAAGGCTCGATTGAAGGCAATCTTCGCGTTTTTCGCGGTTTGCGTTATGCCGCTCCACCAGTAGGCAGTCTCCGTTTCAAACCACCTGCCCCCGCAGCAGCATTCGCCGGCACCACTGATGCAACTACGTTCAAGGCGAATTGTTTTCAGCCTGCAAACGCGGGCTCTGCCGGCGAGGAAGACTGCCTGTTCCTGAATATCTGGTCGCACAACGACGATACCGTTCGACCGATACTCGTTTTTCTGCACGGCGGTGGCACCAATGGCATTGGCGGTGACCTGGCATCATCGGATGGTGCCGTACTGGCCGAAAATGGCGACATTATCGTCGTGACAATGAACCGCCGACTCAGTGTCTTCGGGGGACTTGTCCTGGATGAACTGATCCAGGAAAGCCCGCGCAACACAGCCGGCAATTACGACGTTATGGACGTCCAGGAAGCAATGCGATGGCTGCGAGACAATGTTGCCGAATTCAATGGTGACCCGAATCGCATCATTCTGACCGGCGAGTCTTCAGGCGGGGCCATGGTCTGTCAGGTCTTATCTTCTCCGGATACGGCCGGGCTAATCAGCGCCGCTGTGATCCAAAGCGGTGGCTGCGGCAGGCGCAAGCGCCTGGACGACTCCATCCCCATATTCACCCCGTGGGACAATGCCCTGAATTTGCACCGGCCGGTTCTCGCCGCTGCCGGATGCGACCTGGCCGCTGATCCACTTCAATGTCTTCGTGATTTACCTGCCGCCGACGTACAGGCCGCGGCACAGGTTGTCGAACTCTCGGATGGCGTTCCGAGCACGTTCAGGATGGTCGTCGACGGTGTTGTCGTCACGACCGATCCGCACACTGCCTTGATCAATGAGATCGCCGGCCCGATTCCCGTGATTGTTGGTTCAAACGCCAATGAAGGTGGTGGCAACCCCACCAGTTCATTGCCGGCTGACGATGCCGAATACAGGGCGCGACTGACCGCCATTTTCGACGCACCCAGAGACGGCGAAATCTATGCTGTGTACCCGACGGCAGACTTCCCTTCGGTTGGGGATGCCTGGCGCGTGTTCTGGGGTGACTGGCTATTCAATTGCGTTGCCGAAGAACTTGCTCGCAGCGCGTCCGGCAATACGCCAGCGTACCTATACATGCTCTCGCGTGGGTTCAGCACCGGCAGTCGCGCCGGACAAGGAGCGGTGCACACGATTGACGTTCCATTCCTGTTCGAGACCTACGACGTGTATGGTCATACACCCGATGCCGACGACGCAGCCGTAACCGACGCAATGCAGAACGCGTGGACAGGACTCGCTGCAGATCTGACGGCGGCGCCCCCGTACCTGCCGTCAGGATCCAGTTCCTGGCCCGCGTTCGATGTCGGTAACATGGAAATCGTGAACTTCAATTCTCCAGTGACCATCGACACGAATCACCGCGAAGGGCGTTGCGCGCTGCTGAGGGATATCATCACGTTGTAGGGTTTTACCCCACTAAGAAATACGTGCTTAGACCCATGATTTTGCTCTGAATAATGGAACATTATGGGGGTCACGAACGTGTAGGTAATCAAGGACGCAGTTTTTCGCGTCACTGACGCATTACAGGAGACCCGACAATGAGCATGGATGCGAAGAAAAAGAATGGCATGGACAGCGCTGTTCTCATGCCGGATATCTATGCAGAAGATGCCATCGAGGATGAAGTAACCGTCGAAAGTGTTGTACTTGAGACGCCCGATAAAGATATTTCAGAAGGTTTCAATCCTTACGACACGGCCCGCTTGTATAAGAAATAATACCTGTCACTATTCGGCCATGGCCGAAGACAATCCCCCTCTGTACGGCATTGGCGATGCCTCATTTCAGGCTGCCGGCAGACGCGCAGGAATATTCAAACTCGTTAACGAATTCTTCGATCGCATGGGCTCCGATGAGCGCTTTGCCACGATCTGGAACATGCACCCGGACGACAAGGACATTTCGCGCGACAAGCTCGCGAGGTTCTTGTGCGGCTGGCTGGGCGGCCCCAAGCTCTATCGCGAGAAATACGGCAGCATTGGTATCCCGCGTGTGCATCAGCACCTGGCTATTGCGACTGTCGAGCGAGACCAATGGCTTACCTGTATGGGCGAGACGGTTGAGGAGCAGCCCTTCGATCCGTCATTCAAGACGTACCTGATGGAACAGCTGTTTGTTCCGGCTGAGGCCGTACGCCGGCGCATCGCCGGCTTGCCGAAAATGGAACGCTAGAGGCTCAGGTCGACGAAAAACTGAGCACGCTCAATGTGCTCGGCTGTAATGTCACCGCCCTCGCCGTACGCCGGATCGAGATCGCCGCGGCGCCAACGCGAGAAACGCACTTCACCTTCACACAGGCGTGTCGTGTCAAGCGTGCCGATCGGAATGACGGATGCAACCGGCAGGCTGGCCACACCTGTATCACCGCTTGTCGCAACGTCCCGGGATGCTGTGAAAACAATGCCACTTGTTGTCGTGCATGACAGCGACACATCGATATCGGGCGTGATCGTTGTTCCGTTCGGGGTCCACTGGATCGGAACGTCATCGGCCAGGCTGAACACGTCGTTGCTTTGCGGAGACTGAACAACGAAGCCTTCTGGCAGGGTCACGTTGGAATTTGGCGCATTTTTGCCGTTGTTGCGGGAGAACGAGACTGTGAACATCGTGCCGGCATCGTCGAAATCAAACGATGCCTCGTACCGAAAACGACCGATGATTGATGCATCTTCTGTCATCGTCTTCTGAATACCGTTTGCTGTGACCGTCAAACTGTCACCGGCGACTAGCTGCAGACTCGTTCCGCCAAGTCCATCACCGACTTCCAGCTCTGCATCAACAAAAGTGCTCCCCGACCCATTAGCAAACACATCGATATCCGCGTTGATGCCTGCCGTCGCCACATTGTCGGACGTTGTGCTGCTGCAACCGCTGAGCAGTGCCGCACCTATCACTATGTAAATCTGTGTATTCATTTCATCCTGACAACATCTATTGACTCCAATGCCTGCAAGTACTCAGCGACGTATTCAACCGGTACCGTACCGAATTCCGCAACAAGCCAGTCGCGGATATCGCTGACCGTCCGTTCCCCGTCCACGAAATTCAACGACTCGTACGCGAACACGCGGCCATAACCCAGATCCGTACTGTGTTTGAGTAAAGCCAGCTTGTTCAGTTCCTCGGCACCCAACTTATCTTCGAGAAAAGAAAAGCCAAACGCGTTCATTGGACCCTGGATGTCCGGATTCCGTTCATACACGGTTTCGTCGCGCGGGATAAATATGGCCGGCACCGGTTGCAGCATCAGTGGCCGAAGCTGGTCCAGCGAGGCGACAGCATAACGATACTGTTCCTCTGGCAAAGAAGCGAAATGCTCAATGCTGCGGATCTTTTCTCTTTCAATTTCGAAGAAGATCTCGGTCACTGCGGCCGGGTCGAGCAGCGTCAATGTACGCCGGAACTCCATGACCTCGGCACTGCGCTGCACCGAGTTGCGTCGCAACATCTCCAGCACCCGCGGAACGTCGTTATCCGACATGTTGGCGAGGAACCAGGCACTAACCGCACCAATATATGCCGAGCGTTTGAGTTTCGTCGGATCGATGTTGGCGGCGGAGTCGAAATTGGTGTGAATATAGCGGTCCGGCCAGTCGTGCAGGTAGAGGCCGGGAATGCCCCACGTGCTTTCGAAGAAAACGTCGTGGTCACTGCCCATACTGATGCCTTCCATCTGGGCCAGCAGCGGCTCTTTTCCGCCCTCCGGCGCCGTCAACGGAAAAGCCGTCTCTTCGCCACTGGCGTGGAGCAGAGTCTGATCGTTCACAAAACCGCCGATCTCGTGCGCCAGGTCGCTGATAAACGATGGCACACTATTTGGCCCGCCGGAGATCCTGAACACCGCTTTCGTGACAGGACCGCCACCGACCATGTCCATGTGTATATTGGCCTTGATGCGCGACGGGTCATCATGCTCAACCAGGTACATGATGCTGCCCTCGATCTCGGCCGGCCACAGGAAACGAATGCTGCGTGACGGGCGTGGCAGAATCTCGTTTTCGATTAATGCATTCAGTGTGCGCGCTGTTTCGAGAATCGCCACGCAACCGGAGGCATTGTCGTTAGCACCAGGGCGCGGATGATCGAGATGACACGTGAAGTGGATCTCTTCGTCCTCTTTGTCGGCACCATCGATTCGCGCGGTTACGAAACGGTACTTGCCTTTGTCGTGGCTCGCCTCGACCTTGGCATGAAACAGAATCTCCTCGCCGGTGGACATTCGCGCCTGCAATTTGCGCGCCTCACCCAGCGAAATCATGAACCCAAACGTCTCGGTCTTTGGAAAACTGCTCAGGTGACCCCAGCGAACCAGGCGATCGTCCTCTTTCCACCACGCGGAGCGCTGGTTTGGCGCATAGGAGATAATCCCGGCGGCGCCAAGTTCACCAACGGCGCGATCCGCAACCGCGCCCGGTTGGCTCGATGTTAGTACCAGCTTGCCAGCGAGGTCTTTACCCTCGTAGTCGGCATCCGACGTCCCGGCGCCAATATCGACGAGCGTTGCTGTGACATCTGCCGACAAGCTGTCCTGTGCCAGCGACAGTGGTACGGAGTCCCAATCACCCAGTTTGCGGACACGCTGGATCGTGCCTCCGACCTCGCGCACCTCCCAAAGCTGTGCAAATTCGACGTCCCACACCGGCCGCGATTTCTGTGTTCCAAACATCGTCTTGCCATCGGCGGCAAAAGTCACGTGCTCGACTTCGTCCAGGCCGTAGTCGCGCAGCGTGTCGTAAATGTGGCGAGTCGCTGTCTCGAACTGTGTGCCCGAGCGCATCCGGTGCTGCAGCGTGATTGTGTCGAGATTTCGCTTCGCAGCCTCACCTGAGGTTTCCTCGGCAATTTGCTTCAGAACCTCTTCCGCGACGAGTTCGCGCAGGTCGGCGAAAGCACTCGATGCGGTCAACAGGAAGACGGTGAGCGGAGCAAGAACTTTGAGCATGAACAGACCCTTCAACGATTCATATCTTATGTAAATGTCGCTGTTTGGCGACGGTTGCGGCGGTGTGTGGCAGTGATACATTGACGCTTCGGCTAACTATAACAATAAGTTCGACGGGGCCGACTCTCGTTCTCGCCGAGCATCGGGAAAAACAATGAACACATCCACAAGATGCGCTCAGATCAGGCTGGCACTGCTGGCACTGGTCGCTTCACTGTTCATCGCCTCCTGCGGCTCAGGAGGCAACAACTCGGGTTTGGACAACAATCCGACGGCAACGACCGGCACGATTGCATTGCTGTTTACGGATCGGCCGACCGACGAATTCAGCGCCATAAAACTGAACGTCACCGAGGCCATTCTGATCGGCGGCGACAGTGCCAGTGGACAACAGATTTTGTTCCAGGGCTCTGAGCCGATTGATTTGCTGGACCTGACCAATTACAGCGAACCAATTATTTTCGGGGAAGTCGATGCTGGCATCTATACGAAACTGCGCCTGGTTATCGATAACCTGGAGTTGGTGCCGAACGACGGCGGCCCGTCAGAGTTTCCGAGTTTGCCTGCAAACGGCAAGATTGATCTGCTCGATCCAAGTGGTATCGAAATACTGCCTGGCCGGACACTGATTGCCGAGATCGACATGGAAGCCAACAAGGCAATCCATATTGTCGGCGCAGGCAACAGTGGCAAGTACCAGTTTCGCCCGGTCGTCAAAGCAAATTTCATGGATGGAGATCTCGGCAACCTGCCCGATAAATTAGCGCGACTTGAGGGAACCGCGAGTAGTGTTGATCCGGCAGGAACCTTCGTACTATGCGATGTTGAAACCCCTGACAGCTGCATCGATGTCTCGACTGGTGGAAACACCAGCGTTTTCGACGTAGATGGTTTGGATACCGGGTTCGGCACGCTGATGAACGGCGATGCAGTAGTTGTGATTGGCAGCTACGCGGTCAACGGCAGCATCCTGCTGAACGCAGTAGTGCTGGAGATCGGCGGCAACGCTGAGCAAGTTAAGGGCAATGTCGTCAGCACACCGGCCGATGAGCAATTCCTGGTACTTCGCGTCCGCGGCGAGGAAATCGTCGTCGAACTACAGACAGGAACGAAGTTCTACGATGAGAACGGTGCACTGGGGGCCGAATCAGTAGTCATTGGTGCAGCTGTCGAGGTCGAGGGCGTACAGCCCGCAAAAGCTGATCCCGCCGACCCTGATCTGATTCGGGCCGCCCTGGTCTTCATCGAAGCCGAGGAGGATGAGCAGGCCGGCGGTACGATCATTGATCCGCTCGACGCGGTTACGCGAAGTTTTGGACTGACACAGACCGGCGCCGGCGATATCTGTGTTCGTACAAACGACGACACCGATATATTGCTCGTCGATGTCGCGGCATCGGAAGTCACGATGGCGACGTTTGCCGAACTTTCTGTGGGCCAGGTCGTTGACCTGTTTGGTGAAATAAACGACTGCTTCGACGCCAACGAGGTTATCGTCGACGTCAACGCAAGCCCGTAGCTCTAGCCCCTTCGATTTTTCGCCGCAACCACCTGCCTCCGGGCACGTTGGCGGCGAAGATCGACGAGGTTTTTCATCTTGATTGTGTCCGGCGCCCTCAGCAGCTCTTCCATTTCGCTGCTAATAGGCGGCGCGTCCTCAATCTTGAGCCGGTGGTGGCCGAGAGAGATGACATCGTCATCCTTGAGGATCGTCTTCTTGATCCGGACTGAATTCACCGTTGTGCCATTAGCACTGTTCAGGTCAAGCAGCACCAGCGCGTCGGAATAGAGCAGTAGCACGGCATGTATCTTGCTGACGTAGTCGTCATCAATGATGATGTCGGCGAAATCTGAACGTCCAATCAGCAGCTTCTTCTCATTGAACGTGAATTCGCCGAGCGTATCGCCATCGCGAGTAATGATCAGTTTTGGCGGTTTGCGGCTTAGCGCTGCTTCCTGTCCGAGTACGGGAATCTGTATGCCCGACTCGTCGGATGCTTCTCCCGGTGCGTAGGTATCTACCATGCTGACCGGGAACCCGGTCGAGCGCTTGATGGCCTCGAGCGCAAATTGGTTCATTTTGCCTGGCCATCCACCCGACTGTTCACGCAGGCGATCACAGACATCGAAAGGAAAAATAGTATCGGCACGCTCACTGCCCGCTGCCTGCATGCGCGCATGCAGGTAGATCATCGTTTCCTTGGAAGACAGTGGCAACAATGAGTACATGACCGGATCGCGCTGAATAAAACTCGTCATGCCGTCGGACTCGGCAAGTATCTGCATGCCCTTGTCACCGGTTAGTATGAGTCGCAATGCAAATCGCCCTTGTACGGCAATGGCCGCGATCGTGTTCAACGCACGCAGTGAACTCGGGTACATGCGATCAACGTTGTCGATAATCAGAGTCGGTGGCTGCCAGGATCGCGTTTGCTGAATCGCGAAATCGGTGACTGCCCTGAGCAGGACTTCGACGGGCTCATCACCAGACTCCAGGCCGAACTGAGTGAGCATCTTTGACAGCAGGCCTTGCGGCTTGAGATGCGTGCCGTTGACGAACGCCACATCGCTGTCACCTGACTGTTGCATTGCCAGTTCGCGAGCGATCGTTGTTTTTCCAGAACCTTCAGGGCCGAAAAGCAGGCCGATGCCATTGGGATTTCTAAGCGTGGACTGCAGGAACGACAGTGCGTCGTGATGCGACCGGTATTTGATCGTTGTCAGAGAATCAGCGTCCTCCCCAAACGCACGATTACCCAAAACAGAGTGATTTTCTTGCATGAATACTCAGTAGCCAGGATGTTAACGATCAGTATTATTCCCTGATTACACGCGGTAGCTGGGCGGAAGGTTCCATAATCTGGCCAATTCTCGTCAGAGCTCTTTATAAACTTTATAAATATGACCCATAACCTCTTGTTTTTACAACACTTGCGGAACGGCACATCGCGTTTTTTTGGCAACCTGCGGTAAATACCTATGTGCGACAGAAATCACACATCCAGTGCTGTTATATTCTCCGCCGTGCGCACCCTCCTCACCTGCCTGATTTTTCTTGCCGCAAACACCGCAGCCGCCGATCCGATTGATTTCGACGAGCTTGTCGTCGACGCCGGCTTTCACATCGAGCAACCCGTTCTGTTCGCCAGCCTCGTGGGCGATGAGCGACATGTCGTACTCGGTGGCCGTGACGATGAATTCGCACAGCGACTGGCGGTTTTCTCATTGCAGAACACCGCAGAGCCACTGCTAAGCCTGCGCCCTGGCGCACACCTGATTGCATACGATACAGGCCGCATCGGCGGTCAAGACTCGCTGTTCTTCATTGAGCCAGGCCGCATCATGCGCTTTGACATCTCGACCGGGGAGTTCGTCGAGTTCTCCAAGGTCCGCTCGATCTACGGTCAGCAGCGCACAGGCCAGATCACGCCCATCGACTTTATTCGTGACGTTAGCGGTGACGAACTCGACGATCTCGTTGTTCCGGATACCGCCGGGTATCGCGTCCGCCTGCAACGCGAGGACGGCACTCTCGGCGAAGAGGTTGTACTCGAAGGCAGTAGTGCAATGACCGTATCCGGAGGGACGGTCAGCTTCGAAAGCCGCCCCCTGGTCAGCGGCAATATGACGGATGATGGCCTTCCCGACCTGGCCGTCTGGCGCGGCAACACGCTTCATGTCTATGAGCAACAAGCCGACTACCGCTTCAACGGCGAGCCTTTTACTATTACGTTGGATCTCGGCCTGCAGAGTGAAGCCGAGATGCGCGCCATTGAATCCGGCCGCGGCGCGATGGATCAGAGTGGGCTCACGGAGACACGCATATGGCGGGTCGAGGACCTGAACGGCGACGACCAGCCGGACATTCTGACTGAATCGCTGTTGAACAAGGGTGTGTTCGACAAGGAAAACGATTTTCGCCTGCACCTTGGCAGAATTGATGGCGAGCAGATCAGCTATCTCAACGCCGAAGATGCGTTGCTTGCCTCATCAGGCCTTCAGTACGGTCTGATAACAACCGACATTGACGGCGATGGCAGGAAAGACCTGCTTGTACGCAAGGTGCGTCTGAGTTTTGGACGCGTCATACGCGCGCTGCTATCGGGCAATGTATCTCTGCAACTGCACTTCTTCCGCATGACCGATGACGACACCTATGCCGAAGAAGCTAACTACATCACGAAGACCAACGTGCAATTCAGCATGTCGAGTGGCCAGGTCGATATTCCCGCCATCAAGGTCGCTGATTTTGACGCGGACGGACTGCAGGACCTGATGATGCAGACCGACACGAACCAACTAAGCTTTCAGAGCGGCGTGGGTGGCGATGAGCTGTTCTCGGAGCAGGCGGCCGAAAGAACTGTGGCTTTACCACGCAATGGCGATCTCGCAACGACCGACGACATCAATGACGACGGCCGTGCGGATCTCATCATTCGCTACAACGCGGCAGATGGAGACGGACC
>Ga0209271_10000435_pt1 | contig 14335 bp, 10 predicted proteins | sample tdAd002_FD_187123 | JGI IMG/M metagenome (GOLD analysis project Ga0209271, IMG submission 187123) | Marine sediment microbial communities from the Atlantic coast under amendment with organic carbon and nitrate - tdAd00.2 (SPAdes)... | ecosystem: Environmental > Aquatic > Marine > Coastal >... | reverse complement strand
GAACGGGATCCAGGTCATCACCTGGCCGAGGATCCCATTGGGCTCGTCGAGCAGGATCACCAGGACCATCAGCGGGAGGATCGCGAGCATGGCCCAGCCCATCGTGAGCTTCTGGCTTTCGGCTGCATTCGCGCCGAGGGCGGCGGTCGCGAGCATGAGGCTGCCGAGGAATAGGTAGCCGAGAATGAATAGCAGAGGCGCGACGGCTAGGGCTTGCCATGGAATCGACACCACGGCCGCGAGCGCGGCCGACGCGGTGAGCGCGACGAAGACGACCATCGACGACCACACTGCAAACTGCAACAAGCCCGCGGCGCCTAGACCGAAGAGCTTGCCGGCGAGAATCTCTTCTGGGGTCACCGAGGAAAGCAGCACTTCGACGATCTTGCTTTCCTTGTCGGTCGAGACGGTCTGCACGAGGTACCCGGACGCACTGAGAAGCGCTGTGAGCAGAAGGATCCCGAGGAAAAGCGGGATCGTCGTGCGTACGAGAAGATCGAGGGCCTCGTCGACGCCGGTCACCTGCTCCCCATCGGGGCCGAGGCGGCTGCGAACGAAATACGCAGGGGAGATGACCCGCTCCTGTACATCGTGATCGAGACGTCCTTCGACGAGCGATTTCCTCAGGAGCGAGCGAAGGAGCGGCTCGATCGTCGTCCCGCGCATGCTCAATAGTGGCGTCTTCTCCGACTGGATGGCCCGCACCTCGCCGCTCGAGAGATAGTCTTTCTCGACGACGTAGACGGCCCGAAGACGACCCGATTCGAGGTCTCTACTTGCGGCATCTGAATTCGCGTAGAGCACAATTTCGTTGGCGTTCGCCGTCCAAACCCGCGCGCCCTCACGTTCTTCGAACACCCCGAGGTCGACCACGCCTGCCTCATCGACCAGTCCGAACTCGGAGCTCTCGGCCGCCCGCTGCATGAGGAAGTAGGTCTGAGCCCCGAGGACAGTGCCCGATAGGAGCGCTAGGAAGACCGGCAGGCCGAACGTCGCAATCAGGTATGACCAGCGTTTGACGACCGACGCGAACTCGAAGCGCGCCACGGCGGCAATGCGTTGAATGCGCATGAGTCAGCGGCCCCCGCCAACCAGGCTGACAAAGATCTCATCCATGCGCGCGACCAAGGGCTCGTAACGATCGATGAGCACACCATTTCGTACGAGCTCGTTGAGGTATCCCGCTGGAGTCACGCTTGGCGGCAGCTCCACGCGCCAGCCTCCGGCCCGGTGCTGCGTGGCCTCCACCCCAAAGGCCAGCAGGTCCGTCGCCGTCCACACGATCACCTCATTTGATGAGTAGCGCCGACGGATCTCGTCGAGCTGGCCATACACCACCATCTTGCCGCGATGAATGAGCGCCACCCGATCACAAAGCGCCTCTACCTGATGCATCATATGGGTCGACAATACGGTCGTCTGACCGTTACGACGGCGCTCTTCGATCAGGTTGGTGACGAGTGCAACGTTGACTGGGTCCAAACCCGAAAAAGGCTCGTCGAGCACGCAGAGCTCCGGGTCGGTCATCAGGCAGGCCGCAATCTGAACCTTTTGCGTCATCCCCTTCGACAGGCTCTCGACTCGCTGCTCCGCGACACGGCTCAAGCCGACGCGTTCGAGCCAGTGGTCCGCCGCCGTCCGCGCTGGCGCGCGCTTCAACCCCTTGAGTCGTCCGAGATACGCAAGCAGCTCACGCACTTTGGCACGACGATAGACGCCGCGTTCCTCGGGAAGGTACGCAGTGCGGTCGAGGGTCTTCGGGTTCGGCGCAGCGCCAAACAGCGATACCTCCCCGTCATCGGCCCGAAGAATGTCTAGTCCAATCCGGATCAGAGTCGTCTTGCCCGCACCGTTCGGACCGAGCAGCCCGAACACCTCACCGGGCCTGACCTCGAGCGACACGTCCTCGAGCGCGCTGTGCTTCCCAAAGCGCTTGGATACGCCCTGATACTCGAGAATCCCCACGTGTTGATTGTATCGGGTGAGGACGACCGGAGCTAATCCCTGCCAGCCAGTGCCCGTGTCGGTGCCAGCGTCAGGGTCAGTGCCAGCGGCAGGGTCAGCGGCAGTGCCAGCGGCAGGGTCAGCGGCAGTGCCAGCGGCAGTGCCAGCGGCAGTGCCAGCGGCAGGGTCAGCGCCAGCGGCAGTGCCAGCGGCAGTGCCAGCGGCAGTGCCAGCGGCAGGGTCAGCGCCAGCGGCAGCGCCAGCGCCAGCGAGGTGTTAGCCCGGCAGGGCAGCGGCGAGGAGCTTCTTGGTCAGTGCGGAGATTCCGACTCGGCCTAGCTGTTGGAGGTTAAACCGTCGAAGTGTCTCCGACTCGGTTCCCCGCGCTGCGGTCGCCCTAAAGACGTCGATCTGCAACCGCCTGTGCGTCAGGACATGCTCGACGTGCGCCGCGGGCTCAGGGGCCAGGCGCGCCGAGATCCGTGCCTCACGCAGAGCCCCGCGCGCATCGCTCGCGTCGAAGGCCTCTCTGCCGAGCATCGGCAGACCCCACAGCCCGCCGAACAAGCTTTGCTCACTTCGCACGAGCCAGACCTCCGGTTCTGAGCCGCGACCTCGAGTCGCAAGAACCGCCGCTAGCTGCACCTCTTTGGGAGCTTTGCGCGCACGGGGGACCGGAAGCGCGTCGACTTCATCACTTGCATACGCCTTGCATTCTCCTGCGACTGGACACGACTTGCACCGAGGTCGCTTCGGGGTGCAGATCGTTGCGCCAAGCTCCATCAACGCCTGATTGAGATCACCAGGGCGTTCGCCGGGAACCAGCTGCGCGGCCTCGTCCCATAAACGGTTTGTCGTAGGCGACGCCCCGACCGGCGTGTCGATGCGAAACAATCGCGCCAGCACTCGGGTCACGTTTCCGTCTACGACCGGCTCTTCTTTGTCGAAGGCGATGCTCCCAATCGCGCCGGAGGTGTATCGTCCTACCCCGGGAAGCGAACGTCGCGAATCGGCATCTTCGGGAATCCTCCCGCCGTACTGGGCGACCACCTCGCGAACGCCAGCGTGCAAGAGGCGCGCGCGCCGGTAGTAACCGAGTCCGCTCCAATGGGAGAGCACCGCATCTTCGTCGGCTTCAGCCAAGGCACGTGGGGTCGGAAAGCTCGCCAGGAAGCGCTGGTAGTAGGGGATGACCGTCTCGACGCGCGTCTGCTGGAGCATCACCTCAGAAACCCAAATCGCATATGGGTCGCGCGTCTGTCGCCAAGGGAGGTCTCGGGCGGCCGTGTCGTACCAACGGAGCAGCTTCTGCCTAACCGCGGGCATCAAAGGGACTCGTAGAACAAGCGCTCCGGGTTCTCGAGCGTTTCGATCACGTCGTAGGCGAACGCCGCACCCACATGCCCGTCGACGATCCGGTGATCGAGCGAAAGCGAAAGCAACATCACCTTGCCGACCACGATCTCCCCGTCACGAACCACCGGGCGTTCCTTGATCCGGTGAACCCCGAGAATGCCGACCTCCGGGTGATTCAGGATGGGGGTCGCGAGGAAACCGCTTTGCTTGCCGAGCGAGGTCACGGTGAATGTCGAGTTGCGCAAATCCTCCGGCGCAAGCGTTCCCTCTTGGGCCGCCCGTGAGAGGCGCTCGATCCGCTTTGCGAGCTCGAATAGACCGAGGCGGTCTGCGTTCTGCACTACCGGAACCATCAGCCCAGCTTCCGTCGCGGTCGCCACGCCAATGTTGTAATACTTCTTGTAGACGAGCTCGTTCGTGCGCTCGTCAAGTGAGCTGTTCAGGACCGGATGCTTGCCCAGGGCGTCGGTGACCGCCTTGATGATGAACGGCAAGAACGTGAGCCGAATACCCCGGCGCTCGGCCTCGGGAAACAGTCGTTGTCGAAGCTCCACCAGCCGAGACGCGTCGCACTCCTCAACGAATGTGAAGTGCGCCGCTGTCGTCTTCGAGTGATGCATTCGCTCGGCGATCTTCCGTCGCATCCCGACGACCGGCTGACGCTCCTCGAGCGGCGCATGAGGCCGGTCCTCGGCCATCGCTCCTCGCAGCGCCCCACGAACATCATCGCCGGTCACCCTTCCGCCGTCGCCACTCGGACGAACCCGCCGCAGATCGACGCCCATTTCTTTGGCGAGACGCCGGGTAGCAGGAGTCGCAAGAGGCTTCGCTTCGAAATAGTCGATTCCGCCAACCGCGCTCGCAGAGGTCCGAACGGTCCGCCGCTGCGCAGCCGTCGCCGGCCGCACAGAGCTAAGCCCAGTCCCCCCGCCGTTCCCGTTGCCCCGGCCCCGGTCCGGCGGTCTCGGCCCGGGAACCGGCCCCCCGGAACCGGCCCCGGATCCAAACAACCCCGCCCCGGGCAACTGCTCCCGTATATCCCCAACCGCAGTAGCCGCGGGCCTCGAGGATCGCTGCGCCGCCTCAACGTTCGAACCCGCATCGGAATCCAAGGTCAGAATTACCTGCCCGACCTGCGCGATGGCGCCAACGTCGAAACAAAGCTTCTCGACCCGCGCGTCGCACGGTGCACCGATCGTCACGGTGGCCTTGTCGGTCATGACTTCCACCATCGGGTCGTCCTCGCCGACCGTGTCACCAGCTCCGACAAACCAGTCGACGATTTCACCTTCGGTCACGCCTTCGCCGATGTCGGGAAGCTTGAAGTCGAGCCGTGCCATCGGTCAGTACCTCGCCGTTTCGAGCAATGCCGGAGCAATGCGGTGGGCCAGGGGGAGGTACTCATGCTCGTGCGTCAAGGGAAACGGCGTGTCCCAGCCGGTGACCCGAACCGGCGGCGCCTCGAGGTGAAGGAACGCGCGTTCGGTGATCAGCGCGACGAGCTCGCTGCCAAAACCGCAGGTCCGAGGCGCCTCGTGCACGATGACGACGCGTCCGGTTTTCTCGACACTCGCGACGAGCGCGCCGATATCGAGTGGCCACAAGGTGCGCAGGTCGATCACCTCGACATCAACACCCTGCTTCGCCACCTCTTCGGCCGCAGTGAACGCTTCGTAGAGCATTGCGCCCCATGCGATGCAGGTGACTTGCTCGCCCGGCCGCACGACCTTCGCTTCGCCAAGCGGGACCGTGTAGGGCTCGTCTGGCACGTCCATCTTGACCGCGCGATAGACGCGTTTTGGCTCGAAAAAGAGGACCGGGTCCTCGTCGCGAATCGCTTCGAGTAAGAGCCCCTTCGCATCGTAGGGGTTCGACGGGCACACGACCTTCAAGCCGGGGGTGTGGATGAACAGCGCCTCGGGCGACTGAGAGTGATACTGCCCGCCGCGAATGCCCCCGCCGTAGGGTGTGCGCACCACCATCGGCACGTGAAACTCCCCAGCCGTCCGATGGCGGTACTTCGCTGCTTCGTTCACCAGCTGGTCGAAGCCCGGATAGATGAAGTCCGCGAACTGGATCTCCGACACGGGTCGAAGCCCGTGAAGCGCCATCCCGATGGCCGTCCCCAAGATCCCGGTTTCCGACAGTGGCGTATCGAGGACACGGTCCGAGCCGAACTCCTTTTGCAGGCCTTGGGTGACCCGAAAGACACCGCCAAGTTGCCCAACATCTTCGCCCATCACCAGCACATTCTCGTCCTGTTGAAGCGCGCCCCGAAGCCCGCTGCGGAGCGCCTGGACGAGATTCATCTCGGTCACGACTCGTCCTCCTCGTCGCTCGCACGCGACCCGTCCACGCATTGCGCCTGCTGCTCGCGCAGGTGCCATGGCTGCTCTGCGTACACGTCGGTGAACAGGTCGCCGAGCGCAGGCGCAGGCTTCTCTTCCGCGCGCCGCACGCACTCTTTGACCTCCGCATCGCAGACGGCACGCCAATCACCGTCGAGCTCGTCATTCCACACGTCGCGCTGCTCGATGTGTTTCCGGAGCCGCAACAAGGGGTCTGCCTTCCGCCAGGAGTCGGTCTCTTCTTGGCTCCGATAGACTCGCGGGTCGTCCGAGGTCGAATGGCCGCCGAGTCGATAGGTCATCAACTCGATGAAGGTCGGCCCGCCCCCGCTGGTGGCCCGCTGCAGTCCGTCTCGCACGGCCCGCCAAACCGCCAGGACGTCGTTCCCGTCGATCCGAGCCGACGGAACCCCGTAGGCCGCCCCCTTCTCTGCCATCGTTCGCGTGGCGGTTTGCTGCTCTGTGGGAAGGCTGATCGCGTAGCCGTTGTTTCGACAGAGGAACAACACGGGCGCCCGATAGACGCCCGCAAAGTTCATCGCAGCGTGGAAGTCATTCGAGCTCGTCGCGCCGTCACCAAAGAACACGCCCGCGCACTCATCGAGCCCGCGCGCCTTCGCCGCCATCGCAATGCCCACCGCGTGCGGGATCTGAGTACCGATCGGCGCACTCACCGCGAGGTAGCGATGCTCGCGGCTGACGGTGTGGTCCGGCATCTGGCGGCCGTGCAAGGGGTCACCCGCGTTGCCGTACATGTGGTCGATGTACCGTTGGAGCGGGTAACCACGCCAAAGCAGCGCGCCCACCTCGCGGTAGCAGGGGACGATCCAATCTCGATCGCGGAGCGCTGCAGCCGCGCCAATGATGGCAGCCTCTTCTCCGAGGGAGCCGACGTGAAACGCGATGCGGCCCTGACGCTGAATCCTCTCGAGGCGATCGTCGACGATGCGGGTTCGGACCATCGCTTTGTAGAGCGCGACGACCTGGTCGATCGACAGGCCGGGGTCGAAGTTCGGGTCGAGGCTTCCATCGTCTCGTATGACGTGCATGTTCCCCTTCAACTGAGCACCGTGAGCTTCTTCTTCCCATAGCGATCCATCAGGGGAACCTCGCCCGCATTTGCCTCCTCGGCGAGCTCGCCCGTGAGGAAAACCTCCGCAGCGCGGTAGCTCGACCGAACGAGCGGCCCTGACGCAACGAAGCGAAAACCCATCTCGATGCCCGCTTGCTCGTAGTCTGCGAACTCCGCGGGCTCTACGTAACGATCGACGGCAGCGTGGCGCTTGGTGGGCCGAAGGTACTGACCGATCGTCAGCACGTCGACCTCGGCGTCCCGCAAGAGCTGCATCGCGTCGAGCACCTCGTCGCGCTCTTCGCCGAGACCGACCATCAGTGACGACTTGGTGATGGAAGAGCCGAGCTCCTTGGCGGCCACCAGGACGCCAACCGAACGGTCCCAGGAACAGCGTGCATCGCGAATGGAACGCTGCAAGCGCGGCACGACCTCGACATTGTGCGCGAAGACGTCGGGGCGCCCTTCTTGGGCGACCGTTCGAACATCATCGTGTTGCCCCCGAAAGTCGCCAACCAGCGTCTCGACGCGAAGCTCGGGGCTGTGGTGCTTGATGCGTTGAACCGTCTTCGCGACATGGGCAGCGCCGCCGTCGCCGAGGTCGTCTCGATCGACCATGGTCAGAACGACATACGCGAGCCCCATCTCAGCAAGCGACAGGGCTGTGTTCTCGGGCTCGTCGTGATCGAGCAGGCCGCCCGGCTTTCCGGTGCGGACCGAGCAGAATCGGCAGCCCCGGGTACAGGTCTCTCCGAGGATCATCACGGTCGCCGTGCCCTGGCCCCAGCATTCGAAGATGTTTGGACAGCGAGCCTCTTCACACACGGTGTGTAGGCCGCGGCCTCGGAATCGGGCCTTCAGACCCTCAAATTCATCGTGCTCCGGCCCTGCGGGGAGCCGCACACGAAGCCAGTCAGGTTTGCGAGCCGGTAAGGTCATCCGTTGCTCCGGTGAGTCCCAAGCCAAGCTCTTAGGGGGCGGTACTCCCCCTGTCAATCACGTCTAACACTACGAATTGTGACGGTTTCCTACACTTGGCGCAATATTTCGAAATCCAGGCCAATGAGGCGCAATATTTTCGCAAAAGCCACTTTACCTGGGGCATGCGTGCCCCATAATAGGCCATCGCAGCGGCTCATTTCCCGTTTAGGAGCACTCGATGGATGACGAAAGACGACCCAGGCGCGCCGGCCCCGTAGAACGGCCAGGCGCCTTTGGTGGCAAGCGAGACATCAACCGGCGCAAGCGCGTCCAGGATCTGATCGAGGCTGGGCTTTCGCTCTTTCTCGAGAGAGGGATCGAGGCGGTCACGATCGACGAAGTCGCTCGTGAAGCCGGGATGGCGAAAGGCAACTTTTACCGCTACTTCCGGGACAAAGCAGATCTCGTAGAGGCGGTCATCGAACCGGTAGCCAGTACGACCCGGGAAGCGGTTCAGGCATGCCACGACCGGCTGCGCGAAGCGGACGGTCGTGACGACGCAGTCGCCGCATACGGAGAGCTGGGCAATAGGCTCATCGGTGCCCTCGCCATGCACCCCGACGCTATGTGCCTCTATCTGCAGGAGCGCCGCGCCCCGGCGACCACGGCCCGCCAGGCGATTTCAGATCTGGCGACCGACCTGGATGATCGTGCCATGGCGCTAAGTCAGGTCGCGGCGGATCGTCAGCTCGTGGCGATCTCCGACCCGCGAGTGAGCGCGATCGCCGTTCTCGGCGCCGTGGAGGCACTTGCGCTGGCCTCGGTGCGCAACCAAGTGCAAATGGATCCCATCGAAACCACAAAAAGCCTCATCTCCATCGTGCTCGAAGGGCTCCAGAAATAGCCTCCTTATCGACCACCCGAATGGGGTCCTAAACACCTGTCCAGCGCGAAACTACCGCTCCGGCGGCTTCTTCTTCACAATTAGGCGGATATGGCGGGGAAGCTGATGGTGACCGCGGTGTCGTTCGTCTGGTTGGTCTGGTTGCTCTTGGCGACGCTACCGGGCGGCGCACGGGCGGCGAGCGGGTCTGCTCAAAGCGGCAGCGCAGGCGAGCTCGGTACCGTCGTGTTGCTCGTCGTCGTGATCGGCGTTGCGTATGTCCTCGCGCACAACGTGGTGGAGCGGCTGCAGCGGCGCTTCCTCGTCGTGAGCGGGGCGGAGTATTTGTTGCTGGGGTTCCTGCTCGGCCCGGCGTTCCCTGCGATTCACGCGCTCGACAATGTCACTGGCCTCCTGCCGATCATCGCACTCGCTGCCGGATGGGTCGGGCTGTTGCGCGGTACCGACTTTGATTTCGCCAGTCTACAGAAGCTCGACCCTGCGACGTGGCGCGTCGTGTTCCTGCATCACTTTCTCCCGGGTGTCGCGGTCGGGGTCGGCTCGTACTACTTCTTCACTCAGGCCGGCTGGGTCCTCACCTCTCCACGCGACGCCGCGTTGAGCGCCTCAGCCCTCGCCTGCTTCGCGGCGGCCGACTCGGCGGAGCCGTTCGACCTCTTGGCAAGGCGCTATGAGGTGAGTGGCCGCCTCGCGCCGCTATTGCGCAACGGAACGCGACTCGGTGACATCGGCGTCATCCTCGCATTCGGCCTGATCTTCTGTGTGTTCCACGAGAACGCCCCCGAAGCGCAGGACTACTCGCCGGCGCTCTGGGCGTGGGTCACGGTCTTGCTCGGTGGCGCGCTCGGGTTGTTGTTCTCACTCTTCCTAGCCGGCGACGAGTCCGATAACTCCCGTTTCCTCGCACTGGTCGGCATCATCGCCTTCGCATCGGGCGGAGCGTATTTCCTAGAGCTCTCACCGCTCGCGGTAAACCTTTCGATGGGATTCGTGCTGGTGAACTTTGCGCGAGGCGGCCAGCTCCTACACACGACACTCGAGTCGACGGAACGCCCGATGACTATCGTCCTGCTCATATTCGCGGGCGCACTATGGGAGCGCACCGAGCTCGTGCCGACCTTGCTCGCATTGGGCGGATTCCTGGTTCTTCGCACTGGGGCCAAGTGGCTCGCGAGTGTCATCGCCGGCTGGGGCACCAGTCTTCGCAAGGACTTGTTCCGCGGGTTGTTGGCACACGGCGACGTCACGCTCGCGATGGCAGTCTCGTTCCGACTCGTCTACGACGGGGAAGCTGCGAAGATCGCGTACTCGGTCGTTCTGGGCTCCGTGATTTTGAACGACCTGATGGCGCCCCGATTGCTGAGAGGTTTGCTCGTCGACGAGGGAGAGATCCAGCGCGAGCTCAAGGAGTCCGATTCCCAAACATCGGTCGAGGTAACTATCAGATGAACATCGTCGTCATAGGTTTGGGCGAAGTCGGGCGCCACTTGTTGAGCGTCCTGGACAAAGAGGGACACGACATCGTCGCTGTCGACTCGAGCTCGAAGGCAGTGCAATACGCCGAGGAGCACTACGACGTCGCATCGATCGTCGGATACGGCGCGAGCGAAACGCTGCTGAAGGTCGCGGGTGTGGCGCGCGCCGACTTGGTAGTCGCCGTCACGGACCACGATGAGATGAACCTGATCGCGACCCTCGCTGCCAAGCAGCTGGGGGCGAAACACGTGGTGGCTCGCGTACAGGGCACGGCGTGGTCCGAGTGGACCGAGGGCATTCGCTACGGGCTGCTCGGGGTCGACGTCGTGATCAACCCCCGCGTGCTCGTCGCGCAGGAGCTCAGCCGCATCGCCCGATCTTACGGCGCATCGGACGTCGTGGACCTCGCACAGGATCGGGTAGAGCTCGTGCAGATCGACCTCGACGAATCGCGGGCCCTCAACAAGCCTCTCTCCGCGGTCGAGTTACCCCCGCACACCCTGGTGAGCGCGGTCGTCCGAGACGGAGAGCTGTTCGTTCCCGGTGGCGCAGACGTCTTGGTCAAGGGTGACCGCGTCTACCTCATCGGCCGCCCTGAGGGTGTTCTCGCCGCGGAGCGCCTCTTCAGCAAGGAACGCGAGGCACGCCGGGTCTGTATCGTCGGCGGTGGCGTCGTCGGCAAAGCTCTCGCGCGTGACCTGCTGCAGCAGGGGGCGACCGTCATGATGATCGAAAGCGACCTCGCGACAGCCGAGGAGGTCAGCGCCGAGTTTCAGGGAATCGAAGTCGTCCACGGGGACGGCACCGACGGGGCGCTTCTCGCAGAGGAAGAAGTGGGAACGTACGACCTCTTTGCCGCGGTCACGAAACAGGACGAGATCAACCTGATGGCGGCGCTGCTCGCACAGCGCGCGGGCTGCAAGCGAACCGCAACGATCGTGCAGCGCGCGGACTACACGTCAATCTATCGCCAGCTCGGCATCGACATCGTTCTCTCCCCACGCACCGTCGCATCAGACCAGATCCTACGCTTCTCCCGAGGCGGGGGCCTGCACAGCCTGACTGTGCTCGAAGACGGTCAGGCGGAGGTCGTCGAGCTCACCGCGAGCCCAAAGTGCCGCGCGGTCAACAAGCCGCTGCACCGGATGAACCTGCCGCGCGGCTCCCTCCTTGCGGCGATCGTGCACGGCGACGACGTGATCATTCCGCACGGCAAGGACGTCGTGCAGCCGGGCGACCGGGTCATCCTAATGACCACCAAGGAAGCGCGGGCGACCGTCGAGCGGCTCTTTCGACCGAGGGGTGAGTGAGCACGCAATCGAGAGACTTTCGTGGCGTGATTCGACCCGTGGGCGCCGTCGTCCTCGGGATCGGCGTGATGATCGCGCTCTGCGCTGGCGTCGGGATGCTCTGGGATCAGTTCGCGCCCGACCCGACTCGGCCCCAGGGTGGCGCCGCGGAACTGGCCTTGTCCGCCATCATCGTTTCGATCTTAGGCTTGACGTTGTTCCTGTACGGTAATCGCTTCGTGTCAGAGCGCATCTCGCGCCGCGAGGCCCTGCTGGCCGTGAGCCTGATTTGGATTGCCGCGGGCGCCTGCGGAGCGGTGCCGTTCATGCTCGGGGCCGGCATGTCTGCCGCTGACGCATTTTTCGAATCCGTCAGCGGTCTCACGACCACCGGTGCGACGGTCATCGACGACATCGAGGGGCGCTTGTCGCGGCCGCTGTTGCTTTGGCGCTCCCTGATTCAATGGCTTGGCGGCATGGGCATCGTCGTGCTGTTCGTCGCGGTCTTTCCGAACTTGGGTGCCGGAGGAAAGCATCTGTTCCGCGGCGAGGTGCCTGGAACGACCGCCGAAGGGTTGCGGCCTCGAATTGCCGAGACCTCGTTCGCCCTATGGAGGCTGTACGGCGCCTTCACCATCCTCGAAATCGCGCTCCTCAAGGTCCTAGGCCTCGATCTATTTGACGCCGTGTGCCACGCGTTCACGACCATGTCGACGGGCGGATTTTCGACGCTCGACAGCTCGGTGGGCGGTTTCGACAGCGCCGCAGTCGAGTACGTGATCGCGTGCTTCATGCTGATCGGCAGCGTGAACTACGGCCTCTACTACGGCCTCCTGCGGTCCGGCAGCTGGAAGACTCTGGTGCGAAACATCGAATTCCGGTCCTACGTCGGCATCGTGGTCATCGCGGTGGTCGTGCTGACGGTCCTGAACCTCAGCGTGCACGACGACATCCTGACCTCGTTCCGTTACTCCTTCTTCATGGTGGCGACGACGATCTCATCGACCGGATATGGCACGGACGACTACAGCGTCTACAGCTCGACCGCGCTAACCGTCGTGATCCTCCTCATGTTCGTCGGCGGTTGCTCCGGATCGACGGCGGGCGGCATCAAGATCGAGAGAGCCGTGCTGATGGGTAAGCAAGCCATCGCACAAATTCAGAAAAGCTTCCGGCCCGCCACGGTGCAGCTCGTGCGCATGGGCAAGGTCGCGATCAACAACCAAGTGCTCGCCGACGTTGGGTCGTTCTTCTTGATCTACATGGGGTGCATCGGCGTCGGCCTGCTCTTCGTGACGCTGGTCGAGGGCGTTCCGGTGCCCACTGCCTTCGGAACGATGCTGACTTGCCTGTCCAACATGGGCCCTGCACCCTTCCACGTGGGGCCGGACAACTTCTCTGCGTATTCCGCGGGGAGCAAGTTGTTCTTCGCGATGGCCATGCTGCTTGGGCGACTGGAGTTCTTCACGCTCTTCGCGCTGATTCTGCCTGGGTTCTGGAGACGCTGATGGTCGGCTCGTACAGCATGCCTCCTCCCGGCGAGGAGACCCACGCGCGGCGGCAAATCACCGTCATCATCCTGCTTCTGTTCGGCATGGTGGCGCTCTATCAGTTCGAGCAGTTCGCCCAAGATGGTTTCGACCCGAGCGGAATGCTGGCCTTTGGCTTCGTCGTTCTGGCGAGCTACACGATCGGCGGACTCGTAGCCCAGATTCGTCTGCCCCACATCACGGGCTACTTGATCGCCGGCCTCGTGTTTGGTCCCTCGCTGGCAAATGCTCTCACCGGCCTCGATCTCCCAGCGCCTTTCGATAGAGGCATTCTCAACGAAGAGGTGATCGAGCAGCTCAGCTTGTTCGACACGCTCGCGGTTGCTCTGATCGCACTGACCGCGGGTGGCGAGCTCAAGCTCGAAGGGCTCAAGGAAGGGATGCGCGCGATCAGCTCGATCCTGGCGGCGCAGATCGTGTCCATCGGGGTACTGGTCACCGCTTTCTTTTGGCTGATCTCGGGCGCGGTCCCCTACGTCGGCCTACCTGGTGTCGAGGGCCTGCCTATGGTGGCGGCGTTGGCGGTGGGCGCGATGGTCGCCTCGGTGTCGCTAGCCACCTCTCCCGCTGCGACGATCGCCGTCATCATGGAGTCGCGGGCCGCGGGCCCGATGACGAGAAACGTCCTGTCGGTCGTCGTCCTCAAGGACGTCGTCGTCGTCGTGGCCTTCGCGATCGCGCAGGTCGTGGTTGCGCAGCAAATCGGCGTGTCGGCGATGGAGGGTGGCATCGCCGCCTACCTGATGAAGCACATCGTCTTCTCGATCATCTTCGGCGCGGTGGTCGTGGGCGGCCTGATGGCGCTCTACATTCGGTACGTCAATCAGGAGCTCCTGATCTTCGTCGTCGGCGTCGTATACCTCGTCGCTTTCATCGCTGCAGAGCTCGGTTGGGACCTTGTGCTGGTCTTTCTCGCCGCCGGCTTCGGCGTTGCGAATTTCTCCAAGACCGGCCACCGGCTGATTGAAACTGTCGAACGACTGTCACTGCCGGTCTACGTGGTCTTTTTTACGCTCGCCGGCGCAAAGCTCCATCTCGAACAGCTCCAACAGGTCGCGTTGTTCGCAATCGCCTTGGTAGGCGTTCGAGCGTTCGCGATCTACTCCGGAACCAAGTTGGGCTCCCGATTGGGCAAGGCCGACGAAGCGACGCAGACCTTCGGATGGATGGGCTTCGTTTCCCAGGCGGGTGTCTCGATCCTCCTCGCCGCGATGGTCGGAAACACGTTCGGAGAGCTCGGACGGTCGCTCGAAACCTTGATCATCGGCGGTGTCGCAATCAACGAGCTGATTGGGCCAGTGCTGTTCAAGATGGGTCTTACTCTCTCGGGCGAGGCAAGCACCGGTCGCGCATCGCTCAGTCCGGCGAGGCACTTGTCGGTGAAACCTCCCTCGATGAGCCCCGAGGGCGAGAAGGGCGAAGCGAAACAGCTCGAGCCGTGGCCTGAGCACGTCGGCAAGAAGGACCTCTGGGGT
>Ga0209271_10000434_pt1 | contig 14357 bp, 15 predicted proteins | sample tdAd002_FD_187123 | JGI IMG/M metagenome (GOLD analysis project Ga0209271, IMG submission 187123) | Marine sediment microbial communities from the Atlantic coast under amendment with organic carbon and nitrate - tdAd00.2 (SPAdes)... | ecosystem: Environmental > Aquatic > Marine > Coastal >... | reverse complement strand
CGTTTTCGGGAGCGATTGCTACTGCCAGCCAGCACCCTGTATGCACTTGGATGGTTTCGTACCGTGCATAGCAATCCGTCCGACGAGTTTATTTCCAAGCAGGTAGAAGACCTGGTTAAAGCCTGGAAATTACAGCCAGGAAAGTATCTGCATGAGTACGACCTGGATCAGAATGGAAAAATTGAGAAACGCGAGTGGAAGGTTATTCGAGCGGCGGCCCGTAAACAGGTTTTAAACCGGCTAAATAACGAGAAACAGGAACACCACGTTATTTCATGTCCCACAAATAGTCGGCAGCCGTATATCCTGTCGGCAAGGGCAGAGGAGGATCTAATCACGCTTAAGAAATGGAAAGCCCGCTTCTCGATAGCGGGATCCATGCTGGCTTTTACCGCGCTCGTCGCGATGATTTCTATTCGCACCCCCTTTTCCATTTGAATGCGTTCTCTAGTTGAGTAGACTAGCGGACTTTAGACAAACCTTGTGGCTCAAACTTGACCAATCCGTTACTCGAGCCCGGCACCTTGCCGGCATTCAGCAAAATAAAACCCGAAATGATCGAACCTGCTATCAAGCAGCTTATCAGTGAAAACCGTAACGGGATATCACGGTTAACCGAACAACCGCAGCCGGGCTGGGATAACCTGATCAAGCCATTGGAATTGATGGGTGATCGACTCGACAAGGCATGGTCACCGGTGAGACATCTGAATTCGGTGAAAAGCAGCCCGGAGATGCGGGATGCGTACAACAAATGTCTGCCCTTACTCAGCGAATATTCGACCGAGATCAGCCAGAATCACGACCTTTATCAGGGATATCGTGATATTGCTGCATCCAAGGTATTTAGCGAATTCAGCCCGGCCCAGCAGAAAGCGATAACCGATGCATTAAAGCATTTTCGACTGGGCGGGGTAGAACTTGAGGGGGAAGATCGTGCGCGTTACCAACAATTGCAGAAGGATTTATCTGACCTGCAATCCAGATTCGAAAACAATCTGCTCGATGCCACGCAGGCCTGGCAATATCTGACCGAGGATGAGGCCGATTTACTGGGCTTGCCCCAGTATGCCCTTGCAATGTTAAGGCAATTAGCCGAGCAAAAAGAGCTATCGGGCTATCGGGTAACGCTCGATATGCCCTGCTATCTCGCAGTGATCACCTATGCGGATAACCGAGATTTACGCAGAACCGTTTACGAGGCCTATGCGACGCGGGCATCGGATCAGGGCATTACCGATAAAATCTGGAATAATGCAGACATAATGGTCGAAGTTGTCGCTAAAAGACAGGAAAAGGCCAAAATCCTCGGCTTTAGTCATTATGCCGAATACTCGCTTGAAACCAAGATGGCGGCAAATGTCGAGCAGGTGGTCGACTTTCTTAATGACCTTGCACGGCGCTCGCAACCAACTGCTATCGACGAAGTTAATGAGCGCCAGGCTTTTGCCGAGTCGTTGGGGTTTGTCGGTGAACTCGAGGCATGGGATTACGCCTATTACAGTGAAAAGCTTAAGCAACATCGCTACCAGATTTCCGATGAAGACTTAAAGCCCTACTTTTCTGACGGGCGGGTTATCAAGGGGCTGTTCGATATCGTCGCCAGACTTTACCGGGTTGATATATCGAGAATCGAAACGGGTATAGATACCTGGGATGAGACGGTTAGCTTTTACCAGATAGCAAATCAGCAGGGTGAGGTGATCGGGCAGTTTTTCCTCGATCTGTATGCGCGCGAAAACAAGCGTGGCGGAGCCTGGATGGATGAATGCGTTAATCGCTATCGTATCGATGGCAATATACAATTACCCGTTGCTTATCTAACCTGTAATTTAACGCCTCCTTTGGGAGATGAAGCAGCGCTTTTCACCCACGACGAGGTAATTACGCTGTTTCATGAGTTTGGCCATGGACTCCATCATATGCTGACCCGGGTGGACGTTCCGGATGTAGCCGGGATTAATGGTGTCGAATGGGATGCGGTTGAATTACCGAGTCAATTCATGGAAAACTTTTGCTGGGAGCGCGAGGCGCTAAACCTGTTTGCCCGCCATTACCAAACCGACGAACCATTGCCAGATGACCTCTATAATCGAATGATTGACAGCCGGAATTTTCAAAGCGCCCTGCAGATGTTGCGCCAGATAGAGTTTGCTTTGTTTGATATTCGGCTTCATCAACAGCTGGAAATAAGCTCGGCCGCGGAGATCCAGGCAATTCTCGACCTGGTTCGGTCCGAGGTTGCGGTCGTCAAAACACCTGCCATCAATCGTTTTCAGAACAGTTTTTCACATATTTTTGCAGGCGGGTATGCGGCAGGTTACTATAGCTACAAATGGGCGGAGGTCTTATCGGCCGACGCGTTTTCTGCATTTGAAGAAGAAGGGATATTCAACCCTGAAACCGGGCAAAGATTTCTGCAGTGCGTGCTTGAACAGGGTGGTTCACGTCCCGCAATGGAGTCCTTTCGTTGTTTTCGCGGGCGCGAACCAGAAATCGATGCATTATTAAGGCATAGTGGAATTGGCTAGCTAATGATAAAAAGAATTTTTCTGGGTTTGACCCTGGTGTTTTACTGTGCGCTGATATCGGCACAGGATACGAGCGATCAGGATACAGACAATCAGTACGTGACCGACCAGTTGCGACTATCACTTTACTCGAATGCGAATTCGTCGAGCCAGGTTCTCAAATTACTGCAATCTGGCGATTTGCTCAAAATCGAACAGATCCAGGGCCCCTACGCGTTGGTTACCGCTCCTGATGGCACCAGAGGCTGGGTTAAACGTGGCTTCCTGGTGACCAAACCGACTTTCAATATATTGTACCGGGACGAACTACAGAAGACTGAAGGCCTCACGGCCGAAATCGAAAAGTTTGCCAACAGCAAGGCTGTTATCGACCAGTATGAAAAGGATATGGATGAGCTGGTTGGGAAAATCGATCAACTAGAAGAAGAGAAACAAACAGCGGCCGAGTCCATTACCGGGCTGCAAAAGGAAGTTGAAGCAAAACAACGCGAAATCGATCTCAAAGATGAAGATAGTGCACCGGCCTGGTATGTTTTGAGCGATACCTTCCAGCGCTACTGGACAATCATAGTCCCGATCATTATTGCCATCATAATCTTGAGCTTCCTGGTGAGTAAATTAGTTATCGAAGCCCGAATCAAAAGAAAATTCCACGGCATCAAGATCTGGTAAATGGAATACCGGGATCTGCGAGATTTTATCGACCAGCTGGAGCAGGGTGGCGAATTAAAACGCATTAGCAGGTCCGTTTCACCCAAGCTTGAAATTACCGAAATTTCCGCCCGGGTCCTGCAGGCCGGTGGGCCGGCACTGCTGTTCGAGCAACCTGGCGACAGCAAGATTCCATTACTGTCCAATTTGTTCGGTACCGAGCATCGCGTCGCGCTAGCACTCGGAGAAGACAATGCGACTTCGTTACGCGAGGTCGGGAAATTATTGGCCTTCTTGAAGGAGCCTGCGCCGCCGAAAGGATTCAAAGATGCGATGAAAACGCTGCCAATTTACAAGAAAGTCCTCGATATGTCGCCAAAACTCATTAAAAGTGGCAAATGTCAGGAAATCCAGTTTCACGGTGACGAAGTCGATTTAAACCTATTGCCAATCCAGACTTGTTGGCCGGGAGACGCTGCGCCACTGATCACGTGGGGCCTTGTCACTACCCGGGGACCCTCAAAGCAGCGTCAAAACCTGGGTATCTACCGCCAGCAACTGATTGGTCGAAACCGTCTCATAATGCGCTGGCTATCGCACCGAGGTGGGGCGCTCGACTACCAGGAATGGCGCCAGCAAAAAGGTGACGAACCGTTTCCGGTTTCAGTGGTACTGGGTTGTGATCCTGCCACTATCCTGGCAGCGGTCACGCCGATCCCAGATGCCCTGGCCGAATATGCTTTTGCCGGGCTGCTGCGAGGTTCGAAAACCGAAGTAACGCGCTCACTGCTTTCCGATCTCGAGATCCCGGCACTTGCAGAAATCGTACTCGAAGGACATATATATGCCGATGATGTAGCCGAAGAAGGACCCTTTGGCGATCACACCGGCTACTACAACGAAGTCGAGAAATTTCCGGTGTTCACGGTCGAGGCGATGAGCATGCGCAAAAATCCGATATATCACAGTACTTATACGGGTCGGCCACCAGATGAGCCATCGGTGCTCGGGCTTGCGCTTAACGAGGTCTTCATCCCGATACTGCAAAAACAGTTTCCTGAGATTGTCGATTTTTATTTACCCGCGGAAGGATGCTCCTATCGGGTTGCAATCGTGAGTATCAAAAAGCAGTATCCCGGCCATGCCAAGCGCGTAATGATGGGTGTTTGGTCGTTTTTGCGACAGTTCATGTATACCAAGTTCGTCATCGTGGTCGACGATGATATCGACGCGCGCAGCTGGGAAGACGTTATCTGGGCCATTTCAACACGTACCGATCCGGCGCGCGACATTACGCTGGTTGAAAATACACCCATTGATTATCTCGATTTTGCGTCCCCGGTATCCGGCCTGGGCTCAAAAATGGGGCTCGATGCGACTAACAAGATGGCTGGTGAAACTGATCGCGAGTGGGGCGAGCCGATTACCATGTCCTCCGAAATAGTCGAGAAAGTAGACCAGATCTGGACAGAGCTTGGGCTCGATTGATAGCCATTTTTTGCACCGCTATAGAAATTCAACGATAATCGAAACTCGGAATACTCAACGGAATCGGAGGGAATATGCGCTCAATCATGGTGTTAAATTCTAAGGGCGGCTCGGGAAAAAGCACGGTTGCAACCAGCATTGCAAGCTACTACGCCGCACAGGGGAAAAAGGTCATGCTGGTGGATCTTGATCCACAGGCCTCCAGCCTTGAATGGCTGTCAGCACGACCCAGTGGGCGCAGTTCAATAACGGGAGTCGATGGCTCTGCTGGCCATTTCCGTGTGCCCAGAAGTGCGGACACTGTTGTATACGACACGCCCGCCGCGGTTCATGGCAGGGAATTGAGCGCCTATTTACGGCGGGCGCAAAGCATTATTATTCCGGTTTTACCCTCGCCAATTGATATGCGAGCAGCAACCCCTTTCATCCAGAAAGTGCTCGATAATGGCCGCATTGCGCGCAAGGAAGCCAGAGTCGCGCTGATCGCCAACCGCTGCCGCGAAAATTACAATATTTATCACCAACTAGACAGTTACCTGCGCAAGGTCCGTAAAGCACCTTTTATCAGCGTGTTGCGTGAGACCCAGAACTATGTGCGTGCCGCGGAACGCGGACTGGGTATTTTTGAGCTCGCACCTTATTCGGTGCGTAAAGATCTCGATCAATGGGAACCGATTATCCGCTGGCTAAACAGCAAGCGCAGCCTGCCGTTGGGCTGAACTCATCTCGGAAACGATTCATCACGTTACGGTATTGCCGTCGGGTGAAAGCTTCGCCTGTCCTGCGCAGCAGTCGGTTCTCGCGGCGGCTCATGTGGCCAACATCCTGATTTCCTATAGTTGTCGCAGTGGGCAATGTGGCTCCTGCATGGGCAAGCTGCAGCAGGGTGAAATTCAGTATCCTGCGGGCCTGCCCGATGCCATTACTGCAGGGCAAGCTGAAGCAGGCTATGTATTATTTTGCAGCGCTTATGCGGCTTCGGATCTCACAATCGAACTAATCGAGCCTGAATTTCCGCAAAATTAAACTATTGCAGGGCGAGCTCTACCGCCCGATGAGCGTGAATTGCGGTGCTGTCGTAAAGCTTGATGTCGGTGTGTTGCGGTTGCAGCAGCAAGCCGATTTCAGTGCACCCCAAAATCACACCCTCGATGTGCTGTTCGCGTAAGCGATCGATGATGGCGAGATAAACATCGCGTGATTCCGGCTCAATCTGACCCTGGCATAGCTCCTGGTAAATAATATCATGCACCATCTGCCGGTCGTGCAATTCAGGCACCACTACTTCAATCCCATAATCGCTGATGCGGTTGCGATAAAAGTCGAGCTCCATCGTAAATGCAGTGCCGAGCAGCCCGATACGCTCGACACCATCGGCTTGCAGAATTTCTGCCGTCGCATCGGCGATATGCAGTAACGGGAGGCCGACGGCTGCGCTGACAACGTCGGCGACGCGGTGCATGGTATTGGTGCCGATCAGGAAAAAGTCCGCACCGCCGGCTTCCAGTCGACGCGCTGCATCGATCAGCACGTCTGCGGCCCCATCCCAGTCTCCGGCATGTTGCAGCTTCTCGATCGGTGCGAAGTCGACGCTGTACATTAGTAACTGCGCTGAATGCAATCCACCCAGGCGTTGTTTAACCGCGTTGTTGATAAGCTGGTAATAAAGCAAGCTGCTTTCCCAGCTCATGCCGCCAATTAAGCCAATTGTTTTCAATGGATAGCGTTCTGTAACAAAATTGCACTATAACAGGTAAACATGCGCAAATTTGAATTTGACATGGCGCTCTCGGCGCAGCAAACCAAGGCCATTTACGAGGGTCAGGCGCGTTACATCCTGGTCGAGACTGATCGTGGATTAAAGTTGCAGCTACCCGCTGCCAATTTCTACAGGTACGTCACGGGGGACGGAATTCAGGGTCGATTCAGCGTCAAAATAGACGCCGATAATAAAATTATCGAGATGCGTAAAGCTTAGCTCCCAGTTTTGCGCTGAGCCTGCTTGGCGGCAAGTTTAAGCACTTTGCGTTGCCTGGCCTGCTCGGCGGCATCGGTGCCGATATGCTGCTCGCCCCGAGCCCGGGCAAGCCGGACCTGCTTTTCTCGCTCGCGAAAGCGGCCGCGCTCGTGACTCGATTTGGAATCATAGCAAGCCGGGCAGCTCACGCCCGCCTGATATTTCTCACTGCTCTTGTCGGCGTTGGTAATCGGTCGCCTGCAGGCATGACACTGGTCGTAGCTACCCTTCTCGAGCGCATGATTGACGCTGACCCGATTATCGAAGACGAAACATTCACCGCGCCACCTCGAATCCGCTTCCGGGACCTCTTCGAGGTACTTCAAAATACCACCCTGCAAATGGTAAACCTGATCAAAACCCTGTTGGCGCAAGTATGCGGTCGATTTTTCACAGCGGATACCGCCGGTGCAGAACATCGCTACCTTGCGATGTTTTTGCGGATCGAGATTTTGCGCCACGTATGCAGGGAAGTCGCGGAAAGAGCCGGTGTCAGGGTGCATGGCATTATCAAAACTGCCGATGGCTGACTCGTAGTCATTACGGGTATCGATCAGGGTAACCTCGGGATCGCTGATCAATTCGTTCCAGTCAGTGGGACTGACATAGGTTCCCCTGTTTGCAGGGTCGAGGTCATCGATTCCCATGGTGACGATTTCGCGCTTCAATTTAACGCGCGATCGATAAAAAGGCATTTCATCGTCGAATGACAGTTTGCAATCAAAATCCCGCAGCCGATCATCCTGTCGCAGGGTGTCGAGCAGGCATTCGATAGAAGAGCGCTTGCCGGCGACGGTACCATTAATACCCTCGGCGGCCAGCAGTATGGTGCCACGCACCTGGTTGTCGAGCATCACCCGCAGCAGTGGGGCGCGCAATTCTGCAAAATTATCCAGACGCACAAAGCGATAAAACGTCGCGATAACGATAGGTGATGTCATCGAGCCTCCTGGAGCGTAAATCCAGAGCCGGGTTGGAAAAGGGTGGCTATTCTAGCCTAGAAAAAATAATGCGTCATCCCGCAAATCGACTACAAAGGTCAGCCGTCAACCCTGGCGATAACGTCGATGTGATGATCGATAAAATCGATCTGATCACCGGCTTTAATCTTTTTGCGTTTGCGAGTTTCAATCTCGCCGTTGACGCTAACCCGGCCCTCGGCGATTGCCTGCTTGGCGTTGCCGCCGCTGTCGGCGAGGCCTTCAAATTTTAGAATCTTGTAGAGTTCAACAAACTCGGATTCAAGTTCGGCGATGATAGTTTCTGAATCACTCATTTTTTATTCGTCGAAGTCGATAGGGACATCGTCCGGGTAAGGCTGACCCCTGCCAGTCTCGATACAGGACTTTATGCTCATCATGAAAACCCCCCATTTGGAACTGCAATGCGCAAAAAACTCGTCCGCATTCTGCCAATTATAATGACTGAAATTAATAATCGTCTGATTTTTGTCTTGATCCAGCTCGAACAGGACCTCAGACCCCATCCAGGCTGGTGGCATCTCGCCCGAATGTCGCCATCGAACCAGTCGCTCCGGAATCAATTCGATGACTTCAAAATCGGGTCCGCCACCGCCGAAGCGAAACTCGATAATCGAGCCCACCTCGCCGGCACCCGTGGTATCCGTGGTCCACCATTTCGAAAGCCCGTCATCGGTAGTCAGCAGTTGGTAAACCTGTGCCGCACTGCCTTTGACTCCAACACGATGCCTGATCTCAGCCATTGCGGTAGTTTAAACGTTTTAATGACATTGGGAATACGGAAAATAGGCGCCGACGGAGTATTTTTTATCATTTTGCGATACGATCCAAGCTTTTGTAGAAATACTTCGCCGGGGACTATTTTCCTGGCCAGGATATCGGATTCTCGTTACGGCAGGCAAATCATGATTCAGTGGTACCCGGGCCATATGCACAAAGCGAGCAAGGAAATTAGCAAGATCCTGCCGCAAGTCGACCTTGTCATAGAAGTACTCGATGCGCGTCTACCTGGTTCCAGCGAAAACCCGATGCTGGAACAGTTGCGACGCGATAAGCCCTGCATCAAACTGCTCAACAAGAGCGATTTATCGGATCCCGAGCGCCTCGCCCAGTGGATCGGCAATCTGGAACAGCATAACCTTGTGAAAACACTGGTGTGCAGCACCGGCGATAATTCCATTTTCGAGTTACCCGCATTATGCCGTGCGCTGGTGCCGAAGCGTAACAATCGGTCGTCGATGATTTACGCGATGATAGCCGGCATCCCGAATGTCGGTAAATCGACCCTGATCAACAAGCTCGCGGGCCGCTCTATTGCCAAAACCGGCAACGAGGCGGCGCTGACCCGCATGCAACAGCGCATCGAAATATCGTCCGATTTGACGTTAATCGATACGCCCGGAATGCTCTGGACCAATATCGAAAACGAGGCCAGCGGCTACCGTCTTGCCGCTACGGGTGCAATTCGCGATACCGCGTTTGAACTACAGGAAGTCGCATGCTTTATTGCCGAATTTTTTATCGAGGCCTACCCCGAACGCCTGATTCGGCGCTATGATATCGAGCCACTGCCGCAAACAGAAATCGAATTGCTGGAAGCGATAGCGCGGAAACGGGGCTGTATCATTTCCGGTGGCCGCGTAGACCTGGAAAAGGTATCCCGCCTGTTGATCAACGAGCTACGTAACGGTGATCTCGGTGGGTTCTGCATGGAAACCCCCGATTCCTTCGCAGCAGAATGGGCCCAGGTTGAAGTTATCCGGGCGCAAAAAGCAGCTAAAAAAGAAGCGCGCAAAGCAATGCGTCATAAACAGTAACAGAGGAGATAACATGATTATACGCACGGCACTGTCACAGGACGCTGCTGAACTCACCGAATTCAATATTAACATGGCGCGTGAAACCGAAGGGGTAGAGTTAATCCCCGAGGTAATTGGCGCCGGTGTCAAGGCCATGATCGAGAATCCGCAAATGGGATTTTACCTGGTGGTCGAACTTGACAATGGAATCCAGGCTTCGTTGATGGTGACCACTGAATGGAGCGACTGGCGCAACGGCATGTTCTGGTGGATTCAGAGCGTATACGTACGCCCGGAATATCGACGGCAGGGTCTTTACCGGGAGCTTTATGAGCGCGTCAAGGAGCTCGCTGAACAGGAATCCTCCGTCTGTGGGTTTCGCCTCTACGTCGAAAATTGGAATACCGTGGCGCAAAAAGCCTACGCATCGTTGGGCATGACGGAAACCGTTTACAAGATGTTCGAAGAACTCAAGCCAGGCCTCGAATATAAAAAATAACAACACCGGCGCCTTAGCACTTCGGGATCTTGCAATAAAAACGCATTACCAGATTCCCGCTTGCGCGGGCATGGCACTGATAATATAGTCATCCTTCCTCAACGGGGTGCTCTAGCGAGCTGAGAGGTGTTGTTACGACACCAACTCGATGAACCTGATCCAGTTAATACTGGCGTAGGGATGTGAGCGGATCGAAGCTGTTTCCCATCTCTCCGTTTTAACTTGCCGCTAAATGGAGACTGTTATGTGTTTAAAGTTACGATATTTCGGCGCTGGCCTGTTGGTGCTGATAACGTCTTTTGCTGTGCAGGCAGCGGCGCCTACCCTCGTCGTATATACTTACGACTCATTTACCAGCGAGTGGGGTCCGGGTCCCCAGGTCAAGACGGCATTCGAAGCACGATGCAGCTGCACGCTCAATTTTGTCGGTCTCGAGGACGGAGTCTCGATGCTCAACCGGCTCAAGCTCGAAGGTAACAACACCCGGGCGGATGTATTGCTCGGCCTCGATACCAGTTTGACTGCCGAAGCGCGTGCCAGCGGGCTTTTTGATACCCACGGTATGGTACTTGAGAACTCATCGCTACCGGGCCCATGGCAGGATGATTTATTTTTACCCTATGATTTCGGATATTTTGCTTTTGTCTACAATCAGGAGCGACTTGCCAATCCGCCCTCGAGCCTGCGGCAGTTGGTCGAAGATGAGCAAGGTCCCAGCATCCTGGTGCAGGACCCGCGAACCTCTACCCCGGGACTGGGATTACTCCTCTGGATTAAGAAAATATACGGCGACGAAGCTGACGCTGCCTGGGCCAGGCTGTCAAAGCGTATCGTTACGGTAAGCAAGGGCTGGAGCGAAGCCTATGGCCTATTTCTCAAGGGTGAAGCCGACATGGTATTGAGCTATACCACTTCCCCGGCTTATCACATCATTGCCGAAAAAGATTCACGCTTTTCAGCGGCACGATTTAGTGAAGGTCATTACCAGCAGATTGAGGTAGCCGGACTGGTACAGAGCAGCCAACAGAAACAACTCGCACGGGAGTTTCTCAGGTTTATGCTGAGCGAAGACTTTCAAACCATAATTCCAACCACCAACTGGATGTATCCCGCGGTATTGGCCAGCGATCGGTTACCCGCGGATTTCAGGCAACTAATCGATCCATCTCCCGCGTTGCTGCTGGATGACAAGCTCGTGGCGAGCAAGCGTAAAGCATGGGTCGACGAGTGGCTCGAGGTTATGTCGCGCTAGGCGATGACGCAGCTAAACCCACGTGCAATACCTGCGGGCATCGTACTGGCACTGGTCGGGTTGATCATACTGGCGCCGCTCGCCGGCCTCGTGAACCTGAGCGGGCTACCGGGCTATGAGCCCGGTGATCTGCGGTTCTGGCACAGCAGCTATATTCGTCGCGTGCTGTCTTTCAGCCTCTGGCAGGCATTCCTTTCTACGCTTTGCAGCGTGTTGCCGGCTATCCTGGTGGCGCGTGCGTTTGCGCTACAAATGAATTTTCCTATGCGGGGGTTGTTACTGCGACTGTTCGCCTTGCCGCTGGTTGTCCCCGCGGTGGTTGCCGTGATGGGCGTGGTTTCGGTTTACGGTAGCGGGGGCTGGATACCCCTGGGCAAATCACTTTATGGGCTTAATGGCATATTGCTGGCGCACGTCTTTTTCAATTTGCCGCTGGCGGTGCGGCTGCTGTTGCCCCAGTGGCAGTCCATCCCCGAGCACCACTGGCAGCTTGGGGATCAGCTTGGTATGAGCAGCTGGCAGCGCTGGCGTTATCTTGAGTGGCCGGCGCTGCGCGAAGCATTACCGGGCGTTATGCTGCTCGTATTCATGTTATGTCTGACCAGTTTTGCGGTCGTGCTAACGCTGGGCGGTGGTCCGAAAAGCACCACGCTCGAGGTTGCGATTTACCAGTCCTTGCGGTTTGACTTTAATCCTGCGCGAGCCGTGGTGCTGGCGTTACTGCAGCTCGTGTTATGTATGCTGGTGGCCGGCGTAACGCTGAAACTGCAGCGCCTGCCCGAGGTTGAAATTACCCTGACTTCTGGTTCGCGACCCCAGGGTCTATTGCAAAAACCGCTAGATATAGCACTGATTCTGGCTGCCACGATTTATGTTGGGCTACCGCTTTCATCGATGCTTATCGATGCCTTTCGTGGGCCATTGCTGCAGATAATTAGCAGTATTTATCTATGGCAATCAATCGCCAAGACGCTATTCATCGGTTTATCGGCGGCGCTAATGTCAGTCATTGCGGGCTGGTTTCTGTTGCAATATAGCGCGAGCCTCGCCCAGGCGGGGCAGACGAACGGGGCCAGGCTTATCGACCTTGCCGGGTCCATCGTTTACGTGGTGCCGCCGCTGGTTATCGGTACCGGCATGTTCGTCCTGTTATCATCGCATGTCGATGTTTTCAACTGGGTTTACCCGATCGTGATCACGATAAACGCGTTGATGGGGCTGCCCTTCGTAATTCGCTGCCTGGGCCCGGCTTTGCGCCAGAATCATGCTCGTTACCATCACCTGTGCCAAAGCCTTGATTTACAGGGCTGGAACCGTTTTCGTTACCTGGAATGGCCATTATTACGACGACCGCTGGGCCTGGCGGCGGCGCTGGTCGCAGCCCTGGCGATGGGTGATCTCGGTGTCATCGCGCTGTTCGGTACCCCGGATACCGCAACGCTGGCGTTAGTTATCTACCAGCAGTTGGGCGCCTATCTGATTCCTCATGCAACGGTAACGGCCCTGGTTTTGCTGCTGCTTTGCCTGGGCGTATTCTGGTCGCTCGAACGCGGGATCGGCGGTAAATCCGATGCTTGAAATCAAGCAGCTGGAGTTTGGTTATGCCGGCGTCTCGGCCCCGGCAATGCACTTCGACCTCAATGTTGACCCGGGTGAAGTAGTGAGCCTGATTGGCCCCAGTGGTTCGGGTAAGTCGACCTTGCTGGGCCTGGTTTCCGGGTTTCTGGCACCCGATTCGGGCCAGATCTTGCTTGACGGTACAGCCATCGAAAAACTGGCGGTGCGATCAAGACCGGTTTCCATTGTTTTTCAGCAGCACAATCTGTTTCCCCATCTCGATCTCTTTACCAACGTGGCGCTTGGCCTCGATCCGTCTTTACGTCTGACGCGACAGCAAGTCAGCGAGGTAACTGCTGCCCTCGAGCGACTCGGACTGGATCAACTGCAGCAACGCAAACCCGGTGAACTGTCGGGCGGGCAACGTCAGCGTGTTGCGCTGGCGCGGGCCCTGGTGCGAAAACGCAAAATATTGCTTCTCGACGAGGCCTTTGCCGCGCTGGGCCCAGCGTTGCGCGCGGAATTGATCGGATTGGTGAAGAACCTGGTAAGCGAAAATAAAATGGTCGCTTTGCTGGTGAGTCATCAACCTCGCGACGCGTTAATTGCATCGGCGCGGACCGCTTTTATTAGCGAGGGACGCGTCGTGGCCTTAGAGGATACCGTGGCATTACTCGAACAATCTCAGCTTGCGGAAGTTCGTAATTACCTGGGTACACTGTGAACCAGGTCGATCTCGAAGCGGTATTTCCACGCCTGCCATTGCTACGGGATTTTGTACCCGACGATTTCAAGATAACGCCGCTAGCGGGCTATACCAATCACAATTTTCGGCTGCAGAACCATCGCGATGACTGGGTATTGCGAATACCGAAACCTGAAACGGATCGCTTTATCGATCGTGAAGCCGAGGCCCATAATCAGTCGCTTGCGTGTGGTCTTGGTATCGCCCCGGTAGTTAGCTGGCGAGATGGCTCCGGAATAACGCTGACGCGGACACACCACTCGAGCCGTGCACTGCGGGCGATTGATTTCGACGATGACAATATGCTGCAAATCCTACTCACACCAGTTCAGCGGTTGCATCGCAGCGGACTTACGTTTCTTGGTCGGGTAGATCTGAAGGAACTGCTATCGCGTCATTTCGCGATATTGAAGCGAACCGATCAGGAAAGATTGAAACCGCGTTTGCAGCAGGCCGAACGCGTACTGTCGTTACTCGAAACCCGGGACAGTCCTTACGTTGCGTCGCACAATGACCTGGTGCTGGAAAATCTGCTACTGAACGATGCGAATATTTGGTTAATCGACTGGGAATATTCCGCGATGGCCTCCCCTTACTGGGACCTGGCGACAATATGTAATGCCGCGGACCTGGACCTGAATCGAAGCCGGCGATTATTGAGCCTCTATAGCGACGGCGGCGGGCCCATGCAGGAATCAACTCTTTTTGATTACCGGGGATTACTTAAATTGCTGACGGATTGCTGGATGGCTGCACTCGTGGAGTCGCGAGGCCCCGGTTGTTAGTCCATTCAGCGAGTTTATACCTGTCCGCGGTATTGATCTTGTTTCTGTTTTCA
>Ga0209271_10000432_pt1 | contig 14371 bp, 10 predicted proteins | sample tdAd002_FD_187123 | JGI IMG/M metagenome (GOLD analysis project Ga0209271, IMG submission 187123) | Marine sediment microbial communities from the Atlantic coast under amendment with organic carbon and nitrate - tdAd00.2 (SPAdes)... | ecosystem: Environmental > Aquatic > Marine > Coastal >... | reverse complement strand
CGCCGTACCCCATGCCTTCCTTGCCGGTAACTATTTTGAACAGGATAAATACGCTCCACAAACTCAGGTAGCCTGCCATCGCGCCGATAACACTGTCTTCGAGGCTGACGAATACATCGAACAGTGATAGTAAAATGCCGAGCCATAATAAGGGTAGCGTAATACTGTCAGGCAATAGTTTATGACCGATATCGATTCCGCTGGCAGCGATCAGGCACCAGGTCAAAAACAATGCGGCCAGGGTTTGCATGCTGACACCGAAATGCCATCCAATAATTACCGAGACAATACCGGTAAAGACTTCCACCAGTGGATACTGCGGGGAGATTGACGCCCTGCACGACGAACATTTGCCACCTAGCGCCAGGTAACTGATTAGCGGGATGTTTTCCAGGATGGTAATTTGATGCCCACAGCTGCCGCAGCGTGAGCGCGGTACGCTCAGATTAAATTTTTCTATTTCAGTTTCGTTGGCCTGTTCCAGGAATTCGAGACAGTCATGCCGCCATTCGCGCTGCATCATCACCGGTAACCGGTAGATAACAACATTCAGGAAGCTGCCAACAACCGATCCGAGAACGAACAGGGTGCCAAGGAAGAGAACCGGTTGCTGTTCAAACAGGGAAATAATATGATCGAACAAAAAGCTGCCCTTACACCACGGATCCCAGCTTGAAGATAGGCAGGTACATGGCCACGATCAGACCACCAATGAGGACACCGAGTACGGCCATAATAATGGGTTCGAGCAGCGATGTGAGCGCGTCGACCGCGTTATCGACCTCGGTCTCGTAAAAATCGGCTACCCTGGCCAGCATCGCATCGAGCGAACCGGCTTCCTCACCGATCGAGACCATCTGGATCGCCATGTTGGGAAACAGCCCGGTGTTGCGCATCGAAGTTTGTAACTGAGTGCCTTGCGATACTTCATCCCTGATTTTAAGACTGGCATCGTGGTAAATGATATTACCGCATGCGCCCGCGACCGAATCCATCGCCTCTACCAGCGGTACACCCGCGGCGGACATGGTTTCGAGGGTTCGGGAAAACCTGGCAATGGCCGATTTGGTTGCGATTTCTCCAACCACCGGGGCCTTTAGCGCCATTCGATCGAACCACTCCTGCATCCTGGGTGAGGTCTTTTTAATTCTCAGCAACAGATACACACTGCCGGCGATGCCGCCTGCAATCAGGTACCACCATTCCTGCATAAATGCAGACAGGTCGATCACGAATCGAGTCAGCGCCGGTAAATCGGCGCCAAACGAGTTAAACAGCTCCTCGAATTGGGGCACCACGAATACCAGCAGGATCACGGTGACGATAAAGGCAACGACCAACACCGCGATCGGATAAAACAGCGCTTTTTTAACCTTGGCCTTGAGCGCCTCGGTCTTCTCCTTGTAGGTAGCCAATTTGTCGAGCATGGTTTCCAGCGCACCGGATTGCTCGCCGGCATTGACGAGGTTGATAAAAAGCTGGTCAAAATAAAGCGGGTGTTTTGACAGCGCTTCGGCTAACGAGACACCACCTTCGACTTCGGTCTTGATGGCCAGAATCAGCTTCTGCATCGATAGCTTTTCGTGGCCCTGGCCAATGATTTCGAAAGACTGGACCAGCGGCACACCGGCCTGCATCATGGTCGCAATCTGGCGCGCAAAAATCGCGATATCGGCGGGCTCGGGCTTTGCCGAGCCAAATAATGGCTGCGGCTTTTTCTTGACCTTGAGCGGATTGACGCCCTGTTTACGCAGTTCATTCTTGGCGAGAGTATCACTGAGCGCGAAAATTTCACCCTTAACCTTGACGCCGGCACGGTTGGTACCCTGGTAAGTGAATTCGACTTTTTCTACGGTTTTAGCTTTTGCTGCCATTGCTTAATCCTTTGTTACCCGGTTTGCTTCTTCGAGGCTGAGTAAGCCCTGTATTACTTTCTTGAGGGCGGAGCGACGCAGGTCGTCAATGCCTTCTTTTCGAGCCTGATCGGCCAGATCGATTGAATTGGCACCGCCCATGATCAGGCGCTCCATTTCCTCGGAAATACCCATAACCTGGTAAATGCCGACTCGACCCTTGTAGCCGTCGGTGCACTTATCGCAACCCACGGCCTTGTAAATTTTGAATTTCTCAGCGAGATCTGCCTTGGTAAAACCTTCCTTGAGTAATACTTCCTCTGGGAGATCGTCCTGTGTCTTGCATTCGCCACACAGACGTCGACCGAGCCGCTGCGCAATAATTAGGTTGACCGATGTCGCGATGTTAAACGCCGGCACCCCCATGTTCATCAATCGGGTCAGGGTCTGCGGGGCGTCGTTGGTGTGCAGTGTGGACAACACCAGGTGACCCGTCTGGGCAGCCTTGATGGCGATGCTGGCGGTTTCGAGATCACGAATCTCACCCACCATGATGATATCGGGATCCTGGCGCAGAAATGCTTTCAAGGCTTCGGCGAAAGTCAGGCCTACCTTGTCGTTGACATTGACCTGGTTGATTCCCTCGAGGTTGATTTCCGCGGGATCTTCGGCGGTCGATATGTTGGTTTCCGGGAGGTTTAGAATATTGAGGCCCGTATACAGTGAAACCGTTTTACCACTACCGGTAGGCCCTGTTACCAGTATCATGCCGTAAGGGTTGGACAATGCATTCATGTAGAGTTCTTTTTGCTCTGGTTCGTAGCCGAGCGCGTCGATGCCGAGCTGGGCACTCGATGGATCGAGGATACGCAGCACGACCTTTTCACCAAACAGGGTGGGGCAGGTGTTAACACGAAAGTCGATGGCACGTTTTTTCGACAGCTTGAGCTTGATTCTGCCATCCTGCGGTACACGCCGCTCGGAGATGTCCATACGCGACATAACTTTTATGCGGGCGGTCAACTTGGCGGCAAGATTGATCGGTGGCGAGGCGATCTCGGAAAGTATGCCGTCGATTCGATAACGAATGCGATAGCGCTTTTCATAGGGTTCGAAGTGCACATCCGAGGCCCCCTTGTTGATGGCATCGAGCAGAATCTTGTTAACGTATTTGACCACCGGCGCATCGTCGGCTTCGGCGGCAGTGGCGCCAGGTTTTTCTTCCTCCTCACCGCCGATATCGAGATTTTCGAGATCGTCATCGAGCATACCGTCCATGCCGGTATCCATCGCGCTGGCTGCCTTTTCGATAAATACCTCGAGTAGATCTTCCTGCACCAGTACTGCTTCGGTGGAAAGACCGGTAGCAAACTTGAATTCGTCGAGCGCCTGGGTGTTGGTGGGACTTGATATTGCAATGTAAAGCTTGTTGCCACGTTTGAACAACGGCACCGCATTGAGCTTGAGAATCAGCTTTTCCTCGACCAGGTTGAAGGCAGCTAATTCGGTATCCATGACCGACAGATCGAACACCGGTAAGCCGAATTCGTGCGAGGAAATCATCGCGACCACTGCCGGCGAGACGATTTTATTCGTAACCAGGTAGGTGCTTAACTGAATACTTTCCTTGTTCGCGTTTTCGACCGCCTCGACCGCGCTGGCTTCATCGAGGTGCTTATCGAGCACCAGCTTGCGCGCGATTCCGGTCAAATTCATGTTGGTTGCAGTCATAAGCAGTCTTTATTATCGAAATTCGGGTTGTTTGACCAAACTCAAAGTATATTATAGTTTCACGGTATTTTTGAGATATCTGCCTACTAATTAAAGCACAATAATGCCCAAAGTCGATAAAATTTAATATTGAACGATTTCTTATAAAATCAGACGCTTATTGGGCAAGGTTAAATCAGTTTATTAATAATTTATTTGGGCTTTATCGGCCCTGCGCGAGGCTTGCGTGGCCCATGCCCGGAGGCCGGGATTCAGCGTTGATCTGTAGCCGTAACCGGTTAGCAGAATCCTGCACAAGTGAAGATAATCCATCTGCAATGTTGAACCTGGTTTTTAATTTGCCTTGACCTGACAAAATTACCTGACACAACTGTCAGCATTTGACAAAATTGTCAAATATTTGCCCCTGTCAAGCGCAATAAAATTATCCAGGAATTCAAATAAAATATCATAACTATCTGAATTATATGAGGTTATCTGGATTGTTCGGGAATTGGCACAGCAACTGCATAGTTTAAACCATGATTCGGCTGTTCCGTTTCAGTCTGGCTTCGGCCAAATTAAAATTTTTTTAATGAGGAAATTGAAATGAAAAAAGTACAATCTGGTTTTACGTTGATTGAATTAATGATCGTAGTTGCGATCATCGGTATTCTGGCCGCCATTGCACTGCCTGCTTATCAGGATTACACGGTACGTGCCAAGGTTTCAGAAGGCGCGATTGCCGCCAGTGCCATCAAGGTAGGCGTGACAGAAATGTTCGCTAATAGCGGTCAGGCCGGTATTGATGCTTATGGGCTTGAAGTTGCGGCTAACCAGGCTGATATAGCAACTGATAAGATTTCGGCAATCACAGTGACCCTTAATGGGCTCATCACAGTCACTATGGGTAACATCTCCCAGTTGGCGGGCGTTGGGCAAGACCTTGCGTTTGCACCGTTTATTGGTGGTGTCGCTCTCGTTGACGGCGCTGCTGGTTCTGTCGTTTGGCGCTGCACCCCGGCACAAACCGGCGGTGCCACCGACATTCCGCCCCAATATCTGCCGGCTGAATGTAGAATATAATATCTAAATCGTCATTCGGGTTTCTGAATGATATTAATAAGGGGTGAGACCTTCCGGTCTCACCCTTTTTTTATGCCCTGAATTCGTGATGAGTTATGGTCAAATCTGGTGTTGAAGCCTGGCATCGACCTTCTGCTTCGCACCGTGGGTGATTATCTGAAACGCGTGTATACGACTGCCTTTCACAGCGATAGTCAAATCTTGTCAGAAATTACGCTGGCAACCCTCATTTGTTCAGTTCCAGTTTGTCGATGCGGTAACGCAGTTGACGTAAAGTTATTCCGAGCGCACGTGCGGTGGCTGACTGGTTCCAGCGATTATCCTCAAGCGCGCTGATAATCTGTTCTTTTTCCAGGTTTTGGGTCATTTCACCGAGACTGGCAGGTTTTTCATCATTAGCGCCATTCAGCTCCGGCAGTTGCAGATCATCGGCCTCGATCGTTTCGTTTTCGCACAATGCCAGCGCGCGCTCCAGAATGTTCTCCAGCTCGCGCACGTTACCCGGAAAGGCGTAGTTTCCGAGGGCCGTTAACGCCTGTTCGTTGATCGAAACCTGGGCTGCGTTTTGATAGTTGTATTTTTCGATCAGGTAGTCAGCCAGCTGCGGGATGTCCTTGGCGCGCTCGGACAGGTTCGGAACCGTAATCCCGATAACGTTGATACGGTAGTAGAGGTCCTGGCGAAAAGTGCCTTCCGCCACCATGCTTTCAAGATCTTTGTGCGACGCGCTGATAATCCTCACGTCAACCGGTTCTTCCTGTTGTGCGCCGACCGCCCGGATCGATTTCTCCTGGATAACGCGTAACAGTTTGACCTGCATCGCCAGTGGCAGATCCGCAATTTCATCGAGAAACAGGGTGCCCCCGTGGGCGGCCTTGAACAATCCGTCGTTATCGCCGGTGGCACCGGTAAAGCTGCCCTTGAGATGCCCGAAAAACTCGCTTTCCATCAGCTCCGATGGAATCGCGCCGCAGTTGACTGCGATGAAGTCTGCCTCGGCGCGTGAACCCTGCAGGTGAATCTGACGTGCCACCAGTTCCTTACCGGTACCCGATGCACCGCAGACAAATACCGGTGCCTGGCTGCGCGCAAACTTTGCAATCGAGCGTTTGAGCTCGAGCATCGATTCGGAATCGCCGATGATTTGATACTTGGTATCCGATGCATCGCTGGCGAGCTGCGGTGAACTTGGTAAAGTTAATGCCTTGTCGACCAGGTTGCGCAGTGTTTCCAGTGATACCGGTTTGGAAACGAAGTCAAAGGCGCCACATTTCATCGCCTTGATCGCGAGGTCGATACTGCCGTGCGCGGTGATGACCGCCGTTGGCGTATTCGGACAATGTTGCTGAATATGTTCGACCAGGGCGATGCCGTCCCCATCGGGCAGTTTCATGTCGGTTAAACAAAGATCGAAGGACTCGTCATGGAGTATGCGGGTGGCGTTGCTGTAGTCTTCGGCGCTGCTGGTTTCCAGCCCCATGCGCGACAGGGTTATTTCCAACAACTCCCTGATGTCGGGTTCGTCGTCGACGATTAAAACGCGTTGCCTGGTCATTTATCCGTCTGCCGGTCAAGGTCGGTTGCGAGCGATGTCATCTGTAGAATAAAGCTGGTGCCATTATGCTGATTAATCTTAGCTGATATAAACGCGTTGTTGAGCTCGCACAGTTGTCCGACGATATATAACCCAAGCCCCGAGCCCTGGTGGCTGGTGGTGTAGAAGGGCTCGAATACCTGGTCCAGGACTTCACTGCCAATGCCTGGCCCCTGATCTGCGATCTCTATACACAAGGGGTAGGCCAGGGTAGCGAAAACCCGGATCGTGATCGGTTTGTCCTTGTCGCCGTGCACGCAGGCGTTGGTGCAAAGGTTGGTCAGGATCTGGGTGAGTTGCCCGGCATCGAATTGCATTCCAGGGTTCTCCATTTCTATCTCGAGTTTGAAGGTATCGGCTTCGGCCAGGCCGGATTGACAGAAACGATCGATAAAGCCCGGTAACCAGGTGCCGAGGTCGATATGCTCCATTACCGCGGTACTGCCGCGAGAAATCGTCAGGATATCTTCGATGATGTGATTGATGCGCAGGGTATGCTGATTGATGATTTCGACCATGCGCTGATCCGTTTCATCGAATTCGTCATTTTCGTTGAGTAGCTCCGCCGCGTAGGATATAGCTCCGAGTGGATTCCTGATTTCATGCGCGATACTCGCCGTCAGATGGCCGAGCGAAGCGAGTTTGGCTTGCTGCATGCTATCTCGAATCGACGATATATCGTTCAGAAAAATCATTGTATTGGGTTGACCTTCGCTTTCGAGTTGGCGAAAACTAACCTGAATATTGTCGATTCCGGTTTCGAAAGACGGCGAAGTCGACTCCTCGTCCGATGTTTTACGCCAGTTTTCAAGTGCGGCCAACAGCTTGGGGCAGTCCTTATGCATCGAAATGGAGGTTTTGTTGGCGATGTGCAGCATGTCCAGCGCCGCCCGATTGATATGTCGAATCTGGTCATTACGACTCAGCACGATCACTCCGGCCTGCAGATTCTCAATTATTTCCTGGTTTAAAGCCGATAATAACGCGACGTCGCGTTCGCGTTGCTGGATCAACTGTTCGCTACTGCGTACCCGCATAATCAGGTTATGCGTGACGATCGCTGTCGCAATCAGGCTGGCACCCAGGATTCCAACCTGGGTTGAAGTGCCGGTATAGCCGGGAATGTTGATTACCGAGTAAACATGCTCGGTCAGCAGTCCGAGCGAGGCCAGCGAAGCGAACAGAACGGCCAACACCTGTTCGGTGAGTAAACCGGTTACCGCGACCGAGATTATCAACAACATGCCGAGGCCGCTGGAAATCCCGCCACAAGCGTGCATGAGCAGGATAATTAATACCGTATCACTGTAAATCTGCAGTGACACCTGGCGCTTGAAGCCACGCCGTTCGATCAAGGCGGCCACTATCCACACCAGGGCGAGTACCAGAAACGCAAAACTGGTCCACGAGTAGAGGGTCAGATTGACGATGTTGAGTAGCGGTGACGGGCTGATGAAGCTCTGCGCAAAAAATATTGCCGACAGCCCCAGGCGGTAAACGTTGAGTAAGCGAACCGAAGTCCAGTTCGTCGAGCGTGTCTTGTACCCGCTGTCCAGGGGATTATTGCTGATCAAGGTCTGCATGTTCTTGACAGCAATAAGGCTCGTCTTTGACCAACAGGATTGATGATTCGGGCACATGGACCCCGCAATACTTGCATTGGCGCATATTTTCCGGCTTCGTCGATTCCAGTTGCTCCGGTTCGGGCTCGGGGCTGAACACCCTTTTAAGCAACCAGAGTAAAATCGCAACAATGACTAATAGAATAACCAGGCGCATTAGGAACATAGAACGAGAATAGAGATGTTTGTACTGGAGTTAATGATAGCTAAGTCTATGATTAATGCGTCAAAAGAACAAACTACGACCTGGCAGTTGTAAGTCAGGCCGGTTAGTAGCAACTATTGCGACTTCCGGGGGCTCCGGGAATAGTCCCGAATCTACCGCTTGAGCCGCATTCGGTGCCTGATTAGCTGAACGCGAAAAAAAGTTAAAAGGTGACTTGCTGAACTGAATAAACGTCCCTATACTGCCCGCCTTTTATTGTTACTGGTCATCACTGGAGCCAATTTACATGACAATAGAACTACCCGAAGGCTACAAGCCATCCCCCAAGGAAGATTATATGTCTGCGCAACATCTGGAGTACTTTCGCCAGAAATTGCTGGCATGGCGCACAGAGTTGTTGCAAGAGTCTGATAACACGATTTCGCATTTAAAGGAAGAAAACTGGCAGGAGCCCGATATCAATGATCGCGCCTCGCTGGAAACCGACGCTGCGCTGGAACTGCGCACCCGCGATCGTTATCGCAAACTGGTAAACAAGATAGACCAGGCGTTGGCGCGGCTTTCTGATGGCACTTATGGGTACTGTGACGACACCGGCGAAGAAATTGGTTTGTTTCGACTTGAAGCACGGCCCATAGCCACGTTAACGGTCGAGGCCCAGGAAAAGCACGAACGGCTTGAGAAGCAGCGACGCGACGACTAGCCAGTTGCTGGATTAGTAGTGTTAAACGGAAACGGCCTGTGATTCAGGTCGTTTTCGTTTCATCTCCCTTATGCGGTACGCGCGCAGTTGGCACAACTCTGGCAGCCCCCTCGCAATGCTGGTGCTGGTCGTCGAAGAAGATATGCGGGGAAAAGGATTCCAGGATCTTATGCTTGGGAACGCCTCCGAGGAAAAAGGTTTCATCGATGCGAACCTTCCAGGTGCGCAGCGTACGAATCACTCTTTCATGCGCCGGGCTATTGCGAGCCGTTACCAGTGCGGTTCGAATCGGTGGGGTTTTCTGCGTGGTGCTGTTAGTCAGGTCAAATTGTAAAAACGACAATGTTTTTAACAACTTGGCGAATGGGCCCTCTGGCAATGGTTTTTCGACATTCAATTTTTCATGTTCGATGAAAGCTTCGAGTCCCTGTTGTTGGTAAATCATTTCTGATTCCTTGGAAAACAACACGGCGTCGCCATCGAATGCAATTCTGATTTGCTCGAGTGGATCTGTCCGATTGCGGCTTGGACCGTCATAGATCAAGCCTGCGGCCACATTAGACTCGACTGCAGCCTGGACGTCTTCTTCGGTGGCCGATAAAAATAGATCGACTTCAAACGCATTGAGATACTTGGCCACGGGTTCACCTCCCGTGAATGCAGCTCGTGTAATGTCGAGCTCATAACTGTCGATTGAATTAGAGATGCGCAAGCTGGTGTCAGCCGAGTTACGTGAAATGATTACGACTTCGGTGCGCCGCACCCCGGCTTCTATTTCATTAATACTCAGCATGGCCTCGATCAACGCGAAACCAGTGCCCGGTTTCAATACGTCGTTTTCATGTTCCAGCTGGTAGCGACAGTAGGCCTCCAGACCTTCCTTTTCATATATTTCGTTTTCCCGGTTCAGGTCAAACAGGGCGCGCGATGATACGCCGATGACGAGGTAATTGCTGAGATCATAGGGCATCAGATTGACTTCAGTAGTATCTTGGATCCACGATCGGGATTAAATGTTGCACGTTTGGCCTCGGGTAAGTCGAAATCGCCGGACTCTATAAAGCCATGCTCGATAAACCAGTGCGAGGTGCGTGTGGTCAGCGTATAGAGTCTTGAGATCCCTGTTTTTATAATTCTATCTTCGGCGATCTGCAGTAATTGATAGCCGAGCCCGGAACCCTGGTAACTTTCGTGTACCGCGAGGCAGGCGACTTCAGCCATATCGTCATTGCTGTCTGGAATGCAGGCGATACAGGCGATGATCATGCCGTCTTTTTCGATAACCTGGAAATGCGAGATTTCCAGCTCTATCTGTTCGCGTGACCTGACCACGAGTATACCGCTATCTTGCAGCGGTTCGATCAGGCTCAGAATGCCGCCGACGTCGTCAATACTGGCCGTTCTGCTGCCTTCGTAAAATAAATTGGTGACCATGATTCCGTAACCATCACGGGTGAACAATTCCAGCAATAAGCCACCGTCGACCTGTGGATCGATAAAATGCACTCGTTTGACTTGCGCCTGAATCGCCTGAATTGCCTGCCGCAACAGGCTCCTCAATTCATCAGGGGTCGTGGCATCTTCCAGCATCGACTCGCACTGGCGGGTAGAAAGCGTACTTGCCTGCGCATCACCGTCGGCAATACCGGGTTGAACAAAAATGAGTTTGTCGGCCTTAAGCGCTCGTGCGACTTCCCCGGCCAGCTCTTCCGCGGGTAAATTGAAAACCTCGCCGGTTCGTGAATAGCCAAGATTCGACAGCAGCACCACATGATTGAGCGCTAGCAGGTCATTGATCGCTTCGTGCTTGATCGCGCGTACTTTGCCCGAATGCTGCATATCCACGCCATCAATCACCCCAAGGGGCATGCCAATCACGAAATTACCTCCGACCAGGGAAAGTTCTGAACCAGACATCGGGGTATTCGGCAGGCCGGTCGATAATTGCGATTCAAAATAGGTCTTAACTTCATTGATCGCCTGTATCACGAATGGCAATGCCGCAGCGTCGGTTATCCTGATGTTTTGATGAAACCGGGAATCAAGTTTGTTGTCAGCCAGGTGGGAATCAATGCTGCTGCGGCTTCCGTGGAGAATGACCAGCTTAATGCCGAGATGGTTCAGCAGGGCGATATCGTGCACCAGGCCGATAAATCGGTCCGAATAAATGACTTCATCCGAAACCATGATGACAATAGTCTTCTTGCGATGTGCCTTGATGTAAGGAGCTGTACCCCGAAACCATTGCACATAGTCTTGCGTATTGCTCATTTCTGCCGATATCCGCTACACTCGAACTGCACTATAGTACATTCGTGGAAGCTAACAAAGAACGCAAAAGGATTTCCCGATTAACACCGAAAGTAAACCCGTCAGCACACACCATCTGCAGCAACAGGAACTTGTTGCCTTTCTCTATAATCGTTTTCGCCTTGGTATTTTCATAACCCTTTTTGTCTCTACGCTGGCATCGGCCATGGCCTATGTTGAACTCGAAATCCAGGGTCGAGAGTACTGGGTCATCGGCTGGTTATTACTGCTCTATCTGGTAATGCTGGCAAGGTGGTGGTTGCTGCAAAAATTTCTGGGTCTTCGCAACAAGGCCTACTTCCCCTATCGACAGTGGCATGATCGCTTTATGATCGGCGTTATTGCCTCGGGTTTGATGCTTGGTTGCGGTGCTGCCTTATTGATGAACTATATCAGCAGCAACGTGCAAATCATTTTGCATGCGATGTTACTGACGATGTGTGCGGGAGCCATTGCCTACCTGTCAACTTCACTGCGCGTTTACATCGCCTACATGGTTACGATCATGCTGCCAGTCACGATTTGGCTATTTCTGCAGATGAATTCCGGCGCCTTTGTTCTCAGTTTCCTGTATTTGTTTTTTATGATAGCCGGATTTGTAAGCGTGAAACGGATGAATGAACTGGTCAACGATGCGCTTTATTACCGGTATGATAACGAAACCCTGATCGAGGATTTGCAGCGCTTGCTCGAATCGGTTTCCAGGACCAACAAGGCGCTGGAAAAAGTATCGACCAGCGATGAGCTTACCGGTGTTTCGAACTATCGTGCCTTTCGTGTTCAGCTGGAAGATGTCTGGCGTCAGTACCAGGGTAACAATGGCCAGGTATCGTTGATCAAACTCAACATCGATTATTACCATGAATTCAACGAGCACTATGGTCAGGAAGCAGGGGATTTGCACCTGCGCGAGATTGCTGGAATGCTGAGTAACCAGATTTCACACCAGAGCCAAATGGTGGCGCGCCTGCAAGGGGCCGAATTCGCGGTGTTGCTCCCCGGGATGAGTTGTGAAAACGCGCGCCAGATTGCACTCGATCTCATGCAGGCCCTGGCGCAACAAAAAATAGAACATCTGAAGTCAGCTACACGGCCGTTTCTGACCATGAGTATCGGGCTGGGTAGCCAGGCAGTGGCACCTGGTTCTTCTTCGCGGGAATTGCTGATCAGGGCGGATACTGCACTCAAGTTAGCCAGGGAGCGCGGTCGCGACCGGCTCGAGACCCTTGAAGGTTAAAACCCCGGTCTGAGGAGGAATTCGAGCAAGGCTTTTTGAGCATGCAGGCGGTTTTCTGCTTCTTGCCAGATGACAGATTGCTTGCTGTCGAGAACCTCGGCGGTGACTTCCTCACCTCGATGAGCGGGCAGGCAGTGCATGAATAACGCTTCACTATCAGCCTGTGACATGACTGACTGGTTGACCTGATAGGCTGCAAAAGTTGCCGCACGTTGCTGTTGTTCTTCTTCCTGGCCCATACTGGCCCAGACATCAGTAACAATTAAATCCACGTCCCTGGCTGCAGCTTCAGCAGAATCATGAAGCGTCACTGATTCTCCACCGCTCTGTACTAACTCCGCCGCCGGTTCATGGCCCGGGGGACATGCGATCCTGAGGTCGAAACCAAATTTCAGGGCTGCGTTTATATAGGAATGACACATATTATTGCCATCTCCGATCCAGGCAACACTGGCCCCGGCAATATCACCACGCTGTTCAAACCAGGTCTGCATATCGGCCAGCAACTGGCAGGGATGCAGCAAATCACTGAGACCATTGATAACGGGTACGCGCGAATTTTGTGCCAGTTTTTCGATGCGATCGTGACCAAAAGTGCGAATCAGAATACCGTCCACCATGCTCGATATAACACGTGCGCTGTCTTCAATGGGCTCGCCCCGTCCCAGGTGGCTGTCTCTTGGCGACATGAAGATTGCGTGACCACCCAGCTGGTACATTCCTGCCTCAAACGAAACCCGGGTTCGAGTTGAAGATTTTTCGAAAATCATGGCCAGCAATTTCCCTTTCAGGGGTGTGTGCTCGATGCCTTGTTTCAATTTCTGTTTGACATCGATCGCGTGTGCTATCAATGCCCGGTGCTCGTCACTGGTAAAGTCCAGCAGGCTTAAAAAATGGCGGGTCGACATTTCGCTACTCGGTGAATTGGTGAAGGCAAGAGATCAGTTTGCTGGCGATCTCGGCGGTTTGTGCTTCGCTGAGAATTAAGGGCGGAAGCAGGCGGATGGTTCGTTCCGCGGTGACATTGATTAGCAATCCCTGTTCCAGTGCGAGCGCTACCATGGCCTGGCAGGGAATTTTCATTTCTATGGCCATTAATAATCCAAGATGGCGCACTTCGACAACCTGTTTGTTGTCGGCAAGCCCCTGTCGCAGGAGATTGGACAATTGTTCTCCGCGCTGCGCCGCGTTATCGGCTATGTGGTTTTCAAGCATGCTCGCCAGCACGGTATAGGCAGCCCGACAGGCTAATGGATTACCTCCAAAGGTGGACCCATGATTTCCCGGCTTGAACACTTCTGCTGCTGTTCCCCGGGAAACACAGGCGCCGATCGGGACTCCGTTGCCAAGCGCCTTCGCCAGCGTCATTACATCCGGCAGAACTGCCTCGTGCTGGCACGCAAACATTTTGCCGCTGCGTGCCATTCCGGTTTGAACTTCGTCCAGCATTAGCAGCCAGTTGTTTTGATCGCAGATGCGGCGCAGTGCGCCAAGATAACCCGAATCCGGAATAACAATACCAGCTTCACCCTGTACCGGTTCGACCAGGATCGCGACAACGTTGCGATTATTTTCCGCGATTGCGTCAATCGCGGCGATGTCGTTGTAGGGAGCACGCACAAAACCGGTGACCAGTGGCTCGAAGCCGGCCTGTACCTTACGGCTTCCGGTGGCGCTGAGGGTTGCCATGGTGCGGCCGTGAAATGCATGTTGCATGACCACGATCTGTGGATTTTGGATGCCTTGCTGATGGCCATACAGGCGCGCCAGTTTGATTGCCGCTTCGTTGGCTTCAGCTCCCGAGTTGGCAAAGAAGACCCGCTCCATGTTTGCGGTTGCGCACAGCAGATCGGCGAGTTTATGTTGCCAGGTGATCGAGTAGAGGTTCGATGTATGTAACAGGGTCGCCGCCTGTTCCTGGATCGCCGCGGTTAAAGGAGGGTAGTTGTGGCCGAGGCTAGTGACAGATATGCCGCAGAGTGCATCCAGATATTGCTGACCCTCAGCGTCCCAAAGGTAACAACCGTCACCATGAGTAAAAGTGACGGGCAGGGATTGATATGCATTGACGAGATGGTCTGACATTGTCT
>Ga0209271_10000430_pt1 | contig 14405 bp, 11 predicted proteins | sample tdAd002_FD_187123 | JGI IMG/M metagenome (GOLD analysis project Ga0209271, IMG submission 187123) | Marine sediment microbial communities from the Atlantic coast under amendment with organic carbon and nitrate - tdAd00.2 (SPAdes)... | ecosystem: Environmental > Aquatic > Marine > Coastal >... | reverse complement strand
TTCACTGGCGATGCAGCTCATTTCACCAACGCCAAAAAGTTTTTCTACGCCATTGCTGCGAGCAATCTGTGCGGCTTCGCGATGCAATGCCTCTGCTGCAGCGCCCAGTTCCCCCATGTCGCCAAGCGCCAACCAGGCTGAACCCTGCAATGAACACAGCACCTTGATACCCGCTTCCAGCGAATCGGGATTTGCATTGTAGCTATCGTCGATCAGCCGACTACCGCAGGGACCGGGTAACATTTGCAGGCGACCCTTCACCCCTGAAAATCCAGCCAGGCTATCTACCGACGCACCAAAATCCCTGCCACAGAGAATTGCCAGCGATACCGCCGCTAACGCATTGCGAACATTATGTTCACCGATGACCGCAAGCTCACATCCATGGATTTCATGCTGATAAGTAAATTCGATTTTCAGGGCTTCCCCTTCAACTGACCAGGTGGCGGTCACATCGGCTTCATTTTGCAGGCCGCAACTAAGTCGTGTCTGTGCAGCACAAAGGTCTTCCCAGTACTGGCTGGCCACTTCATCGGCGTTAAACAATGCCTTCTGCTGATCAGTGCAATAAGCGTAGAGCTCTCCCTTGGCTTCGACTACGCCCTGCACGTCCCCAAATCCTGACAGATGTGCAGCTGCGACATTATTCACGTAGACAATATCGGGTTCGGCAATTTCGGCAAGATTTGCAATTTCGCCGCGATGGTTAGCGCCCATCTCGATAATGGCAAAATCATGATTCTGTTCAAGTTCGAATAACGTCAGTGGAACACCGATGTCATTATTGAAATTTCCGCGGGTGGCAAGTGTCGAGGCCTGTCTCGATAAAATCTGATGCAGCATTTCCTTGACGGTGGTTTTACCGTTGCTGCCGGTAAGCGCAACCACGCAGGGATCGCATTGTCGACGCCAGTAATTTGCCAACTGCGCCATCGCCTGTTTGCAATCGGCTACCTCGATCTGCGCGATATCGCACTGCTGCCGCTGTTCGACCAAGGCTACAACTGCACCGCTCTGGTAGGCCTGACCAACAAAGCCATGGCCATCGAAATTAATACCCTTGATGGCAACAAACAGTTTCCCGTCACAGGATTTTCGGCTGTCGATCGTGACCCCCGAAAATAGTGTATCCGGCAGCCCCTCAGCACCGACCCCGAGGTTTTCAGCCAACGCTGCTAACGACATGCTAATCATGACTCACCTGCAGAATTCGGCTAACCACATGACGATCACTAAACGGGCGACGTTCGTTACCGACTATTTGCTCCTGTTCGTGCCCTTTGCCAGCAATTACGACGAGATCTTCGGGAGCCGCCTGTGAAAGGGCATATTCGATAGCCGCCTGACGATTATGTACAACGCAGGCCTGCCCGGGCCGTTTCATACCCGCCAGAATTTCACCGACGATTTTTTCGGATGATTCGTTACGCGGGTTATCATCGGTAACAATCACCCGGTCCGCGAGTTCTTCCACGGCACGTCCCATGCCGCTACGCTTGCCCTGGTCACGGTCGCCACCGCAACCAAATACACACCAGAGTAATCCGCTGGTATGTTCTCGACAGGCACCGAGGCAGGCGCGCAAGGCTTGCTCGGTATGTGCAAAGTCGATCACCGCTGCCGCGCTAGTGGGCTTGCCAGCGAATTTCTCCATGCGACCGGGAATCGGTTTTAAGTCTTTAACTGCGAGCTCGAGTTGATTGTGATCGAGCCCCAGTGCCACCAGGGTGGCAATACAGGCAAGCGTATTTTCGACATTGAAATGACCCAGTAAAGCAGTGACTGCTGTCACTTCTCCCAACGGGGTCGAAGCGCGAATATTCTGTCCGTTTGCGCTCAATTCGCTTGCAATCAACCTTATCTCGGCTTCGCACTCGCCCTCGGATTCAACCGAATAGCGTAGCAATGATTTTTGCTCGACCGCTTCGCTTATCTGTTGTCCAAAACTATCGTCAACATTGACCACGCGCCCGGAGAGCTGAAAATCATGAAACAGTCGCGCCTTGGCAGCCGCATAACTGTCCTGGTCACCGTGATAATCGAGGTGATCTCTTCCCAGGTTGGTCAGCACTGCTATATCAAAATCGCAACCGTTGACTCGGTACTGTTCCAACGCATGCGATGACACTTCCATGACCACGTATTCGCAGCGTTGCAACTGGAACTGGTGCAGGCGTGACTGCAGGCTTACTGCGTCTGGTGTTGTCAATGAATCAGGTGTCAGGCTATTTCCAATCCCATAACCGAGAGTGCCAATACTGGCGCATGACTTACCGATTCGCGTCAAGGCCTGGGTAACGAGATGGGTGACACTTGACTTTCCATCGGTGCCCGTAATTCCGATGATCGTCATTGCCTGTCCCGGGTCACCGAAGAAGCGACTAACGATATGACCGTTGGCACGTTCCAGGTGATCAACGCCAATCCAGTGGGTTTCGACCTGCTTGCTCAGTAGTGGAATTCGTTGCAGGCTGTACTCGTCTGATGCGTCATAAATCACCGCCACTGCACCCGCCTTGACCGCATCTATGGCGTAGTCGATTCCATTGGACTTGATACCGGGCAAGGCAATGAATGCTGAATTTGCAGTAACATTGGCGCTGTTGCTGGCGATATCGCTAATCCGGATTGACGGTACAGAACCCTGAAGCGCAAACCCTGATAGCAGTTCCGACAACGCCACTCCGGGAATATTGGTATTTGCCATCATGCCCCCTGTCCCTTGCTGCGTGCCAGGGTCGGCAAATCGTCGGGTGGAACATCGAGAATACGCAGGGCATTTGACATAACTTCCTGGAATACAGGGGCTGCTACCAGGCCACCGTAATATCCGTTTTGCGTAGGCTCGTCGATCATGACTGCCATCACCAGGCGCGGATTGCTGGCTGGCGCGATACCTGCAAACACGGCAACATAATCGTCTTCCTGGTAGCCACCGGCTATGCTTTTCTTGGCGGTCCCGGTCTTACCTGCAATCTGGTAACCGTCGACCGCGGCTGCCTGCGCGGTGCCTTTGGGTCCAACCACCTCGGTCAGCATCTTGAGCATTTGCTGCGCGGTAGAAGCTTTCATGACATGCCGCGAGATCTCATTCATCGGATGGCGAACCGGTTCTTTTCGAACCAGGCTGAGATCCACCAATCGTCCCTGGTTCGCAATCACTGCGTAAGCGCGTGCGAGCTGGGTAATCGATAACGACATTCCGTATCCGAAACCCATGGTAGCGTGATCCAGGGACTGCCACTGGCTATAATGACGGAAATATCCGGACGATTCTCCGGGAAAAGACACGCCGGATAATTCACCAAATCCATAGGCTTTAAAACTCTCCCATAGTTCCTTTTTTTCTAACGACATGGCGATACGCGATGCGCCAACGTTACTCGATTTGCTCAGGACTTCGGAGAGGTCGAGTATGCCGTAGTTGCGGATGTCCTTAACCGGATGCCCGCTGACCATCATGTAGCCGGGTGAGGTATCAATATTGCTGCCACGATGGTAACGGCCACGGTCAATCGCAGCCGCCAGGGTAAAGGGTTTAATCGCGGAACCTGGTTCAAACACATCGGTGAGAGCCCGGTTACGCAGTTTCTCGGTTGCTGTCGTCCTGCGTCGATTCGGGTTATAGGACGGCTGGTTTACGATCGCCAGAATTTCGCCATTACGAGCGTCCAGCAGTACTGCTGAACCTGCCTTGGCGGCGTGATATTGAATCGCTCGTGCGAGGCTACGATAAGCGATGTACTGCAAGCGCATATCGATACTGGTATAAATATCTTTGCCCGATTCGGCCGGCTTGACCTGGGCCAGTTCCTCGACAACTTCGCCACGACGGTTACGGATAACGCGACGCACACCCGGCTCTGCACGCAGCCAGTCCTGGTACGCCAGTTCAAGTCCTTCCTGGCCCCGGTCATCAATATCGGTAAATCCCACGAGGTGCGATACCACCTCTCCGGCAGGATAGTATCGATGATATTCGCGCTGCAGGTACACGCCCTCAATTTCAGTTGCGAGAGTGCGTGCAAATTCGGGCTCAAGCTGGCGCTTTAAATAAACAAACTCACGGTCCGCGCGTTGCTTTAGCATGGATACTGTATCGCGGTAATCGAGTTTCAGCTTACCCGTTACCTGTTTCAGAGCTTCGAGGTTTTCGAGAATCTCATCTGGATTGACCCATACCGAATCGACCGGGGTACTAATCGCCAGGGGGGTACCAAAACGATCCAGAATAGCGCCTCGATAGGCCGGCGTTTCGATGGTACGGATTTGTCTCTGCACTCCCTGGCTGGTCAGGAAGTCCTGCTCAACGACCTGTAAATACAGGGCCCGTGTAACCAGACCGACAAGCAAAGAAAACAATACCAGTAATACAAAGTAATGCCGCGTACCCAGGAACATCGCCCCACCGTCGCTTTTGCTTATGTGGTCGCTATGTTTCATTGCAAACGCACCAGCTCGACGTTTTCGGGCAGGCGCATTTTCAAGTCTTTGCGGGCCCTGGATTCAACATTGCTATGCGTCGCCAGGGTTGTGTTTTGCAGCTGCAAACGCCCCCACTCGATAACTTGCTGGTCCTGTTGTTTCTGGATGTTACGTAAATCGGCGAACAGAACGCGGCTTTGATGCTTCACGTATATCACGGTCAGTGCACTGCCGAGAACCAGTGTTAGCAGCAGTGAAAACCAGGCTTTGCCGTTCATCAGGCCGCTCGCTCTGCGATGCGCAGTACCGCACTACGGGCACGTGGATTTGATGCCAGCTCGCTGGCCCCCGCCTTGATACCTCTCGTCATCAACTTAAGACGGATATTGGATGGAATTTCGCTATCTCGCAGTGGCAGGCCACGGGGAATTTTACCGCGGGTACTCTGAGATTTAAAAAATCGTTTTACCAGGCGATCTTCGAGTGAGTGGAAGCTGATAATCAGCAGACGCCCACCGATTTTCAGTATATCCAGCACCGATTCAAGCAGGCGCTGAATCTGTTCGAGTTCCTGGTTGATATGAATCCTGACAGCCTGGAAGCTGCGGGTGGCCGGGTGCCGATTATTTTTGGGGCGAGGCACTATTTCGCTGATTAACGCGGCCAGCGTTGCTGTATCTTCGATCGTGCGGGACTGGCGCACTTCGATAATCTTTTTTGCAATCCTGCGCGAATGACGTTCCTCGCCGTATTCCCACAGCACCCTCGCGATCTCCACCTCATCAGCCTGTGCGAGCCAATCCGCCGCCGACTCGCCCTGTCCGGGATTCATACGCATATCGAGGGGTCCATTATGCTGAAAACTGAAACCACGCCCGGCATCATCAAGTTGAGGTGAGGAAACACCAAGGTCGAGCAAGATTCCATCGATTTGCTCTAGCAGATCGAGTTCATCAATTCGGCTGCGCATGTTGGCGTAGTCGTCATGGATTATGGTAACCCGGCAGTCGGAGCCAATAGTCTCGTGGGCATCCGCAATCGCCTGCGGGTCCCGATCCATAACAATCAGGCGACCATGCTCGCCAAGCTCAGCCAGAATCGAATGCGCGTGTCCGCCTCGACCATAGGTACCATCGACATAACGACCATCCGGCTTGATTTCGAATGCCGCCATGACCTCGGCGTGCAACACTGGCGCATGGGCCTGATTCACAGCGTCAATTCCGCGAGCGCGGTCGGCATTTCATCTGCGGTACCATCGCCCAACCAGGACTCCATGCGCTCGGCCCAGAGTGATTCATCCCAGAGCTCGAACTTCTTGCCCTGCCCTATGAGCACCACCTTTTTTCCGAGCTGGGCGTATTCCCGCAACGGGTTGGACAGCAGCATTCGACCACTGGTATCAACCTCGACCTCGGTAGCATGACCAATCAACAAACGCTGAATACGGCGGGTGGTGGGATTGAAGCTTGGCAGGGCTTCGATTTTTTCTTCGATCAATTCCCATTCGGGAAGCGGGTAAATTAACAAACAGGGTTGATCGGTATCGATAGTAATGATCAACTGGCTTTGACAGATTTCGAGCAGCCGTTCGCGATAACGCGCGGGTAGAACAATTCTGCCCTTCGCATCCAAAGATAAATTGGAAACCCCTCGAAATTTGTGCACGTTTAACCCGTTATATGACACTTTGTGCCACTATTACCCACTTAGAGACACAATATGGCTGATTTTTACCACAAGTCAAGTAAATATGGGGTTCAAATACTGGTTTTTCCTCAATGACGTCAATAACTTAGCCTATAAACTTAAAGCTCAAAAAATAATACGCAGCCAAAACCGATACTTAGGTCTAATAGTTAAAGTGAAACATTAAGTTGGGGTGAAATTTGTGCGATTTTGCACAATTTTTAGGGTTTCAAAATAAAGGGGCGCAACGGAATGCGCCCCCTCAAAGTTGATAGTCAGCCTGTAAGCCGGGTTCTGTCGAGGATAATCATTCATCTGGACTGAAAGTCGCCTTCCAGCCTCAAGCGACCAACCCGAAAACGACGCGGGCCGCGCCATAGTTTTCCTATTTGGTCTTGCTCCGAGTGGGGTTTACCTTGCCACTTCTGTTACCAGAAGCGCGGTGCGCTCTTACCGCACCCTTTCACCCTTACCAGCCGTAGCTGGCGGTTTGCTTTCTGTTGCACTGGCCGTGGGCTTACGCCCCCCAGACGTTATCTGGCACTCTGCCCTGTGGAGCCCGGACTTTCCTCCAGTTCCCAATCTTAAAGACAGGAACCAGCGATTATCCAGCTGACTAGCGCGCGATTTTAACTGATACCGAGATCGGTCGTCGACCGAATTTACCGCTTGGTTCTACTTAATCTTGAAATCGGAAAACGCAACTCGACGCTAAAGACCTGCCTGGATGACTGCATTCAGGCGATTGACTGATCCCGATGGAAAATCAGTTGCTGCAAAAGCGTAAACTTTTCTTCCTTGAGCAAGAATGGCCTGATCGCATCTAACAATTCCTGGCGCTCGCTTGACTGAAACCAGCGCTTCCAGGCGGCTTCATCGGTCCAGCGCGTAATCACCACGTATCGATTTGGGCGATGAATTTCAACCGATGACTCTCCGGACAGGTAACCCGGGGCATTCGCCATCACACCGAGCAGATCCGCAATGGCAGATTCATAGTATTGCTCCAGGCCTTCCACGATTTCGCGCTCGATGATTACCCTGATCATTGATTACCACCTCTATTTTGGCCGTTTCACGGCCGCTTACATGTGTTAAAACAGATCAGCAGGATATACAATCACGCCCAGAACACAATAATTTCTCGGAGGAACCCCGATGGCCTGGCAACAACAGATTCTTCGCGTCAACCTGAGCAACGGTAGCTGCGTTATCGAACCGCTTAACATGGAATGGGCCGAGGCATATCTTGGCTCACGCGGACTCGGCAGCAAGTACCTGTTTGAGGAAATGGACCCGGCCGCGGATGCGTTGTCGGCAGAGAACAAGATTATCTTCGCTACCGGCCCGCTAACGGGGACCATGGCCTCTACCGGTGGACGTTATACCGTCGTCACCAAGGGAGCGCTTACCGGGGCCATCGCCTGTTCCAATTCCGGTGGCAAGTTCGGCGGAGAATTGAAAATGGCGGGTTACGATTTACTGATCATCGAGGGCGAATCGGAAAAACCGGTTTACCTGCATATCGAAGACGAGAAAGTCGAAATTTGTGATGCCAGCGAAATCTGGGGCAAAACCGTCTGGGAAACCGAGGATATACTGGCAAAGAAATACCGAGATCCGTTGATGCGCTTTGCCGGGATTGGGCAGGCGGGAGAAACACTGTGCCGCTACGCCTGCATAGTCAACGACAAGCATCGCGCCGCCGGACGCTCCGGGGTCGGTGCGGTGATGGGTTCCAAGAAAATCAAAACGATTGCGGTACGCGGTACTAAAGGCGTGCGTAACAAGGATCCCAAAGCGTTCTATAAAATCGTCAATGAAGTGAATGCACGTATGACAGACCGGGATGAAATGTCTCGCGATGGCACCCTGGCGATGATCGACGTCACTAACGGTTTCGGCAGCCTGCCGACCCGAAACAACCGCAGCGTGCGCTTTGAAGGCGCAAACAAGCTCAACCCGGAAGCGATGCATACCCCGAATGAAAACGGTCACACCAATATCGTGACCAATGGTGCCTGCTTCGGTTGCACTATCGGTTGTGGCCGCATCTGCAAAATTGACCCAACCCATTTTTCGGTCAAGGACAGGCCCGAGTACCACGGTGCCTCGGGCGGTCTCGAGTATGAAACCGCGTACGCACTCGGTTCAGCCTGCGGCATTGACGATATCGATGCAGCAACATTCGCGGGTTTCATCTGCAACGAATACGGCATGGATCCCATCTCACTCGGCGGCTCGATCGCCGCGGCGATGGAACTCTACGATATTGGTGCCATCGATGACAAAATCACCGGGGGAATCAAGCTCGAATTTGGCTCGGCCGAGGCACTGTGCCAGATCGCAGAGCTGGTCGGTAAGGGCGAAGGCTTTGGTGTCGATATCGCGATGGGTTCCAGGCGCCTGTGCGAAAAATACGGGCACCCGGATCTGTCAATGACGGTCAAGGGGCAGGAGTTTGCAGCCTACGACGGTCGCTCGATGCAGGGCATGGGGCTCGCTTACGCGACCAGTAACCGTGGCGCCTGTCACCTGCGTGCCGATCCTTATGGACACGATTTTGAAACCACCGAAATCGCGGGTAAAGCAGAAATCGTTCGCGATTCCCAACGCGACGTCGCATTCCTGGACTCAAGCGGCCTGTGCCTGTTTCCCGGCGGTTGTGGTTGGGGTCTGGAAGACTACCGCACCCTGGTGGATGCCGCCTGCGAGAGCGACTGGAGTAGCGATGAACGTATGCGTGAAACCGGTGAACGGATCTGGGTACTGGAAAAACTGTTCAACCTCAAAGCCGGCCTGGGCAAGAAGGACGATACCTTACCCAAGCGTATTCTCGAGGAACCGGCCGATGTCGGCACCGGTAAGGGCCTGGTGTGTCGTCTTGATGAAATGCTGCCCGAGTATTACGAGCTATGCGGCTGGGATGCCGAAGGCGTGCCTACCAGTGAAACTTTACAGCGACTCGGCCTGGATTAATTTCCGGGCGCAAAGTTTGATCTCCAGATGGAAATCTCGGTAACCCTGTTCGGCGGCCTGCGTCACTTTCTTCCCGCCGGCAGTTCCTTCAACAAGTGTAAAATCAGCACTGCAGATGACGCCAGTCTCGAAGCGCTGTTGCAACAAATTCCGATACCCGCTAATAAGCCCTACATCGTGATTCTGAACGATGAAAAAGTTTCACGCGAGAATTACGCTGAAATCACGATCCAGGAAAAAGATGAAGTAGTATTGCTACCGCCGATCAAGGGCGGTTGAAGTTTTTCAGGCCGGGCATTCCCCGGTATTTTTGACCTTACCCTCAGCGTCAAGCGATTCGAGCTTGACGCCAAATCCCCACAGGCGGCGCAAATGTTTCAACACTTCTTCGCGGTTGTTAGCCAGGGGAATATCATTGTGCGGCACATGACGCAGGGTAAGCGTACGATCGCCCCGGATGTCGACATTATAAACCTGGATATTGGGCTCGTTCATACTGAGGTTATACTGGTTAGACAATGCCTGGCGTATATGCTGGTAACCCGCATCATTGTGAATCGAGGTTACCTCGAGTTCCGTGATCTGCTCGTCATCGAGAATTGAAAACAGCTTGAATTCCCGGATCAATCGCGGCGACAGGAATTGCGAAACGAAGCTCTCATCCTTGAAGTTACGCATTGCAAAATCAAGTGTTTCCTGCCAGTTCGAACCAGCGATGTCGGGGAACCACTTGCGGTCTTCCTCGTCCGGATCGACACAGATTCGCTTGATATCGGTCATCATCGCGTAACCCAACGCATAGGGATTGATACCACTGAAATGTTCGCTGTCAAACTCCGGCTGTGCCACGACGTTGGTATGGCTTTGCAGGAATTCGAGTATGAAACCTTCGGTAACCCTGCCCCGATCGTACAAGGTATTCATAATATGATAATGCCAAAAGCAGGCCCAACCCTCGTTCATCACCTGGGTTTGACGTTGCGGGTAAAAATACTGCCCGATCTTGCGCACGATGCGCACCACTTCGCGCTGCCAGGGTTCGAGCAGGGGGGCGTTCTTCTCGATAAAGTAAAGAATATTTTCCTGCGGCTCTTCCGGGAAATTTGGCTGTGTCATATCCTCTTGCGCAGCCTCTTTTTGCGGCACGGTTTTGAGCCAAAGGTCGTTAACCTGTGACTGCAAATAGGCTTCACGTTCCTTGAGCCGTTCCTTTTCTTCGCGCATTGAAACCGGGTTGGGTCGCTTGTAACGATCGACGCCATGATTCTGCAGCGCATGGCAGGAATCGAGCAGATTTTCAACCTCTTCGATACCGTAACGCTCTTCGCAGTCGCTAATATAGCGCTTGGCAAAAACCAGGTAATCGATGATTGCCTCGGCATCGGTCCATGCCCGGAACAGGTAGTTGCCCTTGAAAAATGAATTGTGGCCGAAGCAGGCATGCGCAATCACCAGCGCCTGCATCATCATGGTATTTTCTTCCATCAAATAGGCGATGCAGGGATTTGAATTAATCACAATTTCGTAGGCCAGGCCCATATGCCCACGCCGGTACTGTTGTTCGTTGCGAATAAAGTGCTTGCCAAACGACCAGTGGCTATAACCAATCGGCATACCGATACTGGCGTAGGCATCTAACATCTGTTCGGCGGTAATCAGCTCGATCTGATTGGGATAGGTATCGAGTTTGAATTCTTCGGCGATATCAGCTATCTCAGCGTGGAACTCCTCGATCAATTCGAAGGTCCACTCGGCTCCGGTCGAGATCGGCTCGCTCATTGGGTTTGTTTCCTGAAAAAATCGCGGAATACCGGGTAAATATCTTCATACTCGCGAATATGTTGCATTGCAAAATTGTCATTGCTCTCCAGCAGGCGGTTGTAGTGATCCCACAAACCCTGGTGATCGCGCTTGGTAATTTCAACATAAGCGTAATAGCGTAACTGGGGTAACAGTTGCTTGGCGAGAATTTGTTCGCAAACCGGGGAGTCATCGTTCCAGTTATCACCATCTGAAGCCTGTGCGGCATAAATATTCCAGTCGGTCGGCGGATAACGCTGGGCGATGATATCGCGGGTCAGTTCTAAAGCGCTCGACACGATCGTACCGCCGGTCTCACGCGAGTAGAAAAATTCTTCTTCATCGACCTCCTTGGCCTGGGTGTGATGGCGAATATAAACCACGTCAACGTCGCGATAGCTGCGAGTCAAGAACAGATAAAGCAGAATATAAAAGCGCTTGGCAATATCCTTGGTTTCCTGGTCCATGGACCCCGAGACATCCATCAGGCAAAACATCACGGCCTGGGAAGTAGGTTCCGGGCGCTGAACAAAATTGTTGAAACGCAAATCGAAAGTGTCGATGAAGGGAATCCTGCGAATGCGACCGCGTAAAACTTCGATTTCTTCCTGCAGTGCAAGGCGTTTAGTTTCATCACCACCGACTTCCTGCTCCAGGGCCTGCAATTCCGCTTCGAGCTCGTGCAGAACTCGCCTCGGCTCTGCCCCCATGGCAACGCGTCTAGACAATGCCGAGCGCAGGGATCGCACAATATTGATGTTTGTAGGTACACCGTCACTGGTGAAACCGGCGCGCACGGTTTTGCTCTTGGTCATCTTGCGCAACTGGTTCTTTTTCAGGTTGGGCAACTCGAGATCGTCAAACAGCATATCGAGGTACTCATCCTTCGAGATTTCAAATGCAAATTCGTCCTCGCCTTCACCGCTATCGCTCGCGCGTCGACCCTTTTCCTGGCCCTGGTTGAGCGGACGTTTGATCTTGTCGCCCTGGGCGAATTCCTTGTTACCGGGATAAACCCCTTCACGGACTCCACCCTTATCGCTGCGGAAGGTTGGCTCCGAAATATCACGGGTTGGGATCGACACGCTTTCACTGCCGTCGATATTGGTGATTGAACGCTCCGAGATCTGTTCCGAGATCGCTTTTTTAATCTGTGTCTTATAACGCCTTAAAAATCGCTGCCGGTTTACCGTGCTCTTGTTTTTTGCGTTCGGCCGTCTGTCAATGAGTTGCGCCATGTCAGTCTTCTCGGGATTAGACCCATTACTTAAGAAGATTTTCGGACGCGCAGATACCATTCACATAACAGGCGTACCTGTTTCTCGGTATAGCCTTTCTCGACCATACGCGAAACAAAGTTGGCATGCTTCTTTTCGTCTTCCTCGGAAGCTTTTGCGCTGAAAGAAATCACCGGTAATAATTCTTCGGTGTTGGAAAACATTTTCTTTTCGATCACGGTGCGCAATTTTTCATAGCTCACCCATTCCGGGTTGTTGCCGTCGTTCTGAGCACGGGCGCGTAATACGAAATTAACCACTTCATTGCGAAAATCCTTGGGATTGGAAATGCCTGCCGGCTTTTCGATTTTTTCGAGCTCCTCATTGAGTGACGCTCGTCCAAAGTTTTCACCCGTTTCCGGATCACGATATTCCTGGTCCTGGATCCAGAAATCTGCGTAGATGACGTAGCGGTCGAAAATGTTCTGCCCGTACTCCGAGTATGACTCGAGGTAAGAAGTCTGGATTTCCTTGCCGATAAACTCGACATAGTTGGGCACAAGAAAGGCCTTGATATGTTCAAGGTAACGATCGTGCAAATCCTGAGGAAATTGCTCGCGCGCAATTTGTTGCTCAAGCACATAGAGCAGGTGCACCGGGTTTGCGGCGACTTCGGTCTGGTCAAAATTAAACACGCGCGACAGGATCTTGAACGCAAAACGTGTAGATAGACCTCTCATGCCCTCATCAACTCCGGCATAATCACAGTATTCCTGGTAAGACTTCGCCTTCGGGTCTGTATCCTTGAGGCTATCCCCATCATAGACACGCATCTTCGAATAAATACTCGAGTTTTCCGGCGCCACCAGGCGCGACAAAACGCTGAACTGCGCCAGCATTTCGAGTGTGCTCGGCGCGCAAGAGGCTTCCGAGAGTGAGCTGTTATGCAACAACTTGTCGTAAATCCGAATTTCTTCTGATACGCGCAGACAATAGGGGACCTTGACTATGTAAACCCGGTCGAGAAAGGCCTCGTTGTTCTTGTTATTTCGGAATGCCTGCCACTCTGATTCATTTGAATGCGCGAGGATAGTACCTTCAAACGGCAACGCGGAAAGTCCCTCGGTACCGTTGTAATTACCTTCCTGGGTGGCAGTTAGCAGTGGATGCAACACCTTGATCGGCGCCTTGAACATTTCTACGAATTCCATCAAGCCCTGGTTGGCCCGACACAGTGCCCCAGAGTAACTATAAGCATCGGCATCATTTTGCGCAAAATGCTCCAGCATGCGGATATCAACCTTACCGACCAGCGCTGAAATATCCTGGTTGTTCTCGTCACCGGGCTCGGTTTTTGCGATCGCGATCTGGTTCAGAATTGAGGGCTGGATCTTGACCACCTTGAATTGCGTGATATCGCCGCCGAATTCAATAAGGCGTTTAGCGGCCCAGGGCGACATGATCTTGTTCAGGTGGCGTTTGGAAATACCAAAATCCTGTTCCAGGATTGCGGCATCTTCATTAACGTCAAACAATCCCAGCGGTGACTCGAATACCGGGGAGTCCTTGATCGCGTAGATCGGCTTTTTCTCCATTAAAATCTTGAGCCGATCAGCGAGTGATGACTTGCCGCCGCCGACCGGGCCCAGCAAATAGAGAATCTGTTTCTTTTCCTCTAATCCTTGTGCTGCATGCTTGAAATAGGAAACGATTTGTTCGATCGCCTCCTCCATGCCGTAAAATTCTGAAAAGGCCGGGTAGCGCGCGATCAGTTTATTGGAAAATATACGACTGAGTTGGGAATCCTGCGAGGTATCGACCAGCTCGGGTTCGCCAATTGCGGCCAGCATCCGTTCCGCCGCGGTTGCATAAACCAGGGGGTCTTTTTTACAGAGTTCAAGGTATTCCTGCAGCGAGTACTCTTCCTGCAGGTGCTGGTCGAATCGTTCACGATAACTTTCGAAAATGCTCATTGGGGCTACCTATTCCAAGTTCGGATCAGGATCGGCACCCCGCGAATCGCTTCATTGATCAGGCGCCGCCTGATGAAATTAATTCTGGCTCGTTATGTGGTTATGCTTACTAAGCATAGTTAAATTTTAGACGATGACCTGTGAATTTCGTTCGCAAAATAATTTAATTGACTCATAAATTATTTCACTTGTGTGTCATCGCCGTAATTGCTGAATCAGCAAGACCATTCAATACCACTATGTATTGCTATGCAAAAAACTGACCAAGTTGGTGCATGCGGCCTGAGATGGGATACTTTTATGGTCTGCACAAAAAGTCTGT
>Ga0209271_10000429_pt1 | contig 14454 bp, 14 predicted proteins | sample tdAd002_FD_187123 | JGI IMG/M metagenome (GOLD analysis project Ga0209271, IMG submission 187123) | Marine sediment microbial communities from the Atlantic coast under amendment with organic carbon and nitrate - tdAd00.2 (SPAdes)... | ecosystem: Environmental > Aquatic > Marine > Coastal >... | reverse complement strand
TGGGGCATCCTCAATTTTCGCTCAATCAGGGTTCTACTTTAACTTGTCAACGTTGATGGCGATAGTAACGGCGCCAAGCCGAGCCCCATTGGGACGAGCCACCGTGAGACTCGTCTGAGATATGTTCATTCCGCCGTCCTCTTCCACCTCGTCAATGAAAACGGCTTTCGCGCTGACCGGGTATGTCTTTTTCCACTTCGCTTCATCTCCCTGCATGTAATCGCCGGTTGGATCGGTCTGGCCGACGTTAAGTCCAATATTGTCCATGACGAAGATCTCGACGATGACGCCACCTGAAGCAGCTTTGACACCCCGCAAAAAAGCAGAGAGTTGATTATTCATCTTACTGTCCATCAAGTCGCCACCACCATGGTATTTTTTTTCCGTTCGCCATTGTTGGTCCAAGTTTGTGATGTCATCTCCGGAGAGACCCATGTGATTGATGTTCTGTTGAGCCACAGCCGCAAGCAACTCAGGTGCAAACAACCAACCCCTGATGCTCGAGTCGACATACTTTTGAATTTTGGCTTGATGTCCATCAGCGATCACACTGCAGGGCAACGCAACCATGAGAAGTACTCCGACAATAATTACAAATCGTTTACACATAACGCTCCTCCTTTAGTTGTTAAAGTTTTGATAAGTTAGTATGCCACATACAAAATACCACGCATGCGAGCAACCACCACGCCGGCTTTGTAACTGAATTGAATTTAGCGGAAAATTGAAGCGTACCCTTTCAGCAAGCTACAGGGAATCTTTCCGGTAAGGAATTTTACAATTGTTGTATTCGCTCGCCAACCCCTCAGCCCCTTTAAACGGGATCTCCGTTTCGCTCCGATAAGCTACGAAGAATGCGCTCGCTTTTCCCGGTTAAAATTGTGCTCAGCAAGCGGTTGCCATAACATATGTTGATGCCTAGCATACAATCGCAATTTTCATCATGCCACTCTCGATGAAAGATGAGATACCGGATGTATATATTTTTGTCAAGGTCGAATTTTAACCCAAATTTACTTTTCGGTCGAAATCTGACCTCACTTCGCAGGGTCAGATAGCATAACAGCAATTTTATATTCAATCGAAAGAAAGACTTGGAAAAGAGAAAAGACGGCGGAATTTTTAAGTAAAATTTCAGTTATTTTAATTTTAAATCCTGTATTATATCATTCCCAGGATTAAAGTAATCCTGAACAAACACTCTTTGTAGTGATTCTTTTTTTCCATAACCTACTGGAACGAGAAGGGTACCATTAAAATCATAAGGCTGTGGTATTTTGTGGCAATGGCCAAAGATATGTAGAACTCTGGAATCAGGATTAACTTGTCTTGCATAATCAAAAATGGGGATATACCATTCATTCCTTTTTTCTTCTCTTAATTTTGGGTCAGAATTTGAATGGCTTTTAAATACTATTTGAGATACTTCTCTACTATGTGTTTCTAAAATAGTTACAATTCTTGATTGATAAGCCTCTAATTCTTCATCTGTTTTTTCTTCTATGTAGGGAATATTAATTTCTAATGTTTTCCCAATAACTTTAAATTCGATTCCTTGCAATTTACGAAAAGCAAAAGAAGTCTCCAATATATCAAATAATGTTTTTCCTTCAACTTTAGAAAATTCATATGCTTTTAAAACTCTTTTTTGTTTATCCCAATCATTTCCTCCGAGGTCTAAAATTTGAGAAATTTTTGCACTTCTCACATAACCTTCAACTAATTCATGCATTTTTTGCGTTGGTTTTAGTATACCTAACCATTGTCTAACCAATACACCTTGATATTCACCAACCCAAACTTCATTTTCAGCCTCTATATGATTGCCACCTTGTTTTTTTGCCTCGATTTTGGCATCTCTAAGTAGATTTCTACCGTCTGTTTCAGAAAAATCAGGATCGACGCTTCTATCACCGATAAGTGCAAATTCATTAACATGAGGAAATTCAGCCATTACATAATCTAAGACAACTTTTGCGGAGTGCTCTAGGTGAAAATCACTAGTATTAGATACTAAATAACTTGTTCTCATATCTTAAGGAAATAAATGCGTTCATTTATAGGTTACTACTTTTACCACTGTACAGAAGTAATAAATAAAAATTCGGCCCCCTTTCGGGTTGGGGTTGGTTCTTTACTTCCATACACAATCAATAATTTTCGATTCGTCCGCTTCTAAAAAATCGAATTCTTATCAACAAATTAACTCAACATCAACAGTTAGGGATGGGCTAAAAAAAATAGCCGGTGTAATATCACTACCACTTCTAACCCGTTCTGACCAGGATTTCTCAGCTAAATGCCTTATTTTAACTGAAGCGCTTGTTCTCTTTCTGCTGATTTTACCTTGCCTTTGAGGCGGCTGGAGACGCCCTCCCTGTAATCGACTCTGATGCTCATATATATCCTTCCACAATCTTTTTTCATCTCGTGAAAGCAGCTTGTAACCATCGCCATAAGATCGTCCCACTCTCCTTCTACCGTCGTACCCATGGATCCGAGCTTATAAGGCAGCTTGCTGTTTTTAACAATCGTAACAGCGCTGGATATATATGGACTCACACTTTCGCCCTTGCCAACCGGAAAGATGGAAAAATCGATAAGTACGCTCATAGAATCCTCCTGAAAACAATGTTACGCAACAATGTTACGCATTGATCAAAAATTTATTCGGCTATAATCATTTTGATTCCATTTAATCTCCGGTGTCAGCCCGGTAGATCAATAACATATATAATAATTCCAGATACGATGACAACAACAGCCCAACGTTAATTCATGCTGATTACATATATCTTAAAAATGAAAAGGGCAAATCCTATAAAAAGGATTTGCCCCTATTCAAAATATTGTGGTTTATTAATATTATAATACTGGAATTAAAGAGATTAGAACTTTATGATCTGAACCTTTTTCGACAGTCTCAGAATCTCGAAGTGAATGTAAGCGAAGACACCTTTTCCTTCACTCCGCTTCAGAATATCTTCAAGATCCTTCAAATCATGACCGGAAACAAAGATTGCTTTGCCTTTTTTGGCACCCAAGGGCACTGATGTCGGGAATGGATGATCGTATGTTCCAGTATTTTCAGCGTCCAACAGCTCCATGGCTCGCAGGTTGATCTCTCCGCATTTTAAAACCAGACCCACATAGTCATCTGCACCCAGATCCTTGTTCAGAGTAGCCGCCATTGCTTCATGAATAAAAGCATAGACCTTGTCATCCTCTTGTCCCAGAATCCGGGCATGGTCTGAATATGCAGCGACACCCTTTACAATGTAGATCAAAAACTCCCTGAGCGAAAGAATATCAGGATTAATATCAGGATCGGATTTAATCCCAACTTCCTCACCCTGAGCCACCATCTCTTCCAGAGTTTCACCGGGCGTAAATGTGGCAGGTCCTTCAGGGAAACTCGTATAACCTCCGGCCGCATCGACCTTTTCCTTGAGAGAGTCTTTTAATCTTACACATTCATTAATTAATTTAACAAATCTATCAGGATCAAAATCTACATTGGTCAGTGTGGAAAAGATTGCTTTGCAGGTAAACTTATTTACATTGTCATCGATTATCCCCACTTTTCGACCTCCTTCTGCATACAGGGATACTCCCTTCACCGCGAAGAGTAGCAGATCCTGCAGGGCCGCAACATCCGGTTTTTCCCCGCAAACATCGACCTTTGTACACCCCTCGCATTTTGATGTCTGTTCATATTGAAAACCAAACATATTTTCCTTCCCCTAATTTTAAACAGTTTAAAAGAAAACGTGTATTGCCATTAGCGTTTAGGGATTTTTTACATCAATCTCAGGAACTTTACCTTGACTTATGTCAAAAAGAAGTGATTTGTCCGAAATTGAGCCAAAAAATAAGACAAACTTCTAAAAAGCAGGAAAAATAGTGGGATGGTGAAAAACATTTCTATTCTTAGAAACCCATCATTGGGATTTAAAGTATATTGCTTTGTAATCCCCAATCCCTTGATTAACTCGATATTGCAGAATATTATCTGATATTTTTTTCTCGAATATATTATAATTTTACTTGTCACTGACAATTTTTCCGTATATAGACACGGGTCATTCTGATGTCCAGAAGAAAATTCTTTTCAACCAATTTTCGATGCAATCGAATAGACCTTTTAAATAAGTTTTGCCCCAAGGAGTAGTCTATGATTAAAAAAAAGAACGTTTATTTCTGTGAAAATTGCGGCAATGTCCTTGAATCCCTTTGGGATGGAACGGGCACTGTAGTATGCTGTGGCAAACAAATGATTGAGCTTAAAACGAAAACAACTGGCGCTGACAAAGAAATACATACACCTGTAATAAAAAGGGAAGGCAGCAAGGTTACAGTATCTGTAGGAGAAGAGCCTCATCCTATGTTAAGTGATGATCATTGTATTGTTTTTATAGAAGTTCTGGCAGGGGATAAGGTCCTCCGGCATGACTTCAAAGAAGGCGATAAACAGGCTGAAGCATTATTTTTAGTTGAAGAAGGAGTGCCGGTAAAAGCCAGGGCCTTTTGCAATCTAGATGATTTATGGGAGTCAAATTGATATCTTAAACTCCCCGCCGCTAAGCACTCTAGCATGGGAGAACCCCCGCCCTTTAGGGCGAGGATCTTCACATGAGAATGATTTCGCTAATTTTGCGAATTGACAAATTGGTTTACCGTCATTATTTGAATTTCGTTGACACTAGACAATCGGGCAAGTATGTTGCGGCGAAGATGCATTCGCCCTGCTTGGATAACATACAAATGGCAAGCAGCAATACGTTTTGGAGGAGATGTTTACAATGCCTAATTGGGAACCTAAAATTATAAGTTTTTTATGTAACTGGTGTAGTTACGGTGCTGCTGATCTCGCCGGTGTCGGAAGACTGGAGTATCCGCCGAATATCCGCGTTATCAGAGTTCCTTGCACCGGCCGGATAAGCCCCATGTTGATTTTGACCGCTTTGAGGGAAGGGGCCGATGGGGTATGGGTGTCCGGGTGACATCCCGGCGACTGCCATTACCTGGAAGGTAACTATTATTTTAGAAGAAGATTTATTCTTTTCAAGAACCTTATGGAATATATGGGTCTCGAGCCAGGTCGTATCCACTTTTCTTGGATTTCATCAGCAGAAGCGACCAAATTTGTTGAAGTGGTCAATGAAGTGACTTCGGCGATCAAAGCGCTTGGACCCCGTAGAGACTTCGTAAAGACTCCTTTGATCACTACAGGAGACAAGGTGGCTGAAAATGTTAGCATATATTGACAAGATCAGACAGGTTGCAGAAAAAATCTTAAAAGAAGGGAAAGTCGACATGGTCGTCGGTTTCCGCAAAGGGACCGTGCCAATGATGAACGAACCCTGTTTTATTAAACATCCCGAGGATGTAAAACGCCTGATATGGGATAGTAATTGCGGGATCAACCTTGCTAACTATCTCACCAACCGTAAGGAAAAGATAGGTGTTATTGCCAAGGGATGCGATTCTCGGAACATCGTTACCCATATTATTGAAAATAAAATCAAAAGAGAACAGCTTCTTATTATCGGTGTGCCTTGCAAGGGCATGATCGACCGACATCAAATCGAAGCCCTTTTTGAAGCTGAAATAAAAGATGTGGAAGAGAACAATGGCAATATCATCGTAACAGGAGACAGTATCCAAAAGATTTGGAATAAGCACGATGTACTTCAGAAAAACTGTGCCATATGCATCCATCGCAATCCGGTTGTTTATGATGAATTGGTTGCCGATCCTGTTGATGAGCAGACAGATGTGGATAGATACAAGGATGTTCGCCGAATTGAATCCATGTCGTCTGAAAAAAAATCGCAATATTTTGACGATCTCTTATCGGAATGTATTCGTTGCTACGCATGCAGAAATGTCTGTCCGCTTTGTTATTGTGCAACATGCTTTGTGGACGCCTCCGATCCCCAATGGGTTGGAAAAAGCCAAGATCCGACAGATATTAGAACATTTCATTTTTTAAGGGCTTTTCACTGCACCGGCAGATGTACCGATTGCGGTTCATGTGAACGTGTCTGCCCAATGGAAATAAAGGTAAGAGTTCTTACCAAAAAGCTGGAAAAAGATTGTCTGGAACTGTTTAACTGGGAAGCTGGAATCGACTTAGAAAAACGTCCTCCCCTGAATACATATAACCCGGGCGATCCTGACGAATTGTTTAGGTAAAATGAATCGAACAACAGGCATTGCTTATGGTCGTTTGCAAATGAAACGTTGAGAAATTGCCGAAAAAAATTATTGATAAGGTCGAATCGTATGAAAGTCGTAAAGATTGACAAGAAGGTTTGGGCCGATGGACTTGAACGTTTACAAGCATCCAACCGGTTAATCGGTCCTGTTAAAGATGACCATTTTTATAGCTTCAAAGTGCTCGATAGAGGTGAAATACTGGATCTAACGATGTCAAATACCCGCCTTTCACCAAAATCTATTGTGTATCCCCAGTCTGAAGTGATGTTTGAATATTCCTTGGACGAAGGTAGGAAAGATTGTCATTTGATGAAAGAGGCGCAGACCGATTATTCATCCCGGGTCGTCGTCGGTATCAGACCGTGTGATGCCAAAGCATTTTTGCTGGTTCAACGGAATTTTGACACCCCTGAATACAAGGATCCTTACTGGATCAGGTCCTATGAATCCACTACATTTGTAGGGATGGCCTGCAATAATCCTTGCAGCACATGTTTCTGCTCATCTGCCGGGAGTGGACCGTTTCATGAAGAGGGTCTAGATATTCTCCTAGTGGATGCAGGGGATTATTATTGGGCCAAAATCGTCACTTCAAAAGGAGAAAGGATTCTCAAAGATTCCGGCTGTATGAAGGAAACCGGTGCTGAGGCCGCTGACCGGGAAATCGAGAGCTTGAAAGAGAAAGCAGAAGCCGGTATAATCGCTCGGATTAGGACCGAAAGGTTAAAAGAAAAAACGACGACAGATCTTTTTGACGCACCGTTTTGGGAGGACTTTGCTTTTGCCTGTATCAACTGCGGGACCTGTACATATGTTTGTCCCACCTGCTGGTGTTTCGATATTCAGGACGAGGTCAGAGGAACCAGTGGGGTTCGTATGCGCAACTGGGATAGCTGCATGTATCCATTGTTTACCCATCATGGCTCCGGGCACAATCCAAGAGATACCAAAACGCAACGGTTGCGGCAACGGTTCATGCACAAACTGAAATATTACGTGGATAAATACAGCGATGGGATCCAGTGTGTCGGCTGTGGTCGGTGCATTTCTCTTTGTCCGGTTAATATTGATATCCGTAAGGTTTGCGAAGCAATGAACGGTTTCGAGCCTGATCAGAAATCTGTATAGAAAGGGGATAGACCTTGGACAATCCATATTTACCTTATCCGGTTCGAATCGATGAAATCATCACAGAAACCGAAGACAAAAACCTAAAGACCTTTAAACTGGTTTTTTTAAACGAATCTGATGAAGAGAAATTCATGTTTCAAGCCGGTCAGTTTGCCGAGCTTTCTATTGCCGGCAAGGGTGAAATTCCCATTGGGATTGCATCTTCTCCAACCGAAAAAGGTTTTTTAAAATTTACGGTGAACAAAGTCGGACTGGTTACCACTCATCTTCATAATATGAATGTCGGCGATATTATGGGGGTTCGGGGTCCTTTAGGCAACTACTATCCATGGGACCGTATGGAAGGAAAGAATGTGGTGATCATCGGTGGCGGCTTTGCGTTTACAACTCTGCGTTCATCCATCGTTTATATGCTGGATCCGTCAAACCGATCTAAGTTCAAAGATATCCATGTCATTTACGGCGCGCGGACTCAAGGGATGTTATTGTACAAAGACGAACTGACAGCGTGGGAGAAGAGAGATGATATTCACATGCACATTACGGTAGATGATACCGATGACCCCGAATGGAAATACAATATAGGTTTTGTGCCGACAATCACCGATCAAAAGGCGCCCGAAGGGGATGTCGATACATATGCCATTGTTTGCGGTCCGCCAATAATGATTAAGTTTACTCAACCGGTTTTGGACAAATTGAAATATGCTTATGAAAACATTATTATGTCGCTTGAGATGCGTATGAAGTGCGGCATCGGCATATGCGGCCGGTGCAATATCGGAACAGAATATGTATGTAAAGACGGCCCTGTTTTTACTCTGGACCAATTGAATCGTATGCCCAAAGAATACTAACCTGAATTTCTCATGAAATTTTTTAGCATAATAAAAGAAAGGTGGGAAAAATGTCTTATGATTTCAACGCAAATGAAATATTAAAAATGGCTGAACAGATTGAACGGAACGGATATGAGTTTTACACCACGGCAGCCGAAAATGTAACCGATTCCGAATCAAAGGAATTTCTCTTGAAACTTGCCGATATGGAAAGTCTGCACGAAGCCTATTTTGCTTCCATCAGAAGCGAATTGTCGGATAAGGAAAAAGAAACAACAGTATTCGATCCGGATGGCGAGGTAGACCTTTATCTTAGAGCCCTGGCAGACACACGCATTTTTTTTGAAAAAAAGATCGACGTCTCATCGATGGAAGAAATCCTCAAGGCGGCTATTACGGCGGAAAAAGATTCGATCGTTTTTTATCTGGGCATGAAAAACACGATCCCAGAGCGTTTGGGAAGGGAAAAGGTCGATGAAATCATCGAAGAAGAAATGAAACATATCACCTTGTTGAGCGAAAAACTGTTGGCTTTGAAAAGGTGAAAACAGATTTTTTTTCATAATTCGATCATCCATTCCGCTGTTAAAAAGTATCCGTAATAGGGAATCCACTTCTAGGGTCTAGTATGTGGGAAAAGCGCTTTCCTTTTCGTTCGAAAAAATTTCTATAATCACCACTCGTTGTAAAGGCTTTGTTCTGTATGGTTAAAATTTATATACTTGATCGACAGGCGCATCTTTATGTGGCCTGTTGATGCCTATTCTCCAGTGCTTGCCGTCCTTTCTAAAACCTGAAGCGAACCCTGCACCTCTGATTTCTACCAGAAAGTTTTTTATTTCATCATTTCTGATGAGTCTTGTAATCTGATCAACAGCAACCCCTTTTGGTTTCTTTTGAAAATCATTTTTTTTGCATTTAAGCTGTGTCAGGCAAAACTCAGTGATTGGATAGAATCCTCTATCCAGCGCCATCGTTCTTTGAAAGCATCGTCTTTCGCCAATCTAAGAAACCATTGTCGTCCGCGATACTGTAGGCGCCCCGGCACATGAATCAGAATCATCCTAATGGTAGCAAGTTCTTTTTCGAAACCTTTTTCATCGTTAAGCCACATCATCCAAACCATTAGGTTGTAAGCAAGGATGCAAATTTGGAAAAGTCTTGTCAAGTTGGGCCATTGCACCGCCAATGGCCGGTGACTTTTCCACCAGATGAACATAGTAGCCAGAATCGGCTAAATCCAGAGCAGATTGCATCCCGGCAACACCGCCGCCCACAACCATTGCCGATCCGATTACTTCCTTAGGCATTGTTTGATTCTCCTACTCAATGAAAGATTGATCTTTTAAAAGAATACCTTTTATAATATTCGTTACCCATACTATTGAATTTAAAGTTTAATGATTCTAGAGTGTAAGAAAACATGTTAATAAGTTTTACTGTTTGTTTTTTCGCTTTCTTGACGGCAACAAAATATTGAATTATTATCCCAATTTTAAGGAACAGGAACCAAACAGGCATATCTGTCAACTATAACCAATGTGCATGATCCTGATACATCTGTTCCTGCAACGGTTGAAGAAACCATTTAAAGGAGATGGACCATGATCAACATCGACGAAATTGATAAAATAGATTTAACAGTGAACCAGAACAATCTTTATCTTGAGGAATCTTTTACTGATCTAAATGTGGCTTCAATCCGACGTCTTACGCCGGTTAGATCCAATGGAATAAAGGATAAGAAGCGTAAGCCCTTATTTATAGGGCATACACAATTGATGACCCCTCAAGGTACTTTGCCGATTCAAGGCTTGCTCGAAGCAAAGAACCTAGGTGAAGCTATAGAGAAATTTCCAGCGGCAATGAGAAAGATCATGGAAAAGATGCTGGAAGAGGTTAAAAAAATACAGCAAAAGGAAGATTCTCGAATTATCATACCCGGTTCGTAGTCGTATTGTTGTTCAGCGTAATGGATCCATAAAATCCTACCTATAATATTTCATGAAATCCGGATTAACAATAAAAATAGACAATTATTAAAAAAAAATGTTTGAACTATATTAAAAAATAAGATAGTTTGTAAGTATATAGACTGAGAGTCTTTTTAGGCGAGATGGCTTTCAATATCAATGAATTACCCCGCAGCAAACTACGGGGTATCTAACTAAAGGAATCACCCGTTTTAGCGCTGCAAGCAGCGGGGAATTAAACCCTAAAAGAGATTAAAAATTATAATGGGCCAATAAATTCAACAGTTTAACAACAGCGAAAGAGGAATGAGCCGTGGCTGAAGATAAGATATTGGTTAAATTACTGATAAAGGACCCAAAATTAAAAAGTCAGTTTGAAAATGTTCTTCGTTCAGTTATAGGGTTTAATATTCAAGGCGCAATGTCTAAAGAGCGAACCGACCTTCTGATTTTCGAGCTTGGAGATGAAATTGATAAAGAATTAAAGTATATTAAAGACTTGATGAATTCAGGTGAGGTTGGAGAAGTTTATTTTGTTTCAGATCATTCCGACCAGACTGTGCTTTTGCAAATCATCCGAACTGGGGCAAGGGAATTTTTCAACCAACCTATTAAAGATGAAGAAATCAAACAGGCGCTACAAGAATGCATAGCAAGAAGGATTAAAATAGAAGGAAGGAAGGCTTTCAAAGAAGGAAAGATTATAAATGTCATCGGTAGTAAAGGGGGGGTTGGAACAACGACTATTGCTGTAAATTTGGCAGTCAGCCTGACTGAGAGGAAAAGTATTCAATCTGTTGCATTGATTGACATGAATTTGGTTTTCGGAGATATACCCCTTTTCCTGGAGATTGAGCCAAAATATAATTGGGGTGAGATTGCCAATCGTATATCCCGTCTGGATGATACTCTTTTGAAGCATATCCTGTCAGTTGATGCTTCAGGAGTCTGTGTCCTTCCATCCCCAAGCTATTTAAGTAAACAACACATGACAACGCCGGAAATTATAGAACAATTACTAATACTGATGCGACAGGTATTCGACTTTGTGATCATCGACTGGGGACAATCCTTGGATGTTATTTCTTTGAAAATCCTGGAAATGTCGGACATTGTTCTGCTTGTCTCAATTTTAAGTCCACCCCCCCTATTGAACACGAATAAACTTTTAAGGACATTTCGTGATTTGGGTTATCCTCCAGACGAAAACATTAAGATCGTTCTCAACCGTTATTTAACAAAGTCAAAGATGTCCACAAAGGATGCAGAAGCTTCTCTTAATAAAGAGATATTTTGGACTATACCCAATGATTATCAAACAACAGTAAATGCCATAAATGAGGGAAAGGCACTGGTTCAAGTTGCTCCGCGAAAAGCAATCACCAACAACTTCAGACAATTGGCCACTAAGTTGAGCGCTTAATCTTAGATAGAATGATCGATTTGCAAACGAAATATACGAGACCTTTGCAAAACACCCCTTTTTGCCCAATTTCTACGTCAGGCTAAAATTTTAATCCTCGAAATACTCAATGTATTCCTGCCTGCCCCGTAGGTCCGGCAGATCGTACTGGGGTGGTTAAAATTTTCCCCTTCCTTGAACTTGAACCCCGGTTAAATATTAAAACAGATTTAACTGGGCAGGCAAAAATGAACATTTTTCAAAGGTCTCGCAATAGGACCGATCTTCTACGGCCGGCGTGCAAAAAGTTCAAACTCATTGATGATTGTTGGCCTGACCTTAAGTGTTTGACCGTCCGTTGACATGGTTATGGCACCGTTAAGAGCAGTGCCCAAGATACGGAGGTCTTGCTCATTATATTTTTCTACAACTGATGGATGAGGGAATCCGAATCTGCTTTTCCATCCGGAGGATATGAGGATGATCTGGGGATCGACCTTTTCTAGAAACGCTTTAGTGCTTGACGTTTTGCTACCGTGGTGCGGCGCTAAAAGAACCGTGCTTTTTAGCCTTTCCCCTGCAGTCGAAACCAGTTCATATTCCGCCCTGGCCTTGATATCCCCGGGAAAAAGGAATGATTTTGATCCAAATGAAGCCTTTAGGACCAGAGAATTGTCATTTAAGTTGCGCCACTTTTCATGTTTCCTTTTGTTAATGAAATCTACGGGTGGATAAAATATATCAAGCCGGACACCGTTAATATCGTGAATACCGGTAACACCTTTGTACCCGGGCATATGAATTTTATTTTTTTTAATAACTTCTACAAACTTTTTATAGCCCAAAGTGTTTGCCTTTTCGTTATTCGTCCACACATTTTTTACATTAAAATGTTTGGCAATATATATAAGTCCGTTTAAATGATCACTGTTGGGATGAGAAAGAATGATGGTGTCAACGGTTTTGATTTTTTTTCGCCATAAAATAGGAGCAATTAGTCTGGCCCCGATATCAAAAACGCTGTTATCAGAAAAACCCCCGCCATCAAGTAAAATGTTATACCCTTTCGGCAGTTCCAGAAGGGCCGCATTGCCATGTCCCACATCTATTATCGTTATCCTGAAATCATCATGCCAGAACCGGTTATACAGCCAGTAACAGGCATCGGCGCTGAAAGCCAGAACAACCAGCATAGCAACAATTGCTGCTGATTTGTGCATAAAAACTTGGCCCGACGCTCTGTGTTCTATGCTCTGAACATTATTTTGTCCGGCGGAAGCTTCCGGCCGAATACGTTTTAAATTCAAAACTGCCCAGAACAGGACAAAAAAACAGCAAATCTCAAAATAAGTCGGGGTTACAGTTTTTACAGCCGCAAATGGCAATGCAGCAACAAAGTTGACAATGCCAAGGGCCTGTGCCAGCACAAAAGCACCTGCCTTGAGAAACACTAAGGATCCTGAAACTGTCAGTGGATATATAAATACGGATAGCAGACCTAAAGGGACCACCACAAAGCCGATCAGGGGAACAATAATAAAATTTGCACAAAGCCCCACCAGAGAAATCTGATTGAAGTAAAACATGACAAGGGGCAGGGTACCGATGATGGCAAAGAAAGAAGCCATGAAAAAGTACAACAGTTTTGTTACTGCTTTAAAACTGCTTGGCTTTTTAATCCCGCTTGAATCGGGTGCCCATGGAATTTGCACTCTTAAAAGACCGTATATTATTGCTAGAACAGCTGCAAAGGAAAGCTGAAATGAAATTGAAAAAAGCGAGGGCGGATGAACAACAAGGATCAGCATTGCCGCCAATGCAAGGGTATTCATGGGGTCGTATTCACTTTCAAACAAAAATGCCATCAGAAATACTGTAACCATGATGACAGCCCTTTGGGTGGAGGGCGACATCCCTGAAAGCAGGCCATATACAAACACAGGAACAACAGATAAAATTACGGCACCCTTTTTGGTCCATGCATTCCACAGGAAAAGATTAATATGAGAAAGCATCCATTTGAAAAATAAAAAAGCCGCGGTTGCCACAATGCCGATGTGAAGTCCTGAAATGGCCAGAATATGACCAACACCTGCTTTGTTAAATCCTTCTCGCAAATCTTGGGGAATTGAGTTTCTGTCCCCAATGATAAGTGCTTTTAATACTCCTTGTTGCTTTCCAGCCCCTGTATGTTCAATAAAATCGGAGATTTTGCTACGTGCGTCGTCTATAATTCCAAAAATCCCTTTTTCCGTACTTTTATTGAGTAGAGTGAGCCTTTTCTCCGAAACATATGCGGTTGCCCAGACTTTTTTGAAAGCCATGTATCTTTTGTAGTCAAACCCTCCTGGATTATTGAAATTTCTGATGGATCTGATCTTGCTGTAAAAAGCTACCCGGTCTCCCCTAGTGAGTTTTAGACTATTTCCAGATACGGTTACACGGATCTTTCCTGTGACAGGAAAAGATTTTTTGTTTCCTTCTAAAGTTTCAATGCTTAAAATAAATTTTTGTCGATTAGGATATTTCACAGGAAAGGTGTCGATAACACCGGCAATCTCCCATGGATGGGTATCTGCAAAACGTACAACGTGTTGGGAAGGAAAGTCGGGAACAACCCATGATTGTATGGAAATGTATCCTATAGCAAGAAAAAGAACAATGGGTGAAAAAACAACGGTTTTTTTCTTGGCTATGGCATAGAAGATAAAACACGCAAATACGGAAACAACAATGTACGCCAAGGTGCCGTGGCCCGGAAACCATACGCCCGAGGCAATTCCTGGCATCATCGAAAGAAGCAGGGGAATAACAGGGCGGGAGTATAATTTGTCAGTCATTTGTTGGGAAGAACATCATATCGGTCAGAAACGATTAAGCGCTCATC
>Ga0209271_10000427_pt1 | contig 14460 bp, 17 predicted proteins | sample tdAd002_FD_187123 | JGI IMG/M metagenome (GOLD analysis project Ga0209271, IMG submission 187123) | Marine sediment microbial communities from the Atlantic coast under amendment with organic carbon and nitrate - tdAd00.2 (SPAdes)... | ecosystem: Environmental > Aquatic > Marine > Coastal >... | reverse complement strand
CTGTGGAGTGCAGGTTCTTTTTAGTTGGGATTGTGTGATTCGGTCTGGATCCCGCGGTCAAGCCGCGGGATGACAGGTATGAAAAAAGGGGCGTAAGCCCCTTTTTTCATACCTGTCACTTTTTCCTGAGCTTTTTAATGGCCGCGATCTGTGCCGCGGCGGCCAGTAGTTCGGCCTTGGCCTTGGCGACATCGAGATCACCCTGCTGATCGGCGAGTGCTTCTTCGGCGCGTTTTTGCGCTTCTATCGCGGCTGCCTCGTCGAGGTCATCGGCGCGAATCGCAGTATCCGAAAGAACCGTGACCAGATGCGGCTGAACTTCCAGAATACCGCCGGAAATGAAGAAAAACTCTTCCTTGCCGTCACCCATATCGAGGCGTATCTCGCCAGGCTTGAGCGGCGATATCAGCGGCGTGTGGCGTGGTGCGATGCCAACTTCACCCATCACTGCGGGCGCGTACACCATGTACGCCTCGCCGGAGAAGATCTGCTCTTCGGCACTAACGATATCTACCTGGATGGTATTAGCCATAACGATACCTTACAGGGTCTTCGCTTTCTCGGCGACTTCTTCGATGCCGCCAATCATGTAAAACGCCTGCTCTGGATACTGGTCCATTTCACCTTCGAGAATCTGCTTGAAGCTCGAAATGGTGTCCTTGACCGATACGAACTTTCCGGGCGAGCCGGTAAATACTTCCGCGACGAAGAAAGGCTGTGACAGGAAGCGCTGAATCTTACGTGCTCGACTGACCGCCAGCTTGTCTTCCTCAGAGAGTTCGTCCATACCAAGAATCGCGATGATATCCTTGAGTTCCTTGTAACGTTGCAGGATACCCTGCACGCCTCGTGCGGTATCGTAATGCTCGTTACCAACCACGTTCGGGTCGAGAATACGTGAAGACGAATCGAGTGGATCAACCGCTGGATAAATACCCAGTTCCGCAACCTGGCGAGACAGTACCAGTGTCGCGTCAAGGTGCGCAAATGTCGTTGCAGGAGACGGATCGGTCAAATCGTCCGCCGGTACGTATACCGCCTGGAAAGAAGTGATCGAGCCGGTCTTGGTTGACGTGATACGTTCCTGCAATGCACCCATTTCTTCCGCCAGCGTCGGCTGATAACCAACCGCCGAAGGCATCCGTCCAAGCAGTGCCGATACCTCGGTGCCCGCGAGGGTGTAACGATAGATATTGTCGACGAACATCAGTACGTCGCGGCCTTCGTCACGGAAGTGTTCCGCCATGGTCAGACCCGACAGCGCCACGCGCAAACGGTTTCCGGGAGGCTCGTTCATCTGCCCGTAAACCAGCGAAACCTTGTCGATAACGCCGCCATCGGTCATTTCGTGGTAGAAGTCGTTACCTTCACGAGTCCGCTCACCAACCCCGGCAAATACCGAAAAGCCGGAGTGCTCGACCGCGATGTTACGAATCAGCTCCATCAGGGTTACCGTCTTACCAACACCCGCACCACCGAACAGACCGATCTTGCCGCCCTTGACGATCGGCATAACCAGGTCGATTACCTTGATACCGGTTTCGAGGATTTCAGTCGCAGTCGCCTGTTCATCGTAGGTCGGCGGATTGCGATGAATCGGCATGCGCTTTTCTTCACCGATCGGGCCCTTCTCATCGATCGGGTTACCGAGTACATCCATGATGCGTCCCAGGGTTTTCTCACCCACCGGTACCGTAATCGGTTGCCCGGTATTGTTAACCTCGAGACCGCGACGCAAACCTTCGGAGGCACCCATGGCGATGGTGCGCACGATACCGTCACCGAGCTGCTGCTGAACTTCCAGCGTCAGACCTTCCTGTGCGGGGATCAACAACGCATCGTAAACCTTGGGGACAGCGTCTCGGGGAAATTCTACGTCGACGACCGCGCCGATTACTTCCACGACATTACCTGTGCTCATCTGTTATTCCTCTATCAATCTGTGTTGGTTAAACTGCCGCCGCGCCGGCTACGATTTCGCTGATTTCCTGCGTAATACTGGCCTGGCGTTGGCGGTTATAAATGAGTTGTAGCTCGTCAATCATATCCCCGGCATTGTCAGTCGCGCTTTTCATCGCGATCATACGTGCCGCCATTTCACAGGCCACGTTTTCAACCACGCCCTGGTAAACCAGCGATTCGATATAGCGGTCGAGTACATTGTCGAGCACTTCCTTCGAATCGGGCTCGTAAATGTAATCCCAGTGATGGCTAAGCTCAGTATCTGGAGACGCTTTAACCGGCACCAACTGTTTGATGGTCGGCTCCTGGGTCATGGTGTTGACGAATTCATTGCTGACCAGGTAAATCTCGTCGATATTGCCTTCCTGGTAGCTTTTCAACAAGGTCATAACCGGACCAATAATCTGAGTCATCTCCGGGCTGTCACCGATGTGGCTGGTTTCGGCAACGACTTTGGCACCGATTCGCTTGAAAAATCCCAGTGCCTTGGTGCCGAAGGTAACCACCTCAATTTCGATACCCCTGCCATCAAGATCGCCGATGAGATTCAGCGCCCTCTTGAACAAGTTGGTGTTGAGACCGCCGCAGAGACCGCGGTCCGTCGAGACCGCAACAATACCGACCCGTTTAACCGGTCTTTCGAGCAGATAGGGGTGCTTGTACTCAGGGTGCGAACTCGCCACGTGGCTAACTACTTTTGCGATACGTTGCGCGTAAGGTCGTGTCGCGAACATCTGATCCTGGGCCCGGCGCATCTTGCTCGCCGCCACCATTTCCATTGCCGCGGTGATCTTCTGAGTGTTCTTAACACTCGCGATCTTGGTCTTTATCTCTTTGCCAGCAGCCATTTCCCAGGTCTCTTAGTAAACGCCGTTCGCTTTAAAGTCTTCGATCGATTTCGCGATTTCGGCCGCTATGTCGTCGTTGTAATCCCCGGTTTCGTTGATCTTGTCGATCAGGGCCGCGTTTTTGGAGCGAATGTGTGCGAGCATCGCATCTTCGAAGGCAACGACCTTGTCGAATTCGACATCGTCGAGGTAACCTTCATTAGCGGCATACAGGGAGACGGCCATTTCGGCAACGCTCATCGGGGAATACTGGCGCTGTTTCATCAATTCGGTGACGCGCTGTCCGCGCTCGAGCTGCTTGCGTGTGGCTTCGTCGAGATCGGAAGCAAACTGCGAGAAGGCCGCCAGTTCGCGATACTGCGCGAGTGCCAGTCGGACACCGCCACCGAGCTTCTTGATGATCGGCGTTTGCGCTGCGCCACCAACACGCGATACCGATAGACCGGCGTTGATCGCGGGCCGGATACCGGCGTTGAACAAATCTGATTCGAGGAAGATCTGGCCATCGGTGATCGAGATAACATTGGTCGGGACGAAAGCCGAGACGTCACCGCCCTGGGTCTCGATAATTGGCAACGCGGTCAGTGAACCGGTTTTGCCTTTGACCTTGCCGCCGGAAATTTTTTCGACATAGTCGGCATTGATACGCGCGGCGCGTTCCAGCAGGCGCGAGTGCAGGTAGAAAACGTCACCCGGGTAAGCTTCGCGTCCCGGGGGACGACGCAGCAGCAATGATACCTGGCGATAGGCCCAGGCCTGCTTGGTCAGATCGTCATAAACGATGAGCGCATCTTCACCCTTGTCGCGGAAGTATTCGCCCATGGTGCAGCCCGAATAGGGTGCGATGTATTGCAATGCAGCCGAGTCGGACGCATTCGCCGCGACCACGATGGTGTGTTCCATCGCGCCAAATTCTTCAAGCTTGCGCACCACGTTGGCTATGGTCGAGGCTTTCTGACCGATACCGACGTAGACACACTTAACCCCGGTACCCTTCTGGTTGATGATCGCATCGATCGCAACCGCGGACTTTCCGGTTTGACGATCACCGATGATCAGTTCGCGCTGACCACGACCGATTGGCACCATCGCGTCGATTGACTTGAGTCCGGTTTGTACCGGCTGTGATACCGACTGACGTGCAATAACGCCCGGCGCTACCTTTTCGATCGGCTCGAATTGCTTGGCTTCAATCGGACCCTTGCCATCGATCGCTTCACCGAGGGAATTCACCACGCGGCCCAGCAATTCTTCACCCACCGGTACCTGCAGAATACGGCCGGTACACTTGACGGTATCGCCTTCCGAGATATGCTTGTAGTCACCCAGGATTACCGCACCGACCGAGTCGCGCTCGAGGTTGAGCGCCATACCGTAGGTGTTACCCGGAAATTCAACCATCTCGCCGGACATGACGTCGGCCAGGCCATGAATACGTGCAATACCGTCCATCAGGCTGACAACAGTACCTTCTGTTCTCGCCTCGGCAGCACTTTCAAAGTTCTTGATGCGATCTTTTATGAGTTCGCTTATTTCTGACGGATTAAGTTGCATCGCGTGTTATCCCGTAAATGTAATATCTGTTATTTATTGAGCGCTATGGTCAATTTTTCCATGCGCCCGCTGGCCGAACCATCGATCACCAGATCACCTGCGGTGATGATCGCGCCGGCGATCAGGCTGGTATCGATTTCGGTCGTAATACTGACTTCCTTGCCCAGCCGTTTAGCCATGCTGACGGCAATTTTATCCTGCTGCTCGGCGCTGAGTTCCTGCGCGGTTCTGACCTGTACTTCGATCTTGCCTTCGGCTTCCTGTTTAAGGGTCGCAAAGACTGTCGCAATCGCAGGCAGCGCCGCGAGCCGACCGTTTTCAGCCAGCAACGCAATCAGGTTGTCGAAATCAGGATCAGCCTCCACGCCAGCGCCCGCAACCACCGACTGGAACAATGTCGCCAGTTCGCTGGAGAGTATTGCCGGTTGCTCGATGGCGGCCTGCATATCGGAGTCGGCGGCAATCGCAGCCGCCAGCTCCAGGTTATCCTGCCACTGTTGCAATTTGCCTTCATCCGACGCCAGTTCGAATATTGCTCTGGCGTAGGGTCGGGCAGCGGTATCAAAGTCAGCCATGTTCTAAACCCTAAATCTGGGTAACCAGCTCATCAAGCACCGCCGCATGCGCCTTGGCGTCAACTTCACGCTTCAGGATCTGCGCGGCTCCGGCCAGCGCAATCGAGGAAACCTCTTTGCGCAGCTCTTCACGTGCTGAATTGATTTGCTGACCAATATCGGCACTCGCCGCAACCTTGATCTTATCGGCTTCATCGCGCGCAGCGCCCTTGGCTTCATCGACAATTTCATTGGCGCGTTTCTGCGCCTGGTTGATGATTTCCTGGGCTTGTTGCTTGGCATCGTTCAGGCTGTCGCTGACTTTCGCCTGCGCGTCTTCCAGGTCCTGTTGGCCACGTTGTGCGGCGGCCAGGCCTTCCGAAATACGCGCGTTACGCTCTTCCAGTGCTGCCATGAGTGGTGGCCATATATATTTCATGCAGAACCAGACAAACACGATAAAGGTGATTGTTTGTCCTATCAGAGTCGCATTGAAATTCATATTGCTGTCCTCGCTTCAGTAAATGTCAGGTTTGTGGCTTAAGCAACCGCGAACATGACATACATAGCCAGACCAACCGCGATCATCGGTACCGCGTCGACCAGACCCATAACGATGAAGAACTGGGTACGCAGCATCGGGATCAGTTCAGGCTGACGCGCCGCACCTTCCAGAAAGCGTCCGCCAAGAACACCGATACCTACTGCCGCACCAAGTGCGCCCAGACCCATCATTAAAGCGCCAGCGATATAAAGCAGTGCTGATTCCATGGTTTTCTCCTACTAAATAGAGTGTGTTAAATAAAAAAGTTTAGTGTTCTGTCTGCGATGCCATGTCCAGATACACGATGGTCAGCGTCATGAAAATAAACGCCTGCAAGGTAATAATCAGGATATGGAAAATCGCCCAACCCAGTTGCAAAAATCCACCCGATATACCCAACACCCAGCCACCGCTGTACATTATGGCTATCAGGATGAATATCATTTCACCCGCATACATATTGCCGAACAGTCGTAAGGCAAGTGACACGGGTTTTGCAATTAATGTGACGCCTTCCAGGATCAGGTTGATCGGCATCATGAATTTAGGGAACGGATGGAATGCCAGCTCGGCAAAAAATCCACCCGGACCTTTCATTTTTATACTGTAGTAAATCACCAACGCAAACACAGACAGCGACATGCCAAAGGTGATATTGGGATCTGTGCTGGGTACGATCTTCAAATATGGCACACCTAGCCAACTCGCGAGCCACGGAATATGATCGACCGGGATTAAATCCATCAGGTTCATCAGAAAAACCCAGACAAATATCGTTAGCGCCAGCGGCGCAACCAGTGGATTTTTACCTGAAAACGAGCCTCGAACCGCATCATCGATGAACTCGATCATCATTTCGATAAAATTCTGCATGCCCGTTGGGGCATCAGTTGATGCCTTCCTGGCCGCGCGACGGAACAGCCACAGGAAGAACACACCCAGCCCGATAGAGAACAGCATCGAGTCTACATTGATAGACCAGAAGCCCATCTCCTTGATGTCATCCGCGCCATGTGCGAAACCCCAGCTACCATCCGCATGTTGACCATATGTCAGATTGGTCAAATGGTGCTTGATGTATTCGCTTGAATTTGCGTAGCTGCCAGCCATATCCGATCAATTACCTTTAGTTACAAACGGTGTCAACCAGCCGGATAACTGGATCAGTACAAATCCGGCAAACAAAACAACAGGGTCCCAGGGATAATCCGTGGTAAAAGCGAGCAAAAGTATCATGCTCATGATCACCCATTTCCCGATCTCAGACCGGTACGCGTAGCCCAACCACTGCGGCGCATTATTATTTTCCGTGGCCCGCAGCATTCTGAAACTGAAATACGTCTTCGGTAACAGTGCCGCCATGCATCCTAACAGAGCCGACGGTGTAAATGCTATATCCCAGAGACCTGCGCCTGTCAGGTAAACAGCCCCCAGGAGATATTGAAAAACCAGTAACCTGATAATCTGATTTTTCATCGCTGTTTCCGGGCACACACAAGCCTAAGCACCCCGTCAGAAAAAGCGGATGCCGAGTATAACGGAGTTAAATGCGAATAATCAATGACCCGAACGCATATTTATAAGGACAAATGCTCGAGGATTCCATCGAGCTCGGCGGCGCTATGAAAACTGATCACAAGCTGACCAGAACCCTTTTTACCCGGCTTGATTTTAACCCCCGCACCCAGTTTTTCACTGATCCTGTTTTCCAGTCGCTTGATGTCCGGGTCGACTGCTTTGGGCCTGGTCTTGACTGTTGTGGTTTCAGCAGCCAGCGTCTTTTTCACCAATAACTCGGTTTCACGAACTGACAGACCCCGATTCACCACCAGCTTGCCGATCTCGATCTGATCGTGACGGATAAGCGCCAGTAGTGCGCGCGCATGCCCCATGTTCAGCAAGCCCTGGTTGACCTGCTCCTTAACGGGTTCGGCGAGATCGAGCAAGCGCAACAGGTTAGAGACGGTAGCGCGAGAGCGTCCTATTGAATCCGCAACTTGTTGATGCGTAAGGTCAAAATCCTCGATCAGGCGCAAAAATGCTTGCGCTTCCTCGAGTGGATTCAAGTCTTCACGCTGGATATTCTCGATCAGCGCAATCGCCGCGGCCGATTTGGAATCGAGCTCACGGATCACCGCCGGGACTTTTTGCAGGCCGGCAAGCTGTGCCGCACGCCAGCGTCTTTCACCTGCCACCAGCTCGAAATGATTGGCTTCGGGACGTACGACGATGGGTTGCACAATACCCTGCTCGCGAATCGAATCGGCGAGTTCCTGCAAGGCATCCTGCTCGAACACCTGGCGCGGCTGGTACTTACCGCGTTGAATGCGATCAATATCGAGCTCGACCATTCCGCTGGCTTTATCCTCAACTCCTGCGTGGGTGACGTCATCGAGGTTACCGATTAACGATCCGAGTCCTCTGCCTAAGCGCTTTTTTTTCATAGTGTCTATTGATTAACGTAATGGTTTTGCCTGGCGTCTCGCCGTATTACTTCTCCCGCCAGGGCGAGATAAGCCAGCGAGCCACGTGAATTTTTATTATATTTCAAGATCGACTGGCCGTAACTCGGGGCCTCGGCGAGCGCCACGTTACGCGGAATCACGGTACGATAGACACGGTCACCAAAATGTTCGACCAGCTCACTGGAGACATCGTTGGAAAGGTTGTTACGCGGGTCATACATGGTACGCAGCAAGCCTTCGAGTCGAATTTCCGGGTTAATGCTGATCCGAATCTGCTCAATCGTATCGAGTAGCGACGAAAGACCTTCCAGGGCATAGTACTCACACTGCATCGGAACCACCACACCGTTGGCCGCCACTAGCGCATTGACGGTGAGCATGTTCAGCGATGGCGGGCAATCGATCAGGATGTAATCATAGTCATCGCGCAGCGTATCGATAGCGAGCGCCAATTGTCTTTCGCGACCGATTTTGTTCATCAATTGCACTTCAGCCGCGGTCAAATCAGCGTTAGCAGGCAGAATATCGTAGCCAGATTCACTCGCATGCTGCAATGCCTGCCTGGCACTGGCGTCACCAAGCAGCACGTCACAGACACTGATTTTCAATGTATTCTTATCAATCCCGCTGCCCATGGTGGCATTGCCCTGCGGATCCATATCGATAAGCAATACGCGTCGTTTAGTCGCTGCCAGCGCCGCGGCCAGGTTAACTGTGGTGGTCGTCTTACCGACTCCGCCTTTTTGATTGGCAATGGTAAAGGTTTTGGTCATAGCGGTGTTATTGTCGCCAGGCTGCGGGTTTCGCTGATTCCGGGCACATTAAGAATTTCTTCCTCGAAAACGAATCTGTTGGTATCCAGTTGCTGCACTTCCTTTTGCCTGAGCCCGGTTTTCATGGTGAGCAGCTGAGTTTTCGGTTCCAGCAAATGCGCAACGCTGTCACAGAATTCCGCCAATGGCGCATAGGCGCGACTAACGATAAAATCCAGCGAGTCCGGCGAATCATAATCCTCAACCCGCGACTGCACAACTTGTGCGTTTGTCAGCCCGCAATGTGCGATCGCCTGACGGATGAAGCGCGTCTTGCGTGCATTACTGTCGAGCAATACCCAAATCGCCTCCGGCATCGCAATCGCCAGTGGAATACCCGGCAGGCCGGCGCCGCTACCGACATCGAGCGCCTTGCGGCAATTCGCCAGCCTGGGCATGATCGAAAGACTGTCGAGCAAATGGTAGGACAGCATCTTCGGCAGCGCTCGAATCGCGGTCAGGTTATAAACCTGGTTCCATTTTTCGAGCAGGTAAAGATACTCGATCAATTGATCGTGCTGGGTTTGTTGGAGCATGAGCCCGAGCGCGTCAGTGCCTGCGCGGAGTTCACCGGCGAGATCCATTCAAGCCGTCTTTTTAGCCTGGTATTGATGCCTTTTAAGGTGCACCAACAGCAATGATATAGCGGCCGGGGTGATGCCCGAAATCCGCCCGGCCTGGCCAATTGTCGAAGGTCGATGTTGAGCCAGTTTCTGGCAAACCTCGTTTGACAACCCGCGCACCTCGGTGTAATCCAGCGCTGGCGGCAACTCGGTTTGTTCGTGCTGGCTGGCCTTGTCGATTTCCTGTTGCTGACGGTCGAGATATCCCGCGTACTTGACGTTGACTTCAGCCTGCGCACGAACACTTTGCGGGTAGGCTTTCGCGTGATCAACAAACGGCATCAAATCTTCGATCTCAACTTCGGGCCGTTTGAGGATTTCGCAATAGCGATATTCACGCGTGAGCGGGTTTTGCAAGGTTTTTGCCAACGCGGCGGCGGCCGCGGTATCAGGCCGCAACCATTGCTCGCGCAATACCTGGTTCAGGCGCTCAAGCTGTTCGCGATATTCTTCGAAAGCCTGCCAGCGAGCGTCTTCAACCAGCCCCAGTTCGCGACCCAGTTCGGTCAAACGCAAATCGGCATTGTCCTCACGCAGCATCAGGCGATACTCAGCGCGCGAGGTGAACATGCGATAAGGTTCGTTGGTGCCACGCGTAATCAGGTCATCGACGAGCACGCCCATGTAGGCTTCTGCGCGCTTCAGTTCGAGCGCCTTTTTACCCTGCACCCTGGCCGCGGCATTGGCGCCAGCTATCAGGCCCTGGGCACCGGCCTCTTCGTAGCCGGTGGTGCCGTTGATCTGGCCGGCAAAATACAGGCCCTCGATAAAACGGGTCTCGAGGGTCGGGCACAAATCCCGAGGGTCGAAATAATCATATTCGATTGCATATCCGGGCCGTGTTATCAACGCCTGCTCGAAGCCGAGCATACTATTAACCAGCGCCTGCTGGATATCGAAGGGCAGGCTGGTGGAAATCCCGTTGGGATAGACTTCACCGAGTTTCAGGCCCTCGGGTTCGACAAATACCTGGTGCGAGGTTTTGTCGGCGAAACGAACCACTTTATCTTCAATCGACGGGCAATAACGCGGCCCGACACCCTCGATATCGCCGCTGAACAATGGCGATCGATGCAGGCTTTCGCGGATAATGTCATGCGTCTTTGTGTTGGTGTGGGTAATGTGACAACAGACCTGTTCGGGATGCATGTCGAGACTGCCCATGGTCGAAAACAACGGCAGCGGATCATCGCCGGGCTGCTCTTCGAGACGGCTAAAGTCGATCGAGTTGCGATCGATGCGCGGCGGCGTACCGGTTTTCAGCCGGCCCACGCGAAACGGGCGGGCGCGCAAGCGCTCCGCAAGGCGGGTCGAAGGCGGGTCACCGGCACGCCCACCCGCATAACTGGAATCACCGATGTGAATTTTACCGTCGAGGAAGGTACCCACGGTCAGCACCACCTTCGGAGCATAAAATTTCAGCCCCATCTGGGTGACCACACCCTCGATAGCGCTACCGCTCTCGATCAGATCGACGACGGGTTGTTGAAAGATCGCCAGGCCAGGCTGGTTTTCGAGCTTTTCGCGTATCGCCATGCGATATAGCTGACGATCGGCCTGGGCACGCGTCGCACGCACCGCCGGCCCCTTGCGACGGTTTAAAATCCTGAAATGTATGCCGGCCCTGTCCGCAGCCAGCGCCATTTCGCCGCCGAGCGCATCGATTTCCCTAACCAGGTGGCCTTTGCCAATACCACCGATGGCCGGGTTACAGGACATTTGTCCAAGGGTCTCAATACTATGCGTCAGCAACAGCGTATCGACTCCCATGCGCGCAGCCGCCAGCGCGGCTTCGGTGCCCGCATGCCCGCCGCCGACGACAATCACATCGAAACGCTGCTTAAATTCCATTCGACCATATTAATGTAAAAGGGCGCGCATTCTAGCGTAATCTTGCTTAATTCCAAAATGGGGAGATTGGCTAGCTGGTGGCTTCGAAGGGGTCAGAGCAAAAAATTCGGTACTTGCGTGCCAATAGTAAAATGGTTGGCGAATTTTTTGGTCTGACCCCGACTTTCCCAGCCCTGAACTCTCGGGGTCAGACCACGCTTTTCGTCATACATTTCAACCTTCGCTCGGAAATTACCGAAAAACGTGCTCTGACCCCCTCAAAGCCACCTTAACGGTGGGTGGCGATGAGGTCGGGGAGGTCGTGCATACGGTCGAAGACCAGGTGCGCGCCGCTGGCCTTTAGCTTATGCGCAGGCAGCAGTTCCGCAAATCCGAATACCTGCATGCCCGCGGCAACCGCGCCGCTGACACCGATGGGACTGTCTTCGACTACCAGGCAACGCTCTGGCCGATACCCACCCATGGCGGCGGCGGCGTGCAAATAAATATCGGGATGAGGCTTACCGCGCTCGACCTCGCTGGTACTGAAAATATTACCATCGAAAAAATCAATCAGGCCGGTTTTCCCCAGCGTCAGTTTCATCTTGTCGTGCGAACCACTCGAAGCGACACAGTAAGGAAGCGCCAGTTCTCTTAAAACTGATTCGATGCCTTCGATCGCCGCCACCGAATCCTTTAATGCCAGGTTGATATCTTCCTGGTAACGCTGATCCAGTTCGGCCGGGGGCGGCTCACCAAGAATAGCTTCGATTTTCTGCAGGCATTGCAGTCTCGAATGACCGACGAAAGTATCGAACATATCCTCGAGCGTGAACTCGAGGCCGCATACCTGCAGCAATACCTCGGCAAACACTTCGTTGGCGACTTTCTCGCTGTTGACCAGAACCCCGTCGCAATCAAATATTACCAGCGCGAAAGGGTCACTCAACTCACCGGTCCGGGCGCATCTTTTTTGGCGATGGTGGTGGCGAGTGCGATCATCGACGCTATATCGCTGAGGTTGGATGGCACGATTAGCGTATTACCTTCTTTGGCCAGGTTGCCGAACTGGGCAATGTAGGCTTCTGCGATACGCAGTTGCATCGCCGAGTCGCCCCCTTCAGCTACCAGCGATTGCGCCACGCGATAAAGTCCCTTCGCGGTTGCCGTAGCGACCGCGAGAATGGCCTCGGCCTCACCCTCGGCCTCGTTGATCTGCAGTTGCTTAGTGGCCTCCGATTCCTTGATGACGCGCTGCTTTTCACCTTCGGCCTCATTGATCTTGGCGTCACGTTCACCTTCCGAGTTCAGGATAACGGCGCGCTTTTCACGCTCGGCACGCATCTGTTTTTCCATCGCACTGAGCACGTCGTGCGGCGGATTGATATTCTTGATTTCATAACGCAGTACCTTGACGCCCCAGGGGTCCGAGGCTTTATCCAGTTCGGAGACCACGTTGGAGTTGATCATCGCGCGCTCTTCGAAGGTCCGGTCGAGCGCAATCTTGCCGATTTCACTACGCAGCGTGGTCTGCGCCAGCTGCGATATCGCAAATCCATAGTCGGTTATACCGTAGGAAGCGCGTTCCGGATCCAGCACCTGCAGGTAGAGCACGCCATCGACGCCTACCTGGACATTGTCGTTGGTAATACAAACTTGCTCGGGGATATCGAAAGCAAGCTCTTTCAGACTGTGCTTGTAGGCCGCGGATTCGATAAACGGAATCAGGACATGAAATCCGGCCCGCAGGGTGCGGCTGTACTTACCGAGACTCTCGATCACATAAGCGCTTTGCTGTGGCACCACCACCGCAGTCTTGAAAATGATCAGGATGACAACTAGTGCCGTGGCAATGGACACCCAGAATGCAAAATTACCGTACATGGTTGTGCTCCTTAGTTTTGTTGCTCGATGCGTTCCAGCCGCAGGGTCAGGCCATCGACGTTGACAATCTTTACATGCTGGCCAGCGGTGAAAGCCTGGTCACTATCGTTGATCACGGTCCATTCGGTACCGCGGTAGCCCAGCCGGCCTTTTTCACCAGCCGGCAAGTCCTGTTCGAGGGTAACGACTTCGCCCGCGGGCCCGGTTTCGTAGCCAACCCCGGAACCGCGCAATTTAGCGTAGAGCTGCTTGCGAAACAACATCATCAGAATCAGCGCAATAATCGAAAACAGGATCCATTGCACCCAGGGCTCGAGGCCGACACCGCCGAGTTCGACCAGTCCGGTGATGGCAGCAGCAATGCCGATGAACACCAGGTAAAAGCCGGCATCGACTATCAGCAGCTCGGAACCGAGCAGCACGGCGCCAAATATTATCCATCCCCACCAGGGCATCATCGTCTCCTGTCAGATTTCCGATTCATCTTAAGTAAGTAGGCATGTGCGCGCAAGCGGGAATCTGGCCAGCTCATTTGCTGGCTTCGATGGAGTCAGACCCGAAGCGATTAGTTCTGATGTTGCTGGATCCCGCGGTCAAGCCGCGGGATGACAGGTTAGTTGGGAGAGTCACAGGTAATCCACGGAGTAACAAGATGAGGATAGTGTTACCTGAGGTAGTGGACTTTGCTCAACAGGGTGAGGGATCAGAACTGGGACTGACTGAGGGCCTGGTCGAGATCCCAGAGGATATCGTCGAGGGTTTCGAGCCCAATCGAAATACGCACCATGTCCGGGGTCACTCCGGCGGCGATCTGCTGTTCTTCGCTAAGCTGGCGGTGCGTCGTCGACGCCGGGTGAATAATCAGCGTGCGCGCGTCGCCGACATTGGCGAGGTGGCTCATAAACTGGGCATTATTGATAAACTTTTCGCCTGCCGCACTACCACCCTTGACGCCAAAGGTAAAAATTGAACTGGCGCCCTTTGGCAGGTACTTCCGGACCAGTTCCCGGTAAGGGTTGTCTTCGAGTCCAGCGTAATTCACCCAGCTTACCGCCGGGTGGTTCTGCAGAAACTGCGCCGCGCCCATCGCATTGGCGCAATGGCGGTCCATGCGCACCGGCAGGGTTTCAATTCCCTGCAGCATCATGAACGCGTTGAAGGGGCTCATCGCCTGCCCCAGCGTGCGCAGGGTTTCGCAGCGCGCCTTCATGGTAAAACCGAAATCGCCGAAGGTTTCATAAAAGCGGATACCATGATATCCGTCCGAGGGTTCAACCATGCCCGGGAAATTACCGTTATCCCAGTCGAATTTTCCTGATTCGATCATGACTCCGCCCATGCTGGTGCCGTGACCACCGATAAATTTGGTCGCCGAGTGCACCAC
>Ga0209271_10000426_pt1 | contig 14486 bp, 15 predicted proteins | sample tdAd002_FD_187123 | JGI IMG/M metagenome (GOLD analysis project Ga0209271, IMG submission 187123) | Marine sediment microbial communities from the Atlantic coast under amendment with organic carbon and nitrate - tdAd00.2 (SPAdes)... | ecosystem: Environmental > Aquatic > Marine > Coastal >... | reverse complement strand
TCTCTTGCTTTTTCTGATAATTGTATTCTTTGAATTTTTGTGTTAAGTAAAGTGAGGTATTCTGATGATTTTGTTGAAATTGTATTTAATGCCCATGATCTTAGACTAGTGGCAACGGGACCATCTCTGCTGAAAATGTTTGATTGAATAGAATTTAGTTGTTCCATGTATTCTTTTACTACTTCTAATTCCTTTATTGCCTTTTGAATTATTTTTATTTGATTTTCATTTTTTGAAATTTTTTCCATGATTCCTCCAAGCATTTGATCCAATTGTGAAAGTTTGGTTTGTTTTTCATTAATAGAGTCTTTTAGGTGTACAAATTCATTCTCATCAAATCCCTTGGTCTCTTCTTCCAATTTTAAAATATTCTCAAAAATTATTTTTGCATGTGAATCAATTTGAGCCATCTCTAAAAGATTCCCTTTGGTTGTTACAGGAATTTTTTGAACATTTGATTTTTTTACTTGGATTTCGTCCTTGATTTTTTTTAATTCCTGCTCATTTCTAATGGAATGAGCTTTCAATGTAGCCTCTGAATCTCTTGCATTTTGTAATTTTTTCTGAAACTCTACTTTTTTCTTATTATACATTTCTTGTTCTTTTGCAGTAGAATCGATTTGTTCTTTGATAGAAACCAATTCTTCTCTTAGATGTTCTTCTTGAAATAACGGATTAAGTTTCTCAACCTCTGAATCACATACTGGACATTTGTTATCCTTTAACTGAAGTTTTCCAGCAAGAATCTGTTTTTCTTTAAGAGATGCTACCTTGTTTGAAAGATCTTGAATTTTTTTATAAGCTCCATCTAATGCTAATTCCACCTTCTCGATTTTAGATTCTAAATCATTTTTTAGTCCTACATTTTGAAAACATCCTTCACAATCTTGAATTTTACGCTCATTTTCAGCTATTTCTTGCTGAATTTCTCTAACTGCCTCTTTGGCGTATGACTGCAATTCATGTTTTCTTAATTCAAGTTGTTTTATTTTGTCGATTTTTGTCGCATCTTCATCTATTTTTTTTCGTAAATTTGTAATTTCTTGAAAAAGTTTTTTGTGTTCTTCTGTCAATTGATCTTTTTTTGGTCTTGCCTCTTCGAGCTCACCTTGATTTTCCCCCAAGTCTTTTACCAAAAATTCAAGGTGTGAGTCATCATATCCAATATCCTGTCTTATTTTTACTCTAAAATCTTTAATCACCTCTTTCATAGAGTTTGAGGCAACATCTAGCTTATCGATACCTATTACTGCATTAAGTAATTCTTTGAATTCCTTTGGCTTTGCTTTGATTATAGAATTAAGCTCTCCTTGTTGAACAATGGATGCAATTTTCAATTTTTCAAAATCTAAGCCAATTATTTTTTCAACTTCATGTGTCATTGATTCGCCAAATTGTTTTCTTTCCCCTGCAGCAATTTCTATTGTTTCCCCGTTGTTTTTTTCAGAAAGTTTTGCAGCTAGAGCTCCTTTACTGTCAATCTTTCTAACAGCTTGGTATTGTTTCCCATTAACTTCAAACTCAACTTTTGAAAATCCTTGTGTGGAACCACGTTTTATCAATCCCTTATTTGATTTTCTTGTGTGTTGCCCAAACAAGGCAAAAGTTAAAGCATCTATTATACTTGATTTACCCGCACCATTATCTCCTACAAAAACTGTAACTCCATTTTCAAACCCTAGCTTTGTTTCAGAGTGTGATAGAAAATCTCCTAACTCTATTGATGTTATCATTTTGTTTTTTCCTTCTTGAAAATTTCAAAATTTTCTAAAATCACATTTGTTGCTTCTTTAATCTGGTTTGTCGCCAGAGGGGGAAGCAGTTCCTTAATTGCAAAATTGGCTAATTGCTCTGAACCTGTAGAATCAGTTGATAGTCTAAGCATTTCATCATCAATAGCATTTGGCCTTTCAAGAAATACGGATGAATCTAAATTCTCTTTGGAGATAATTCTCCAAAAACACCTAAGTGTTTGAGCCTGAAGTCTGCTCATTTGTGCTTGAATTTGGTCTGTTTCTATGCTCTCCCCGTGTATTTTTATCTCCACTATTGGCTTTCTTATTGAGGTGGATATTTTTTCTAACATCTCATCGACTGATTTTGTCATTTCTGTATAGTCTGTTTTTAATGAAAACTGTGGTCTTGTATCCAATTGAATCCAATTAGGTGTTGCTTCTTTTTGTGAAATATCCACTTCAAAGAAACCTTTCTTTGCCTCCTTGATTCCTTCACTTGTGGTAAGTTCAATGGAACCTGGGTATGCAATTGGTCCGTTTAGATGATTAAAATTTTTAACATCTGTATCATGCAGGTGCCCCATAGCATAGTATGTGAAATTTTTTGGAAGATCAGTTGATTGTAATTCTCCTGCAAATTTGTTAAATTCCGTAATCCCTTGATGAAGCACTAAAATTTTGTGACCTGTGTGTTCGTTACCTATTTTATCCACTTGGGCAAATTTTTCTTCAAATTGTGAAATTTCAGTTTTTCTTATTTTATCAAATCCTGCTAAAAGTATTCCTTTGTATTCAATTGGAGTTCCTTGTCCAATGTATCTTGAAAATTCCAGGTTGTGATACACATATGGAATAGGTGTTGAACGAACTCTACTAATATCATGTTCTCCTAAAATAAAAAAAGAATCTATGTTGTTTTGTTTTAATCTTTTTAGTGCATTCCCCATTTGAACTATTGCTGTCCCACTAGGATTTGGAACATTAAAAATATCTCCAGCAAAAATTACAAAATCAACATGATCTTTTATTGATGTGTCTATGGATTCGTTAAATGCAAGATACACATCTTGCTCTCGCTCTTCTGAAGCGTACTGTACTAATCCCAAATGCGTATCTGAAATATGTGAAAATAACATTTAATCCAATAACAAATCTTTTTGAATCAATCCTTGAGTTGATTCTACAGCTATCTCATTCATTTTTTCAGCGTTTGCCCATGCATCTACGGCACTCTGATCAGAACCCATGATTTTCTCTTTGACTTCATCAACATGAACTAAAGATGGTAAATTGGTCCACTGACCTACAAGAACTGCATCCCCAACGTTAAGAGAGGTTAACTGGGAAATTAATTCACGACTGGTAGCCTCAGTTGCTGAGGCAATTTGGCGCTGATCATCTTCTTGAATTATCTTCATTATTGCAAATGAGCCCATCTGACTAAGGACATTAAGGTCTACACTTCGAGGTCTTTGAGAGACAATTCCGAGACCTAATCCAAACTTTCTCCCCTCTCTTGCTATTTTAGCTGCCCAGTATTTTGCACTAGTGTCATGATCTTTTGGAATAAACACATGGGCTTCTTCAATAATGACAAATAATGGTGAATGAAATCTGTAATTTCTTTCTCTTTTTGTTCTTCCATGTTTTGCTATGCTTGCATCTTTTCTATCTTTGAGTAATTGCTGCAAATAGAAAGCCAATGCTACATTAGCTTGCTTTTCTGATAACTCTGAAATATTTAGAATGTTGATCTTACCTTCTTTTATGAAGCTAATGGGGTCTCCCATATCTGGATCTAAGATATCCTCAAACCTTCTCTGAGATTCTTCAACAATGTCTTGTACTCTAAAAGCTGATGTTCTTATTTCTTTTAGTTTCTTATCTTCAGAATTTACAATAAATTCTAATTCATTTTCTAGCTTGCTCCAAAATTCTTTTGATTCTTTAACATTTTTTGTAAATGCCATGCGTAACACTCTTTGTTGTACGTTTGCACCATCTCTTATTTCTAATACTTCTGATAATTGATCTGAATCTAATAATCTTGGATTAATTTTTGCATCAATCACATTAACTCGTGGAATATTAAGTGAAGTGTAATCATTATGATAATCAAAAATAATTACAGTTCCCTTGAGCTTACCAATTTGTTTTGTAATTAGGGAGACAAGATTACTTTTTCCCATTCCAGTCATTGCTAAAATGCCCAAATGTCTTGATACTATTTTATCTAAATTGATCTTAGCTTCAATTGTTTTATTCCTTAAAAGATTTCCAATTTTCACCCATCCTTCTTTTGTAGAGCTAAATATTGCCTCTAGCTCTTGTTTTGATGGTTGTGTAATTTTTGTGCCTGGGATGGGGGGGATTGCGGGAATTATTGATTGTCCTTTTTGTAATTTATCTAAAAATCCTAAAATTCCAATATTTGCAGTAAATGTTTTATCTCTTTTGTTAATCTCTGCAATTTCGGTACTTTCTGCAGCTTCATCAAAATTTCTAACATCTGCAAACGCGGCACTTGATATTTTTGATTTTTCTACTAGGCCTAGTATTTTACCCTCCTCTGTATCTATTATGACGTATTCTCCCACAGATAGAGCTCTTGATGTCAGAGCAGTTACAAAAGTTGGTTTTGATTCTCCGATCACATAACCCAAACTCATCCTAAGACCTCCCTTGAACCAATTTCATTACTTAATCCCAAAAGACTTACCATCTTTGCAAGTTCTTTGTCGGATATTTTACAGTTATTATGAGCAAGTTTTAGAGCATATGGATACCCTCCAACACTATTTTTGTATAGTTTATTCAATACAGACTTTATTTCATCATCTGAATGGTTTTCTCCTAAAAATTCTAATTTTATGATTGGTGTTGATTCACTTAATCTTACAAATGTGGATGAGATTATTTTGTCTTGGCTGTATTTTTTTTCGACAAATAATTTAGAAAATCCAGGTGAATTAGTTACATGATTATAATAAAAAATATCTCCTGCAAGGGATCCAAGTTTTTCAAACTGTTTTTTTGTATTTGATGTCTTTGCAATAAAAATAACATTGTTTTTCTTTTTCATAGTCTTTACCACCAAAGCATCTAATGTCGCTTGTCTCGTCATAAATTGAGAGTGAAGAGAACCATCCATTAACACCAAATCTACTTCATCAACTGTTTTTTCACAAGCATCTATCTCCATCTTACTTGCAATTCTTGAAATATCAATATCTGAACCTAGTCCAGATTCATGTAAATCAACTAGTATTTCTCCATCAGATTTTATCGATACTGCAGTTGCTGCCCATAATTCTATTCCTTGAAACTTTGTATTGTTAAAACTCGAATCAATTCCTGCAATAACTGATTCATATTTTGTAGGATGGTATTCTACCCAATTTTCTCTGGCTTTTTGGAGAATTTGCTCAAATTTTGGCCCTCTGAGAATCGAGAGCATCTTATCTCTATTCATTATGGCATCTTTGTAGACGGTATTGAGCACAAAAACAGTTAGTTTTTTTGAATAAAATCTTTAGGTTATACTAAATATTGACAATTGAATTACGAATTTTTTAATTTGTCAATTTTGGAATTAAATTTGTGACTATTATCTCATAATTTAAGACGTTAGGTATCCCTATTTTTAAAAATACTTTAATGGTGGCATTCGGGGCCTTCATTGAATGGCCGACGAAGCACCAGTTCCACTTAAAGTGGAAGTATTGGACAAAATTGCAGCATTAGTGACTGCTGCATTTGGTTTAGTCGCAGCTTTGGCATGGAACGAAGCAATCAAAGCAGTTTTCAGAGAGATCTTTGGAAGTGCAGATGCAGTAGGTCCTATGCTAATGTACGCAATTATAGTTACAATAGCTGCCGTTATTCTAACTATAGTAGTTGCAAGAGCTGCTTCAAAAGCAAAAGCAAACAAATAACCTCATGATTTCTTTTTTATCGAATTTAATCAACGAGGGGTATTTTTTTTATTATTCTAAAGCTACTAAAAATAACAATGACTCTGATAGTTTTCAAACTTAAAGAAGGATAAATTATGTCAGATGAATCAAAAACTCCATTAAAAACTGAAATTTTAGATAAATTATCAGTGTTAATCACTGCTGCATTTGGGTTGGTTGCAGCTTTGGCTTGGAATCAGGCAATTACTGCAATTTTCAAAGAAGTATTTGGAAATGCAGAAACTTTAGGTCCAATGATTGTTTATGCTTTGATTGTTACAGCCTTTGCAGTAATTCTTACAATACTTGTAGCGCGAGCTGCATCAAAAGCTAAGAATATAGTTCATCAGCAAATCTTTGATTGTGCCCTTTGTCCATATAGATCAAAAATAGAATCTGAGTTTATGGAACATATGATAAAGGAGCATTCTGCAAGTCCTGACAAGTTTTTGATGAAATAACTTTAGTAAAACACAGGAGGTTTGTCATATGCAAAAAGTAACAAAACTCCAGTCAATAATACGAATGTAGCCATAAAGTAAATCATTACATGCAGTATTCCAATTTTTTTGCTAAAATAATATCCTACAAACACAATAATTATTCCCATTACCACTAAACCAATACCTAGAACTAAATTTCCTATTTCCACTGCTAATGTAAAAAATCACGCGTATATTTTAGTCTCTAAACTCATCTCAAAAGATTATTTTTCATCCAATTTTCCCTTTCAGAATAATTTTCTCGCTAGTTCCAGAAGGTGTAGATGCATCGATGTATCTTATCTCGTACCAATCTCCAATGTGGACAACATCCCCATCTAGTTGGCGAGGAATCTTGATTTTAACTTCAAAGATGTCAGTATTTTCTCCTGTTTCAAGAAGATAGCTGGAATTTGCATCAAAGCCTGGATTTGCAAGTGTTATTCTAATCCCACCTTCACCGCGATATTCTAATCTGCTAACTGGAATCCTATCCACATCTTTGGAATCTCGATTTGCATCAGGTTCGTAAAGTCGTACTGTAAACTCATGACCGATTCTTGTTTTATCTGTAGACGTTTGAATTTGAGCAAATGTGTTTCTCAAAGGAATTGATTTTACCAAAACTTGTTTTTCTCCTGATGCATCTGATTGATCAAAATATCTTACTTCAACAATGTCGTCTTGGTTTACAGGCCTACCATTAATTGTGTCAGGTAACTGAAGTTTTGCAAAAAATACTCCAGTATCTGGTCCTGTCTCAATCATTCTTTCAGGTCCTGGAACTGGTATTCCATTTATCGTAAATTCAAGGAGCCCTTTAGTTTCAATTATTTCGACTCCAGTATGTGCAATATTCAAATCATCATCTGTAATGTAGAAATTTGCAAACGTTCCTCTAGATGCTGGAATACTCTCAATTTTATCTTGTGCATCTCTAAATTGAACTGCTGGTTCTTTAGGTGCGGAAGGCTGTTCAGATTCTTTTGGTAAATCTGTAATTTTAATTGGTATAGATGCAAGTCCTAAGCTTTGAAATCTTTCTGCTGTTGTAGGTTTGACACAAGCAGGTGCTCCATTATTTCGAATTATCAAATTGAGCCCTTCTTTACATGTGATATTTTCAGCAAGTATTCCCTTCTTCAATTGTTTTTTTGGTGCTTCTACTTCTGCATTCACAGGAATAACTAAAGAAAATATCAAAAATAATGTTAATCCAAAAATTAGTTGATGTTTAACTGCCATACCCATTTACTTCTTTTTTATCATAAATAGATTGATGATAAATCCTACTTGTCATCATACAATCAGACAAGAGAATCAGTCTAGAGAATGAAAGTATTGATTATATTTGATAAACCAAAATTATTTTTGATGAATAAAAAATCCCTGTTAATACCACTATTATTTCTAATGTTAATTCCATTCACAAATGTTTATGCAGAACATGTTTTGGATATTGAGGCCTTTGCTCAATATCTTGATATTTCACAACTAGAGGCTGAAAAATCTGTTCTTGAAATTGATGGAAATTCATATGATATCTATTATGGATATCACGGAAGTTTGGATGCCATGGGAACTGAATTTCATGAACCCACTGTTTCTGAAATAATTCTCAATGTGGAGAGAAAATCTTTAGAAGTTTCTTTTGAAGATGTTCCTGAAAAAACAGATTTTTGGGTTAGAATACCATTTGAGGTACTAACAGCTGATCAGGAAAAATACCAGTTACTCGTCAATGAAGTGGATACTGGCTATGATTTAATGAAAATGCCAGATGGCTATGTAATTGGCTTGATTATTTCTGAAGATACAAAACATGTTGAGATAATAGGTACCAAAGTAATACCTGAATTTGGTGCCCTTTCCATTTTAGTTTTAGGTGTGGCGGTGGTTAGTATCATTTACCTAGCAAGAAAATCGCCTTTTGGTACTAATTGGACTAGAATTAATTAGGCAATATTTTCTAGTCTATCTCGATGAAGCGAGTTGGATTACTAGGCTGTGGTGCTATTGGAACTCAGATAGCCTTAGCCATTGATTCTGGTGATGTACCTGCAGTACTCACTCATGTTTACGACGGTTCAAAAGATGCTTCATCTAAACTAGTAGAGAAACTAAAAACTAAACCTGTAATAGTTGAAAACCCTCACCTGCTATCATCAAATCCTATAGATATTGTGGTAGAAGCTGCTTCTCAAGACGCAGTAAAAGATGTGGCATTAAGTGTACTACAAAATAAAAAAGATCTAATGATAATGAGTGTGGGTGCATTACTTGATGAATCTATTTATGAAATTTTATCAGACGCATGTAAAGATTTTAAAAAAACAATTTATCTTCCCTCTGGTGCAATTGCAGGTCTAGATGCAATAAAATCAGTCAAACATGAATTAGAAACATTATCCATTACAACTACAAAACATCCACGTTCACTAAAAGGGGCAAAATTCTTTGAGAATTCTGACATTGATTTGGATTCACTTACTTCAGAACATGTGATTTTTCAAGGAAATGCTAAAGAGGCCGTATCTTTGTTTCCTGCAAACATCAACGTTGCAGCTTTACTTTCCCTTACGGGAATTGGAAGTGAAAAAACCAAAGTCAAAATTGTTGCAGATCCTAATACTGATAAAAACACTCACCATATTGAAGCCTCTGGAAGTTTTGGAAAAATGACTTTTACAATAGAAAATTATCCTGACTCAAACAATCCTAAAACAAGTAGATTGGCAACTCTTTCTGCAATAGAAACTCTGAGAAAATATTGCTCAGATGAGATTCAGATTGGCACATAATATGGCAAAACTTGCCACCATTGCCAACATTTCATAGAATTATAGACATCTTCTCATTCTTTAAATTCTCTCTACTTGCATTTTTCAATGGAACATGCTTGTTCAAGACACCTCAAAACTAAAAGAGGATATTTTACGCCTGAAAAAAGAAAAAGATGTAGTAATTCTTGCTCATAATTACCAAATTCCTGGTATTCAAGATGTTGCAGATTTTACTGGTGATTCTTTGGGTTTGTCAAGGCAAGCAGCAAAAGTGGACCAAAAAACAATTTTGTTTTGTGGTGTTCATTTTATGGCAGAAACTGCAAAAATTATTAGTCCTCAAAAAAAGGTCTTGATTCCAGATTTAGAAGCTGGCTGTTCTTTATCTGACTCTATAACATTAGATGAATTAAAAAATTGGAAGAAACAACATCCAAATGCAATTGCAGTTGGATATGTAAATACTACAGCTGAAATTAAATCTGAATTAGATTATTGTTGTACCTCTTCTAATGCCGTAAATGTAGTAAAAGCAATACCTGAAAATAAAGAAATATTATTTTTACCTGATATGTTCTTGGGTTCCTATGTTGCAAAAATGACTGGAAGAAAAAATATGCATATATGGGCAGGTGAATGTCATGTTCATGCTGGTATTACTCCTGATGATATTACAAAGAAGTTAGACTCTATGAAAGATGCTGAATTTGTAATTCATCCTGAATGTAGTTGCACAACACCAATGTTGTATGACTTGGCATCAGGAAGTTTTGATGAGAGAAAGGTCTCGATTCTATCTACAGAGGGAATGCTAAACCATGTTAAAGATTCTAAAGCAAAAAACTTTGTAGTTGCAACTGAAACTGGAATATTATATCGCATGAAAAAACAAAATCCAGGTAAAACATTTGTTCCCGCATCTGAAAAAGCAGAATGCCAACACATGAAGATGAATACCATGGAAAAAGTATATGATTCTCTAGTGGAGGACAAGTATGAGGTTACCGTTCCTAAAGAAATAGCTGACAAGGCAAGATTGGCAATTGACAGAATGCTTGCAATTAGTTAATTCCTAGACCTGCACTAAACCCAAAATAGTTGAATTTTTGATTATTTTGGCCTCATTAAGGGTATTATTTGGGTACTCTGAGTTTATGGTAAGTTGGTTGGACTATTTGGGCTAGGATCAAAAGACCCACAGAAAAAAAATATTTCAAAAAAAAAGAAGGAATTACGAAAATTAGTTAAAGACAAAAAATATGACTCTGCCTTGAGAATAGGCTCTGAAATTCTAAAAAAGAATCCTGATGAAAATGATGTTTTGTTTATTATTGGTGGAATTTATTATATGAAAGGCAAGTATCGAACAGCAGTTTCTTATTTTGAAAAATCTCTTAAAATTGCTACACATGATGTTGACCTATTAATTTTAACTGCCACTTCGTATTTTAGATTAGGAAATTTTACCCAAGCAATAAGCTGCTGTGATACTATTAAGGAAATTGATCCTAAAAATAAAGGTGTTAAAGAGTTATTAGAAAAAATAGAGTCCGCTAAAAAATAATTAAATTTCTAAACTCAAGTCTATTCCCTTAACTGAATTGGTGATACTGCCAACTGAAATTATGTCTACTCCTGTTTTGGCATACTGAGAAATATTTTTTGATGTGATTCCGCCCGAAGCTTCAATCTTTACTTTACTTCGAAGTTTTTTTATTTTTAGATTCTGTATTGTTTTTTTAATTTGTTGTGGCGAAAAATTATCTAACATTATTATCGTCGCACCCTCTTCTGCAGCTAAAATTGCATCAGAATTATTTTCAACTTCGACTTCAAATTTTCTGTGTCGTTTTTTTGCTTTTTTAATTAAACTCAAAAGAGAATCACTTACTGCGATATGATTGTCTTTTATCATCACCATTTCATCTAATCTTAACCGATGTTTCTCTCCGCCTCCAATCTTTACTGCTTCTTTGTCAAAAAATCTAAGACCTGGAGCAGTTTTTCGTGTTGCGTAAAGCTTGGTTTTCTTGTTTGGTATCTTTGCCACTAGGCTGTTTGTTTGAGTGGCAATTCCACTCATTCTAGTAAGTAAATTCAAAACAGTCCTTTCACAGGTGAGAATTTTTCTTGCATCGCCTGAAATGGTCATTATGATTTGATTTGGGCTTACTTTTTGACCATCCTTTTTTAAAATTTGGACATTACATCCTTTGAGGTTGAAAATTTCTTTTGCAAATTTTACTCCAGCGACAATTGCCTTTTCTCGAGATATTATCTTGGCGGATATTTTCTTCTTGGTTAAAAGAGAACTTGTAATATCTCCTTTACCAATATCTTCAGACAAAAAACTTTGTAATTCTTTTCTTAAATTAAATGTCAATACTGTGCTATGATATAGTTGGGATTTTAATGATTTGGTAAATGCTTTTTTTAAATTATTTTCTATGTTACTTTGATTGCATACTTGCCTTTTGTGGTAATTCCAAGGGTTGCTGCTATCTGTGAGTTTGTAGGTTCTACTACTAAGACTACTCCATTCCAATCAGGAGTTAAATCTGAAGATTTGCAGTTTGGGCAAACTTTTCCTATTGTAACAAACTTGCATTTTCTACAAGCCATTTCTCGTGCCATCTTTAACTTGCCTCGGCTTTTGCTTCTTTAGCAGGCTTTGCAGATTCATCTGAACCTCCACTTGCCTTTTTAATCTCTTCAACAATCCAATCATCTGCACCAAGGAATGGTTGTCTACATGTGATTCCAATTTTACCCATTGTTGCTGCTTTACCTAATGAAACTGCAGTGATTCTAGCACGTAAAGTTGATCCAACCTTTAATGTTCTACCACTTTGATTAGCTAATATCATTCCAGATTTTACATCACTTTTTAGATAATCATCCATAACTTGTGACAAGTGCAATAAGGCATCTGTTGGACCAATTCTTACAAAGGCTCCAAAATCTGTAATATCTACAATTTCACCTTGAACAATTTCTTGAAGTTTAGGATAAAATGTTAATGCGTCAAATTCAACTTTATGGAAGGTTCCGCCATCTCCTGCTACCATCTTTCCCATTTCTTCTACTTTAGCATCTAAAATCATGATAATGTAACCCAAATCCACGTTAATCATACTCTCGTACTTTTCTTTGAGAATGTTTAATGCTGCTTTCTTTAGAGTTGTACCAAATAAGCTTGGAGGGATCCTAACAACATCGCCTAGAGTAGATATAGAAAACAACTGTGGTGTTTTTCCCGAATTTCAATTTATGAATCTTTGGGTAATTTAGGCCAATTTTGAGAAAGATTTATGGGAATTACAAAATATTGAGGTTTTTTTTGCAAGTTTGACTTATGTTTAAATAAAGTAAAAGGACTTTTTCACCCATTGGTAGCAATAGATCAAGTTCTTGAAAAACTTAGCACAGTAATTGATCCTGATTTGAAAAAAGACATTGTTTCAATGGGTATGATAAAAGACTTGGAGGTTAATGATGGTAATCTGAAATTTACTTTAGAACTCACTACACCTGCATGTCCATTTAATGTTGAGATTGAGGATGATGTTAGACGAGTAATAGGTGAGATGACTGATGTGAAGAACTTTGATCTTAATGTAACTGCCAAAGTTATGGAAGGTCGCTCACTTGATGAGGATACTGCAATGAAAACTGTCAAAAATATTATTGGTGTTGCCAGTGGTAAAGGCGGTGTTGGAAAATCTACTGTTTCATTGAATTTAGCCTTGGCATTATCTCAAACCGGAGCTAAAGTTGGATTACTTGATGCAGATATCTATGGTCCAAGTATTCCACTGATGCTTGGTATGAAAGATGGATATATGGAGGTAGAAGATAACAAACTACAACCTGCTGAATCAAACGGAATTCAAGTGGTATCTTTTGGTTTCTTTGCTGAACAATCTCATCAAGCAGCAATCTATAGAGGGCCAATTATTTCTGGTATTTTAAAACAATTTCTAGTTGATACTAATTGGTCTAATTTGGATTATCTAATTGTCGATCTTCCGCCAGGAACTGGTGATATCCCATTAACACTTGCACAAACAATCCCTATCACGGGAATTTTGGTTGTAACAACCCCTCAAGATGTTGCAAGTAATGTGGCAGTAAAAGCAATTGGTATGTTTGAAAAACTAAATGTTCCAATTATTGGTGTGGTAGAAAATATGAGCCATTTTATTTGTCCCAACTGCAATGATAAACACTATATTTTTGGTGATGGTGGGGCCAAAAAAATAAGCGAACAATTTAAAATTCCTTTCTTAGGGGAAATTCCATTAAACTCTGGAATAATGTCTGGCTCTGATTTGGGAAAACCAATTATGATTTCACATTCTGATTCTCCAAGTGCTGTAGCATTTAGAACTGCTGCAAAAAATATTGCAGGACAATGTAGTATAATTGCATCAAGATTACAAGAAGAAATGGCATCTGAAAGTAAAGATGATGAAACTGCTCCAGAGGCAAGTGCAAACTAATTTCGATTCCTGTGAAATTACCTGATAATCTTAGAGAACAACTGAAAATTCCTTTAGGTCTTCTACTTTTAGAAAGTGATGCTACCAAAAAAAACATTCAAAAACATATTTCCGAAAATTCGTTCATCATTACAGTAGGGGATAGAACCACTGAAAAAATGATTGAATTTGGCCTAATTCCTTCCTTACAAATTATTGATGGTCAGGAAAAAAGAATAAAGCGTGATATTCCAAAGAGTTTTGATATTTCAACTACTCTCACATGTGAAAATCCAGCTGCTGAAATAACTGATCAAAGTATTGAAACAATAAAAAAAGCATTTGCCTCACATACTCCTGTTAGAATTACAGTTAATGGTGAAGAAGACCTGTTAGTTCTTCCGGTTTGTATTTATGCTCCTGAAAATTCAGTGGTAATGTATGGACAACCAAATGAAGGTTTGGTAATAGTAAAGATCAACCCAGAAATTAGAAATAAAACTCAAACATTACTGGATTTAATGGAATAATGGGGTGTGATGAGACGGTGGCTGTATGATTCGTGATTATACTACAAAATATTCTGACCCTATTAATTCACGTTTGCGAGATCCCAAAATTTTGATTAAACGAATTATTATGAACCATTTTTCTTACAACAATTGACATTTTAAGATAAACACCCAATAATTGAAAAAATTGTGTGAAGTTAGACCCTGACCTTAAATTACAAATATTAGAAAAAATTGGAATCTATTCAAATCGTTTTTCTATTCCAGAACCTAAAGTTCTTCTAACTACAAAGGAGGTTTTGGATATGCCAAAAGAAATGACTGAAGGTAGGAGGACTTCTGCCTACAAGTATTATGGTGTATCATATTTTCAGCATAATTTGATTTTCATTAATGTGAGAAAAATTCCAGATGAAAAAAACCTTGAAGACACTCTGGTGCATGAATTGCTTCACTTGAGATTTCCATATCTTGCCCACGGTAAAAGATTCAACAAACTTGTAAGACAAGGACTACGCGGAAAAACATTTTTGCCA
>Ga0209271_10000425_pt1 | contig 14528 bp, 10 predicted proteins | sample tdAd002_FD_187123 | JGI IMG/M metagenome (GOLD analysis project Ga0209271, IMG submission 187123) | Marine sediment microbial communities from the Atlantic coast under amendment with organic carbon and nitrate - tdAd00.2 (SPAdes)... | ecosystem: Environmental > Aquatic > Marine > Coastal >... | reverse complement strand
CAGAAAACCCTTCCAGGTCGGCACGCACCGCAAGTAAGGTACCCTGCAGGCCGTCACCCAGCATGAGGATGCCGAAGCCGAGAAGAATCGCCCAGGACGATGCCAAAGCGGCGCGAAATGTAGCGGGACGACGGGTCAATTCAGGTTTCCACTTGGTTACTGTTGACTGAGTTTAACGGTTGCACCGTGGCTTTGTAGAAAACGGTAACAATCCACCCTGGCGGCGGCCAGTGAGAAATCCGCCGAGTGTAAACAGTACTCGAGCCAGAGACCATCGATTAACGCAATTAATTGCCTGGCAACACTGTCGGCATCCAGTTCCGAATTGTTTTTTCTGGCGATGCTCGTTAAAGCGTTTGCAATCCTTTTTTTATATAAACAGTAACGTTTTTGATGTAGTGAATTCAGTGTTTTATTGGTCGCTACTTCACCCCAGATCGACAACCAGGCGCGTAAATTAGATCGGTTGAAACTCCGCTCATCGAAACTGGTCTCGATAATTTCCGCCAGTTGTTGGTGAGGCTCATCGGTCTTTGGATCCTGCACCAGATGGTCTGTCATATCGGCGTATATACAGTTCAACAGGTCTTCCTTGGATTTAAAGTGATGGTTAATGAGACCCCGGGACACTCCGGCCTGTTTACAAATTTGATCGATCGTGAAGGCCGACATGCCGCCCTTGCCCAGACAAATAATCCCGGCCTGTATTAATTCCTGTCGCCGCTGCTGTGCTGATTTACGACGGTAGGCAATTACTTTTACGGGTGTTTTTATCATCTTCAGTCCATGTATCGCTCTAAATTGATTGCGTTAGAATATCTCTTGTTGTACGATCGTTCAACTAAATTCACCGCAGCGAGAGAATCCGATATGCCCAGAAATCCTCGTTACGACGTATTATTCGAATCGGTTCAGATCGGACCGGTTACCGCGCCAAATCGTTTCTACCAGACACCACATGCTACCGGCATGGGTAACATGCGACCGAACAGCTCAGCCGAGTTACGCGCATTGAAGGCCGAAGGTGGCTGGGGCGTGGTATGTACCGAGTATTGTTCGATACACCCCAGTTCGGATGAAACGCCATACGCCTACCTGAGTCTCTGGGACGATGAAGACGCACAGCAACTGGCGGTTACCTGCGATGCTATTCACGAACATGGTTCGTTGGCAGGAATCGAACTCTGGCATGGCGGGTATCACTCCAATAACCGCGCTACGCGAGAAGTCTCGATCTCGGCTATGGCCGGATCTGCCAAATACATCGGTCCTACGCAGGTGAAAGGCATGGAACTCGAAGATATTAATACCTTTCGGCGCTGGCATCGCGTAGCCGCTATACGCGCCAAACAGGCCGGCTTCGATATCATCTATGTCTATGCCGGGCATGATTACCTGCCGTTTCAGTTTCTATCACCGCTTTCTAATCAACGTCAGGATCAATACGGTGGTTCACTCGAAAATCGAGCGCGTTTATTACGCGAGCTTATCGAGGACACGGTTGAAGCTGTCGGTGATCGATGTGCAGTGGCGGTGCGCCTGGCTATAGACGAGTTGCATGGGGAGCAAGGGATTACCAACTCAGGCGATGGACGCAGGGTGATCGAATACCTGGGTGAATTACCTGACCTGTGGGATATCGCGCTTGGTGGTAGTCTCGGCAACGATTCCTGCAGTTCGCGCTTCTCGGCCGAAGGCTACCAGGAACAGTATGCCCACGAAGTGAAATCGTTAACCTCCAGGCCGGTAGTAAATGTCGGTCGTTTTACGTCACCGGATACGATGGTTGGCCAGATCAATCGCGGCGTACAGGATTTCATCGGCGCGGCGCGGCCATCGATCGCCGATCCTTTCTTACCGCATAAGATCGACCAGGGCCGCGAAGACGAGGTACGCGAATGCATTGGCTGCAATATTTGCCGATCGGCCAACAACGAGGCTTCGCCAATACGCTGCACCCAAAATCCCACCATGGGCGAGGAATGGCGGCGTGGCTGGCACCCGGAAATTATCCCCCAGGTAAAGACCCCCTCTTCGATGCTGGTGGTTGGGGGCGGCCCGTCCGGTCTCGAAGCTGCATTGACCCTTGGACGACGTGGTCATCGGGTAATCCTCGCCGAAGCCTCGAACGAACTCGGCGGTCGAGTTATCAGGGAATCGAGTTTGCCCGGTTTGCAAAACTGGATCCGGGTACGGGATTATCGAGCGTATATGCTCAGCCAGATGGAGAATGTCGATATTTACCTGGATAGTGAACTAAGCGTTGATGACTTCAACGAATTTGAAGCTGATGCAATCGTACTCGCTACCGGATGCCGCTGGCGACGAGATGGACTCGGCGCCAGTGTGCGTTTTCCAGTGTCGATAGACGAGTCCGCCGGTATCTATACCCCTGATGACATTTTTCAGGGCGTTGATCTTAGCGGCGATATTCTGCTCTACGATGACGACCATTACATGATGGCAGGCGCTCTCGCCGAGCAATTTTTACTGGCCGGCTACCGCGTAAAATACCTGACACCCGCTACCACTGTTTCAAGCTGGAGCGCGATGACGGATGAGCAGGAATTCATCCAGGCGAAGCTGTTATCGATGGAGATCGAGATCGGTTTCACGCAAAAGATCAAAAGTATCGAGGCCGGCGTTTTGCATACCGGCTGTGTCTACAGTGACAACCACTTTGAACATGCATTCGACAACCTCGTTCTGGTCACTGGGCGCACCCCTAACGATGATTTGTTTAACGAACTGAAAACACCTACTACCCGAATCGGGGATTGCCTGGTGCCATCCAGTATCGCCGACGCCGTCTACTCCGGGCACAAGTTTGCCCGCGAGTACGGCGAAGATCCTGCCCGGCTCGTGCCCAGGCGTGAACGTGCAATGTTACAACCAATCTTGACACAACGATCCGAGGGTTAGTCATGACCACCAGAAGCCGACGCCGTACCCGTAAACCACGTGTTTGCGGATTAATTTCACAGCTGGCATGGAAAACGCTGCACTATCAACACTCCCCGCACGAGTTGCTGAGTGCCGACGCGATCGAGAATATTCACCAGGCGGGATTATCCATATTGCAGGAGTCCGGCATGGCTATTCTGTCGGAAAATGCACGTGCGCATTTCGAATCGGCTGGATTTGACGTCGACAATGAATCAAATATGGTTCGTTTCGATGCCGAATTGATCGAGGCGCTGGTTGCGAAAACACCTTCGTCTTTTAGCCTGCGCGCCCGTAACCCCGATAAAAACATAAGACTCGGGGACAGCCATGCCGTGTTCGCTTCAGTCGGTGGGCCCGCCTATGTCATGGACAACGATCAGGGCCGACGTACCGGCACCTACGCAGAAATGTGCGACTTCCTGCGGTTGGTGCAAAGCCTCGACATCTTGCACCAGGAAGGTGGTGGTGGCTTCGAAGCCATGGACCTGCCGGCGGCAAGCCGACACCTCGATCTTTTCTACGCACAGTGCACCCTGCTCGACAAGAACTGGTTGCCGTGGACGATGGGTCGAGAGCAAACCCTGGATGCGATCGAAATGGTTGCGCTCAGTCTCGGCGATTCACCGCAAGATTTGATCGATTCACCAGCCCTGGTAGGTATCATCAATACTAATTCCCCACTGCAACTCGACATTCCAATGGCTGAAGGTTTGATTACGATGGCCGAGTATGGACAGGCAGTTGCGATCACACCGTTCACCCTGGCCGGTGCGATGGCGCCGGTTACGCTGGCTGGTGCATTGGCATTACAACACGCGGAAGCGATGGCGGGCATTGCATTGACCCAGATCGTACGACCCGGGAATCCTGCCTTGTACGGTGGCTTTACTTCAAACGTCGACATGAAAACCGGTTCACCTGCGTTTGGCACGCCTGAATACCTGCAGGCCGCCCAGGCCTCCGGCCAGTTGGCACGACGTCTCGGAGTACCGTTTCGCTCCAGCAATGTCAACGCGGCGAACTCTCCTGACGCACAAGCCGCTTATGAAAGCTGTCTGTCTTTATGGGGCGCTGTAAGCGGTCAGGCCAATTTAATCAAACATGCTGCCGGGTGGCTGCACGGCGGCTTGACCGCGTCACTGGAGAAATTGATTATCGATGCGGAAATTCTGCAAATGGTCGCAGCGAGCCTCGAGCCGTTCGAAGTCAGCCCGGAAACCCTGGCGCTGGATGCAATACGCGAGGTCGGCCCCGGTGGACATTTCTTTGGTAGCGCGCACACCATGGAAAGATATGAAACCGCGTTTTATGCGCCACTGGTTTCCAATTGGGATAATCATGAAACCTGGCTCGAATCGGGATCCGTGTCTACCGAACAACGCGCCAACCAGATCTGGAAACAAATGTTGCGTGAGTACGAACAACCGCCGATTGACCCAGGCATCGACGAAGCGTTACAGGATTACATCGCACGCCGTAAAATCGAAATTGGGTGACACTAAACTTAAAACTCTAAATGACACCCTTTTCGGTTAACGCGGCAATAGCATCGTCATCGTAGCCAAGTTCGTTCAGTACCGCGGCATTGTCTTCCCCGTGACGCGCACAATGCTGATCAAGGTCAGGGCCATGTTCAGCAAATCGAAACGCCGCAATTGGTGCGGTATGCGGACTTCCTTCGACCCGCTGATACTGGCTAGCTGGAGCCCGTCGGGATTGATCGCTACTCAACATTTCGAATAGATCTCGTATCCTTGCGGCCGGAATATCAGACTGGTTCAGAATTTCTTCCCACTCTTCGGCCGTGCGCTGGCTCATTCGTTGCAATATTATTGTGCGTATCTGCTCACCATTATCCTTGAGCCAGTGTTTATCGATAATATCGGGAATATCAATCGCCGCGCCAATATCAAGTACGTCGAACAACTTGCTGTGCTGCGCCAGGCTATAAGCGCCGATCATGATGTCGCCTTGCTTGCAGTTAAACACGGCATACCCGGGAAGGGTTGTCTGTACATTGCCGATACGTAAATCGGTACTGCCGGCATGGATTGCATTGGCCACCTGCGGTGACATCATCACCAGCGCCGCGTCGAGCATGTTAACTTCGATGACCTGCCCTTTGCCGCTACGATCACGCTGAAACAATGCACTTGCGATCGCGAAAGCGGCCTGCGCACCGGTACCGTAGTCGATCAGCGGCGGCCCCACCCGCAAGTACTCCTGGTCCGCCTCGCCATTGAGCGACATCATACCGCTAAACGCCTGGATTACCGGATCGTAGGCGGGTCGGCCGCTATACTCGTTATCCTTGCCGAAGCCGGTCATTTCACAGTAGATCAAACGCGGATTAAGCGCTAACGCCTGCTCCGGACCAAGCCCGAATGATTCCAGCCCGTGGGTATAATTTTCTACCAGCACGTCCGCGGTTTTGATCAGCTTCAGCGCGATCGTCTTACCCTCGGGCGTATCCAGATTCAGGGTAATTGCCTTCTTGCCCTGGTTGTTGAATACATAGGATGAACCCAGGCCCAGTTGGTTATGCGTTTCCTCGACACCATTGTCACGCATCATATCGGGCGAATCGGGGGGTTCAATCTTGATCACTTCGGCACCCATTACCGCCAATTGACAGGTCGCGAACGGACCGGCATAAACATGGGTAAAATCAAGCACCCTGATACCTTCAAACGCTTGCATATAAGTGATGTCGAAAAGTATTGATCGTGGAAAGTTAATGCTGCTCTATTTATTTGCAGAATACAAATGCGTGAAACATTATCGCCTCCACTTGCCCTCGACTCGATGTTTAGTCGATTACGGTCTGGGATCAATCGATGTACTGTGTGTTCGAAGAGGCTATAGCCATAACGTCATAAAAGCCTTCACAAGGCCTGATATAACCATATTCAGATTGAAATTTCAGGTTGTTTCAGGTTAAATCGAATGCATTGTTATGTGTGCCTGTCAATATTAAAAATCTAATTCAGGCATACTGCAAAAAAATATCGATACACAACCCATATATCACCTGAGGAATTTCAAATGGCGGACATCAAAGATCTCGAAAAAGCGGCGAGAGAAGGAAAACTCGATCGACGTGAATTTATCAAACGTGCCGGCGCCCTCGGCCTGGCTGCTCCTTTCGCAGCTTCCCTGCTGTCGCAGTCCGTACATGCGGCAACACCCAAACAGGGCGGCAAATTCAGGCTTGGGGTTGCACACGGTTCAACCACCGATACGCTGGATCCTGGAACGCATGAAAACGGCTTCATGTCGGACACGGTTTATGCCTACGCAAACCACTTGTTCGAAGTCGACAATACCCAAAAGCTGGTACCTGAACTGGCGGAAAGTTTCGAGGCCAGCAGCGATGCCAAAACCTGGGTGATCAAGTTGCGCAAAGGCGTCGAGTTCCACAACGGCAGAGAACTGACGGCGGACGATGTCCTCGCGTCGATCAATCATCATCGTGGCGAGGATTCGAAATCCGCGGTCAAATCACTGCTGGATCCATTGCAGGAAATGAAGAAGACTGGCGAACATGAAGTCACCTTCAAACTTAGCGCAGGCAACGCTGATTTCCCATTCATCCTGAGTGACTACCACCTCGCCATATTGCCAAATTCTGATGGCTCTATGGACTGGCAGGCAGGTTTCGGTACAGGTGGTTACATCATTGAACGATTCGAGCCCGGCGTGCGTACCATCTTCAAGCGCAACCCAAATTACTGGAAAGCCGGGCGCGCGCATTTCGACGAAGTCGAGCTTATCTCATTGATCGATACCACCGCCCGGCAAAATGCGATCATGAACCAGGAGGTAGATGTTATTGACCGGGTTGATCCAAAGACCGTACACCTGTTAAGTCGTAATCCCAATCTTGATATCCTGGAGACCACGGGCACGCTACATTACACCTTCCCGATGCGCGTCGACCAGGCACCATTCGATAACTATGACCTGCGCATGGCGGTCAAATTATCGGTCGATCGTGACCAGCTGTTGTCAAAAATTCTGCTAGGACACGGCGCGATTGGCAACGATCACCCGATCTCGACAGCGAATCCTTATCACAACAGTGAAATGCCGCAGCGCATGTACGATCCTGACAAGGCCAAACACCATCTTAAGAAGGCCGGCATGGAAGGCATCACGCTGGACCTTGGCACATCCGATGCGGCCTTTTCCGGTGCGGTCGATGCGGCCTTGCTGATCAAGGATTCAGCCGCCAAGGCGGGTCTCAACATTAACGTAGTACGTGAACCCAAGGATGGTTACTGGTCGAATGTATGGAACAAGAAAGCCTGGTGCGCCTGCTACTGGGGCGGTCGCCCAACTGAGGACTGGATGTTTACTACGGCCTATGTAGCTGACAGCAAGTGGAACGACACTGCCTGGACCACCGGAGCAGCAGTCGACAAGTTCAACAAGCTGGTGGTTGCGGCACGTTCCGAACTCGATACCAGCAAGCGTCGAGAAATGTACTACGAATGCCAGCAACTGGTAAGCGATGATGGTGGTTCGTTGGTGCCAATGTTTGCCAACTACATCATGGCACTTAACAAAAAGGTTGCACATGGCGAAGTTGCGGGCAACTGGGATAAGGACGGCAACAAGGCAATCGAACGTTGGTGGTTTGCCTAGGTAGAAAGACGGAGGTAATGGGCTACGGCCCATTACCTTTATACATAATTAGAATTCTGGCAGCTGGTATTGAATGGACTGGCTAGCTGGAGGGGGAAAGTACCTTGCATCCAGTAGTCCGCACCATACTGCAAAGACTCGGCCTTGGTTTGGTCACGCTGTTTGTGGTCTCATTGATCTTGTTCAGTTCAATCGAGTTTTTACCCGGTGATTTCGGTGAAGCGGTGCTCGGCCAGGCAGCGCTGCCTGAAACCGTAGAAGCCTTTCGCAGGGAACTGGGGCTCGACCTGCCTGTACATGAACGCTATTTCCAGTGGCTGGGGGGAATACTCACCGGCGACATGGGAAATTCTTTTTCCGGTCGAGGAGCTTCGGGGGGTGCGGATCGTTCGCGGGCTGTCATCGAATTGCTTGCACCGCGACTTGCCAATACGTTATTCCTGGCTTCAATGGCGGCGATAATTTCAGTACCACTGGCCTTGTTTCTCGGCATCACCGCTGCGCTATATCGAAATTCCATTTACGATCGTGCGGTTAACGCGTTGACGCTGACCACCATATCATTCCCTGAATTCTTTGTGGCCTACCTGCTAATTCTGGGTCTGTCTTCGTTTACCAAGATATTCCCATCGCTTGCCAATATCAGCCCCGACGCAGATTTCTGGGAACGGGTCTATCTGACCGCCCTGCCCGCGTTGACGCTAACGCTGGTTATCGTCGCGCACATGATGCGCATGACACGAGCGGCGATTATCAACCTGATGGCAAGCCCCTATATCGAAATGGCCGAACTCAAGGGTGCCTCTAAATCGGAAATCATTCTGCGTCATGCCTTACCCAACGCCTGGGCACCGATTGTTACGGTCATTGCCTTCAACCTGGCTTACCTGGTGGTAGGTGTAGTCGTCGTCGAGGTAGTCTTTGTCTACCCCGGGGTTGGTCAGCTCATGGTCGATGCGGTTACTACGCGAGACGTACCTGTCGTGCAGGGTTGCGCGATGATCTTTGCAGCAACCTATATCCTGCTTAACCTGTTTGCCGACATAATCTCGATAATCACTAATCCACGGTTGTTGCATCCACGATGAATGAAGAAGAAGACATGAATCCCAGTACCGCGGCCGAACTGACCGATCAGGGGTACTCCGCTGCCGGTGAAGTCGGCCTGATCAAGGCACGCCGTACAACACTCGAAAACATCTGGCGAGGTTTAAAAACCGCGCCGCCAACGGCAATTTTCGGTCTGATAATAATCACCACATATGTCATCTTTGCGGTTTTGGCGCCGTTGTTAGCGCCCTATGGCGAAGCAGAGATATTCCCGATGTCCTATGCGCCGTGGAGCGACGAATTCATGTTCGGCACCGATCAACTGGGCCGGGATGTTCTATCCCGACTCATTTACGGTGCCCGCAACACGGTCGGCATTGCTTTCGTAACCACGCTGTTTGCATTCGTCATTGGTGGCGGCCTCGGTATTACGGCTGCAATCAATAACAACAGCTGGCTCGACAATCTGTTGAGCCGTTCGGTTGATGTCCTGATGGCGATTCCAAGCCTGATCTTCGCGTTGATTCTACTCTCGATGTTCGGTGCGAATACGCTCAACCTGATCATCATCATAGCGGTACTCGACTCTACCCGGGTATTTCGAATTGCACGCGCGGTATCGCTAAACGTTGTCGTCATGGATTACGTCGAAGCCGCCAAACTGCGCGGCGAGAAATTATTCTGGATCCTGTACCGGGAAATTCTGCCCAACATCATGCCGCCGCTGGTGGCCGAATTTGGTTTGCGCTTCTGTTTTGTGTTCCTGACTATCGCCGCGCTGTCTTTCCTCGGTGTCGGTATTCAACCACCAACCGCCGACTGGGGTTCGATGGTGCGTGAAACTGCGGGACTGATCCAGTTCGCGGAATATGACTTTACCGCAGCGATGACCCCGATGCTGCCGGCTGCAGCCATCGCCTTGCTTACCGTGGCAGTCAATTTCGTGGTTGACTGGTTTCTGCATAAATCCAGCGGGTTGAAGGATTAATAGTTATGAGTATTGAAAGAAGCGGACAGAAAGGCGACATCCTGCTCGATATGCGGAACATTGTAATCGACGGGTACAGCGATGATCGCTGGCACGAAATTGTCAAAGGTGTCGACGTGACCCTCAGGCGCGGCGAAATTATGGGTTTGATTGGAGAATCTGGTGCCGGCAAATCAACCCTGGGGCTCGCGGCAATGGGATTCGCCCGCCCCGGATGCCGTTTGACCAGCGGTACGATCATGTTCGATGGCATCGACTTGATGAAAACTTCGGAAGAAGATAAACGTACCCTGCGCGGTTCGCGCATCGCGTACGTCGCACAATCCGCTGCTGCCTCGTTTAATCCAGCCCATACGCTTATCGAACAGACCGTGGAATCCACCGTACGCCGGGCCATAAAGTCAGAAGCCGAGGCCAAAGCCGATGCCCGCAAGCTCTACCGGGATCTGCAGTTACCCAACCCGGAACTGATTGGGGATCGTTACCCACACCAGGTATCCGGTGGTCAGTTACAACGCGTGATGACGGCAATGGCGATGTCGCCACGTCCCGACCTGATTATATTTGATGAACCGACTACCGCGCTCGATGTAACTACCCAGGTTGAAGTACTGGCGGCGATGCGCAGAATCGTGGAGCAGTACCATACCGCGGCGATTTACATTACCCATGACCTTGCCGTGGTTGCGCAAATGGCCGACGTCATCAAGGTGTTGCGTTATGGTGTAACCATCGAAGACGCTGATACCCGGACCATGCTCTCCAGCCCCTCAAAGGAATACACGAAATCTTTATGGTCGGTGCGTTCGATCGAGAAAGACGAAGAAAAGTCCAATGACATTATCCTCAGGGTAGACCACATCGATGCCAGTTACACTGGTAGCGACAAGGTCCTCGATGACGTCACCATCGAAGTACCGCGTGGACATACGGTCGCTATAGTTGGCGAGTCCGGCTCCGGAAAATCCACCGCGGCGCGCGCTATAACCGGCTTATTGCCGCCATCCAAGGGACGTGTCCTGTTCAACGGTAAACCTCTGCCGGCGATGCTTAAAGATCGCAGCGTCGATCAGTTACAGAAAATCCAGATGATTTATCAGATGGCCGATACCGCGATGAATCCGCGGCACACGGTGCGTGATATCATCGGCAGGCCGCTCGAATTCTATCTTGGCTTGCGTGGCCGGGAACGCGATAAGCGCCTGCTTGAACTGGTTGAAATGATTGAGCTTGACGAATCCTTTATCGATCGCCTGCCAGCTGAACTATCCGGGGGCCAGAAACAACGTATCTGTATCGCCCGCGCACTGGCGGCGAGCCCGGACCTGATTATCTGTGACGAGGTTACTTCGGCCCTCGATCAAATCGTACAAAAGGGCATACTGGAGCTATTACTGCGCCTGCAAAAAGAACTTGGATTAACCTATATCTTCATCACTCACGATATCGCCACCGTCAAGGCGATCTCGGATCAAATTGTAGTGATGCTGCAAGGCCAGGTCGTCGAGCAAGGTATGAAGAGTGAAATCCTGTCACCACCCTACCCGGATTATACCAGGCTGTTGTTATCCTCGGTGCCGGAAATGGATCCGGACTGGCTTACCGGCCTGCTCAAGCAACGCGCGCAGGAAGGGAGCACATCGGCATAGCATGCCTGCGGGGTAATGTTTTCGTTCCATTACCTGAATGACGCGCCGATCATCAGCGTCGATGCTCACCCGGAACTAGATGGCAATGCCAATGGACCCTCGCTAATCAGGTCACCTGCGTGGCTGAGTAATCCGCCAGGAAAGTACCTGCTGTATTTTGCGCATCACGAAGGCCGCTCGATCCGCCTCGCTGCCAGCGATAATCTCACCGGCCCCTGGGAAATCATAACGCCAGGCGCGCTCGATCTGGAACATAGCATGTTTGCCAGCGACAGCCCCGACGATTCACAGCTGCATCAGGAAGCACGTGCTTTCATCGAGGCCGGAGCCGATGGTAATTATCCTCATATCGCCTCCCCCGATGTATGGGTCGATCACGAAACTCAACAAATTCGACTCTACTATCATGGCCGCCTCGAAGATGGCCGGCAACGCAGCCGGGTTGCGCTGTCGCGGGATGCCCTCAATTTTACCGCGCGCATGGAAATAATAGGCCTGCCCTATCTTAGAATTTTCAGGCACGACGGCTGGTTCTACGCGATTACGATGCCGGGGCAACTGTATCGTTCCCGTGACGGCCTCGGCAACTTCGAAACGGGGCCCCGATTAACCAGTGAATCTATCCGGCATCACGCATTGCTACAGCATGGTGACCAGTGGTATCTGTTATGGACCCGGGTTGGTGATACCCCCGAGCGCATATTACTCTCGATGCTAAACACGGCAGACGACTGGCAGCAGTGGAAACTTACACGAACCTGTGAAATTCATCGCGCACAAAAGTCGTGGGAAGGTGCAAATATAGTACCGCGAGCGTCGCAATACGGCAGCTGCATGCAACGGGTTAATCAATTACGCGATCCGGCTATATTCGAGGATGCAGGGAAAATATACCTGCTCTATACCATCGCCGGAGAACAGGGCATCGCCATCGGTGAGCTGGAAAAAATTTAATCGATTGGGGTGTGATTGAAACTTGGCATCGCCAGGATCGCATCCATACCGCCGAGACTTTCGATCATTTCCGCCTGGTCGGTAAATGCCTGCCGATTGACTTCCTCTGGATCGAGGATTTGAAAAAGTTGATTTCGTAAATCAGCCAAAGTACTCGCATGTACAGGCTCATCGGCAAGATTAATCAGTTCCCGTGGATCGTTATCCATATCGAATAGCAATGCCGGATGGCCTTCTGCAAAATACACGTATTTCCATCGCCCTTTACGCAGCATGAAAAATCCACAGGGGCTGCCACCATCGTGATATTCGCTGAGAATCGGCCGTTCTGGATCGGGATTTTCAATAAATTCCTGTAACGCCCTGCTCTGCCAGCTATTTTCAGTTTTGTAGCCTTTCCCATCTACCGCGTATTCAATAGTTGCCGCCATATCGGTTAACGACACCGGAGTATCGTTTATCGCAGGCTTTATTCCGGGACCGCATAACGTCATCGGAATACCGACTGAATCTTCGTACATGTAACATTTTCCCCAGATACCATGGTTGCCGATCATATCCCCGTGATCACTGGTATAAATAATCTGCGTGCTATCTGCCTGCCCAGACTTGTGCAATGCAGTCAGTACCTGCGAAATATTGTCATCGAGAAAGCTGCACAACCCATAATAGTTTTTCAGCCCTTCGATCTCACTGTCATGATCAAAATAATCGGCGTAGTTCCAGAATTGACGCATTGCATCGATGACTGGATGCTTTAATTGTGAAGTCGTACCCCGGTCATAAGATTCTGGTAGCTCAACATCTCGGTATAAATCATAAAATTGCCGCGGTGCCGACAATGGAAAATGCGGGCAGATAAAAGATACAAATAAAACCCACGGCTTCTCCTCCGTGGCCTGGCGCTGTTCGAGCCAATGTATCGCCGCCGCAGTAATATCACGATCGTAGCGCGTGTAACTGGTTTCGCCGGGCCCGAGAATTGCTGCCATTTCGGCCGCGTCGGGAAACTCTCCCATGGGCTTACGTTGCAATCCCTGCGGCCATCCAGCGCCGTTGTTAGCCAGATACATCGGCAGAATCTGCTCGCTGAAGCCCGTGTCATCCGCGGCCGAGCGGTAATGCTGCTTACCGATCGAAACCACCTCGTGCCCCCGGTCACGTAACCTGTGCATCCAGCTTTGCTGCTGGCCGTAGTAAGGCTCTGCTGACGACCAGCATCGATGCTCAAACACCGATGTGCCGGTGGCGAAGCTGGCCCGAGCCGAAATACAGATCGGCGAAGGCGTGTAGGCGTTATCGAAACGCACGCCGCTGGCAGCAAGCATGTCCAGGGTCGGGGTATACACCAACGGATTGCCATAGGCACCCATGACCGTACGGGTATGCTCGTCGGACATCAGCACGATGACATTGTTTCCACTCATGGCTGTCGTTACTGGTTCTTGAATTTGATACGCTATCGTATCGCATCCAGCAATCAATCAACATGTCCATGCCAGAATCTTGTTCCGTTCCTGAATCCAGGTAAGCAAAAAAAAGGCTCCCAAGGGAGCCTTTTTACCCAAGCTATATCAGCTTAGGGCAGCCATGTTTTCCAGATGCCCTGGTTGGCTTCCATCCACTCATTGACCACTTCTTCGACATCGCGTTTCTTGACGTCGATTTCGTAAATCATGCCCGCCTGCTGAGCATTTGTCAGGCGATGTTTTCTGATTACCTCAACAACCTCGGGATGTTCCTTCATGAGCTCGGGGTTGCCGTACTTGAAAGTAACATCATCTGGCCAGGCAGCCTCGGGCGGCAACTCGACTTCAACCAGATCAAGCGCGTGGTGTATCCAGTGTGGCGCCCAGGCATAGGCAATAAAGGGTTCGCCGCGTTTGTACTTGGCCTGAATTTCAGCCCAGTGCGCCGTTTCAGAACCCAGCGCCTGTGCGTAAAAATCCACACCCAGCGAATCCATACGTTGCTGATCTTCACAGGCCCAGGCAGCAACTGGACAACCGATCAGGTTGCCTCTATCGCCGGATTCGAGGCTCTTGAACATGTGTTTGTACCTGTTCAGGTCAGCAAATGTTTTTAAATCCGGAGTTGATGCAGGAATTCCGCGGCTACTATCGCCTTCAACCATGTAACGCGGTATCCAGTAAGCGGTTTCTCCGATGATGCCGCTATCTGCAATGAATGTTACCGATCCATTACCGCCGTATTCCTTGAGATACTTTTCTTTTGTGGGATTGTAGGAAGGCCAGGTTTCACAGTTGTAAAACAGGTCTCCAGCGACAATCCCT
>Ga0209271_10000424_pt1 | contig 14530 bp, 15 predicted proteins | sample tdAd002_FD_187123 | JGI IMG/M metagenome (GOLD analysis project Ga0209271, IMG submission 187123) | Marine sediment microbial communities from the Atlantic coast under amendment with organic carbon and nitrate - tdAd00.2 (SPAdes)... | ecosystem: Environmental > Aquatic > Marine > Coastal >... | reverse complement strand
CTTGCCGTTCTCGGAGGAGACGATGCGCGCGATCTCGTCTACCCGATCGAGGAGCACCCCTCGCAGCCGGTTGAGGATCTCGTTGCGGCGATCGACTCCTAACTCTGCCCACCCCACTTGGGCGCGCCTTGCTCGATCGAACACCGCGTTCACCATCGCAGCGTCCGCGATGGGGACCTCTCCGAGCTTCGAGCCATCTCGCGGGTTGAACGACTCTAGTCGCCCAGGGGCTTCATTGACGGGAACTTCGTGCAACATGGAAGACCTCTCGATGGGGCGCCCATGCTAATCCGAGGGGCCCTCAAGCACCAGACGCGTCATCGCCGCGCCCTATCGCGGCTGGCACCTGACTCATTGCGTGCTCGGTCATCGCCGTGATGGTCAATGATGGGTTCACGCCCGGATTCGCGGGCATCGTAGATCCGTCGCAAATCAAGAGATTCTCGTAGCCGAAGACTCGGTTCTGCGCGTCCACGACGCCTGTGCTCGGATCACTACCGATCGCCGCTCCGCCGAGGATATGCGCCGTCGTCGGAATGTTGGCCCATGCCTCGAGCACCACGCTCTGCGCATAGCCGCCGGTCTTCTGTGCTAGCCATTCGGCGGCCTGATTCCCGACTTCGATGAAGGTCGGGTTCGGCTTCTCCGGATCTTGCTCGGTCGTCAACGAGACACCCCCGCCGCGCCGAAGCTTGGCGCGAAACGAAATCGCGTTGTCCAGCGTCTGCATGACCAGGAAGATCACCGTGCGGCGCGACCAGCCAAACGGCCAAAGTGTCTTGAGGAACGTTATGGGGTGTCGGACGATGTTGCCCAACCACATCAGCGGGCGGGTCACACGAGTGCCGTCGCCCGTGATCAATGTGTACAGCAGAGACATGAAGTCCCCGCCGCGGCCATAGGTCACCAGCTCGATGTGCGTGTCGGCCTTCGGATGGATGCTGGCGCTGATGGCCACGTCGTTCCAAGGCTCTGCGGCCCCTTTCGGCAGGGTCACCGCGAGGATTGATTCGCTGTTCGTTCGCACGAGCTGCCCCAGGCGATCGCTGATGTGTGGCAAGGACCCTCCAAGCTTGCACTTTGCGAGGATCTGGTTGGTGCCGAGGGCCCCGGCGGAAACCACGACTCCTTTGGTCGTGAAGACCTTGCGCCTCTTGCGGAACCAGGCTCCCGGGTACTCAGTCACGACTTCGTATCCGTCGCTTCCGTCCGGCGCGCCCAGAGGTCGGATGTCGACGACCTCCCGATCCGGATGGATGGTCGCTCCCCGCTTTTCGGCAAACCACAGATAATTCTTGAGCAGCGTGTTCTTCGCGCCATAGCGACAGCCGACCATGCAAGCCCCGCAGTAGTTGCAGCCGGTGCGGTCCGGCCCCTCACCATCGAAGTACGGGTCCGCCACCGTTTCTTCGGGCTCACCGAAGTACACGCCGACCGGAGTGCGCCTGAAGGTGTCCTCGACGCCAAAGTGCTGCCCGATGTCCGATAGCAGCTTCTGACCATCGCTCTCGCGCGGGACGGTAACAACGCCCAGCATCTTCTCCGCGGTGTCGTAGTGGGGCGCGAGTGCTGCCGACCAGTCGTTGAGGTCCCGCCACTGCGGGTTGGTGTAAAAATCGGGACTCGCGCGATACAAAGTATTCGCATAGACGATACTTCCGCCACCCACGCCAGCCCCGCTGGCGATGAACGCGTCACTGAACGGTGTCAATCGCAAGATCCCTCTCAAGCCTGCGGCTGGCAGCCACAGATATCGCCGTAGATTCCAAGTCGATTTTGCAAAGTCTTCGTCGCGGTAGCGACGGCCCGCTTCGAGCACGCCAACCCGGTATCCCTTCTGCGCGAGCCGCAACGCCGAGACGCTTCCGCCAAAGCCGGATCCAACAATCAGCCAGTCGTAGTCCATGGCGTCACCTGCTCCTTTGACCGTGCAATGCTGGACGATGCTTACCCGATCCGCGCAACCGTGAAAAGGGGTTACACTGGGTCAGTTTGCCGCTAGAGCCGCCAATCGGCGTCATGTTTGGGGGCGTCATCTCATCGCCCCGGCGCAGACGGACGAGGAGGTCGCTATGGGACGTCTATCTGCAGTCGACTATGCCTTTTTAGCCCTGGAAACGGCTGAAAGCCCGAAGCATGTCACGGGGTTGCTCGTGGTCGATGTTCCAGGGAATGCCGAACCCGGATTTCTGTCCGATCTGTTCAACACCTTTCGGACGAGCGCACCGGTCCCACCGTTCAGCCAAAAGCTGAGGTCATCGTTTGGGCTGCCGAGCTGGGTCGAAGACCCCGACATCGACATGGACTACCACGTGACCCGTCACGTTCTGCCCGCCCCGGGAGACAGGAGCCAACTCGGCGACCTGGTCTCCCATCTGCACGAGGAGAGGCTCGATCGATCGCGGCCCATGTGGCAGTTCCATTTCATTGAAGGCCTGAAGGGCGGCGAACGCTTCGCCTGCTACCTGAAGATCCATCACGCCTACATGGATGGCGCGAAGATGTCGGCTCGGGTGGCCCGCGCGCTCAGCGAATCGCGGACACCCTCTTGCGCGGCCCATCCTCCGATACGTTGTTCCTGATCATCGAGCGTCAGGTGAACCGGGCTGTAGACGCCCAAGCCGGCATGGTGCAGCCGTACGTCGTCCTCGGCGTGGGGACCAACGAATACATCCGCTTGAAAACCAAGGTGTACGACCGGGTGATCGAGGAACTCCCCGAGTCGGTCGCCACCGTGCACGCCTACGCCGACGAAGGGATGGATATCGAAAACACCATCCGCACGAACATGCAGGCGCTGAGCCCCGCGGAGTTCGAGGGCGTCTTGCGCCCCGCCTATCAGCAGGATGAGTGGAAGCTCATCGTGACGGGGGCCGCTTTGGGATTGGCAGCTGGCTGCTTGCAACTGGCCGCCATGTAGGCATGCCGACGCATAGTGGTTCAGCGCCGGCCCCTGGGCTACCGGCTGACGCGGCTCAGCGCGAGGCCGTGCGCCTCATTGTAGTGCCGGCCGAGGTTGTGCCAGTCGAAGTGCTCGCTGAAGGCTTCGACCGAGTTGCGGAGAATGACCCGGTCGCGTCGGCCTAGGGACGCGAACCGGAACAGCCGGTCGGTCAGCTCATCGGCGGCGCGGTGGAAGTCGTTGTGCCGGCGGGGCACGACGTACATGCCCTTGGACGCGTGGTCCGGCACCAATTGCTGGAGGTACAAGCCGAAGCCGGACAGGTCGCTGGTCACCGCCGGCACGCCCAGCGCGATCGATTCCAACGGCGTGTAGCCCCAGGGCTCGTAGTAGCTGGGGAACACGCCGAGGTGGCAGCCGCGCACGAACTGCTCGTACTCCATCCCGAAAAGGGGGCTGGTGGCCTGCACGAAATCGGGATGGAAGACGACCTTGACCGGGTCGTCCTCGTGGTTGAACAGCCTACAAGTGCGCAGCTGGTTCAGCACGGGGTCGTGGGCGTCGTCGATGAGGTCGTGGGTGACGATGCCCGGGGGGGCCTTGCTCTTCCAGGCCTGGATCGCGCGGCGCAGGCGTAACCGCCAGTAGTCTTCCATCAACAGGTTGAGGTCAGGGATCTCGCCGGACGAGGCGGCGCGGAAAAGCCCTTCGCCGACGGACTCCTTCACCGCGTTGGCGGCAGTGCGGAACTCCTGAAGCATCGCGCGACTCTGCAGCGCGCGGACGTTGATCGAACGGAACGGAGCCTTGGTGATGATGAAGAAGACGACCGTCACGGGGCTCGACGCCTCCCGAAGCCGGTGGTTCAGTCGGGCCAGCGCCTCGATGGTCAGGTCCATACCCTTGTTGAGGTACTCGTACCGACCCGAGGTGAACATGTAGAGCGTGTTGTCGAGGTCGAAGTTGTAGCTGGGGAAGAAGTGCCCGATCGAGAACTCATGTAGCCGTTCCTTGTATTGCTGGTGGAGCGTCTGGAACTCGTGGATCGCGGTGAACCGGCGGATGTTCAGCCCGTTGGGCAGCAGCATGTCGGGCGTGCGCCCGAGCAGGTGGGTGCACTCCTCCGCGGTGACGTCAGACACGGTGGTGAACACGTGTGCCGCATGGGCCGCGGCCTTCTCGATCTGGTGCTGAGCGTCGATGTTGAAGTTCTTGGCCTCCTGGTCCCCGTCGAGGAAGGGCAGATGGTCGTAGAACGAGGCGTTGCCGGTCGCCACGTAGCGCCCGACCAGAGTCGCGTGCGTGGTAAACACGAGCGAGCCCGGCCAGCCCTCCTTGCGCAGCATCGGGATCGCCATGCCGGCCTGCCACTCGTGGAAGTGGGCCACGATTTGGCGACGCTGCGACTCCTCCTGCGCGAGTATCGACAGCAGCGCCCGGCACATCTCCCCGAAAGCCACGGCGTGATCCACGTTCGTCTCGTCGCTCGCAGGGATCCCGTGGTCGGCCCAGACCCGGTACTTGATCTCGTTGAGCGCCCCTCCGACGGACTCGACGTCCAGCAGCACCACGTGCGGCCGGCCGATGACCAGCCAGCGCCCGTAGTGGGCGCGGTAGCCCATCTCCCGCAGTTTCTGCACCGCCTGGCCGACCGCTCCGACCAGGGGCGCCGGCTCGAACTCGACCTCCGCGGTATGCGGGTTGTACGGACCGACCAGGCAGTACCGGCTGCCCCAGCGGCTCAACATGCTCGGAACCTTCGACCGCAGGACTGTGTGGATTCCGCCCATCTGGTTGCAGACCTCCCAGGCGACCTCGATCAGCAGCGGCTCGAGCTCGCGCACCGCGACGTTCGCCGGCTTCTGCGGAGCCTTTTTACCTGTCGACGGGGGGGTGGATGGAGCCATGCTGACGGCGGACCTTCGGGGGTGATTCGGGCCATCTCATTGTACGGCCGCGCCGCGCTCTTTGCCCGTGTCTATTTGCCCCTGACCGACCAGAACGTAGTCCCCGCCCAGAGTCGAGCGGCGAGAGTCGTGTTGGAGGCACCTTGTCCGAAGCCGAAACCAGGGCCGACTTCCATCAGTACGAATGGCGCCACCTTGTCGCCGGCTTTGATCTCGATCCCCAAGCGCACCAGGAGCGGGATGGCGCCGACGAAGCCGACATTTTCGATCCAGCCGAGGTCCACCGGCACTGCAGCGCCGGTCACCACGCTCAACTTGGGGTTCACGTCGATGGTCACAGGCACGGCAATCTCTGCTCTGGTGACCACGGTGGCGGTTTGGGGAGCGGCCGAGCCCGCCATGAGCCCTGGGGTGAATCGGATGCCGAGGTCGGTCTTGGAATTGGGTCGCGTTCGATCCCAGAGGTGGAAGCGCAACGGTGCGTACAGCGCAAAGGCGATCCGAGGATCGTCCCATGCACCCGACCAGGGCCCGTAGACCAGCTCACCGCCAAGTGCCCAATCGAGGCGGCCCTTCCCCTTGTTCCACCACTCATAGGAAGTGCTCGGCCAGCCACTTCGAACTTGGTGGGCCATGTCGGAATCGAGTCGCCTTCCGCCGATGGTGGACTGCGGCCCAGCGAATGCCGTGCTGGCAAGTGCCAGCACCAACAACAGCGTCGTAATGAACTTCATTCTGGGTTCCCCTCCGTTCAGGGGCACTGCGTAGAGTCGATCTCGGACGTTGACAACCGGCGGTCAGGGTCACCCGCAATGGGGCGGGTTGCCGCCGACCGACTTTCCCCGGTTGAGATCAGGATGCCCAGATGCCGGCCAGCGCGGCGCCGGTTTCCTCTGAATTCGAACCTGGGAAGGTTCTCCCCGGGGAAGGTTCTCCCCGGAATCCTGTAAACGATTCTGATGGGGTATTATCCACGTAGCAAGATGGAAGAACTTTCCGAGGAGGAAGCTGAAACATTGCGGGCGGAACTCGTGAAGCTGGTCGCCGAGCTGGAGGGCACCTTGCGCGCGAGTGCGGCTTCCGCCAAACCCGTGGAGCTCGACCAGAGCTCGGTCGGCCGGCTCTCGCGCATGGATGCGATGCAGCAGCAAGCGATGGCCAAGGCGACACGTCGGAAGACCCAGCTCCGCCTCACACAGTGCAAGGCCGCCCTGTCCGCTTTCGACCGCGACGAGTACGGCATCTGCCGCAAGTGCGAGGAACCGATCGGGTACCCTCGCCTCTCCGCCAAACCCGAGGCACCGTTTTGTCTGTCCTGTCAGCAGGACGCGGACGTGTAGCGTCAGCGCGGGCGGGGTCGCGGCGGATTCGCGTGTGCGGGTTCGTGGGGCTGAGCCGCGGGCCTAGGCTCGCGAGGACCGTCCTCCCTGGCCTCCTCGCGGACATGATGCCGGTACACTGGCGCACGAGTCCCACCCACGTAGACGGTGTCGCCCGACTCGTCCACGTCGCCGGAAGCCTCGCTCGGCTGGGCGGCGCGCGAAGGTTCGCTCCGTTGCTGAGCGTATGAGGGCTGGGGCACCGCGGCGCCCGCTGCCCTCGCTGCGGCCAGCTCCTCCGGAGTCAGCTCTTCTTGCGCGTACCCAGGGTCACCATCGATCCCTAGGCGCAGGCGATGGTCTGTGGGCGCGGGGGGCGGAGCCTCCGCCGGGATCATGATCTCCTCCAGCGTCAGCTTTTCTTTCGCGTGCCCGGGGTCACCGTCGACTTCCTGGGGCGCGCGATGCTCGATAGGCATCGGGGGCGGAGCCTCTGCCGGTGCCACGACTGGCAGGACGCCGGGCCCCGGTTCTGTCTTCGTCGAGCAACCGGCGGCCAGTACCGCCAGTGACGCGATCAACACGCAAGTCGAAGGCACGTTCATGCTTTCTGGATAACGGCAGCATCAACGCCGGTCAAATTCGGCATTGGCTGCGGAAGAACCGACGGCCGCGCTGATCGGTCACTGCGATTCGCACCTCAAGTAAGGTTCTCGTTACCGTCGACCAGGTCCGGGCTTGGGTCCTGGGTCGGGTCCAGGATCTGGTCCTGGGTCGGGTCCTGGATTAGGCCCAGGGTCGGGGCCCGGATCAGGTCCCGGATCAGGTCCAGGGTCAGGCCCAGGGTCAGGCCCTGGGCCTCGATCGAGCTCGGTGATGGACTCGAGTTCCAAGGCGTGCGCGACGCCTAGGGTCGGCAGCAGCGCCACTGCAACTAGAATCATCGCTGCGAGGATTGCTCTCATAGTGGACGAGTATACCGCAGTGCTGGTCGGACTCAAAGAGCCATCGGAGTACGTTCCGGCTCGTAACGTCAGAAGTAGAGCTGGACGCTAGGGCCGAGCGTTTGGATCCGACGCGCGAAGAACTGCCCATTGGGCGAGTCGTTCGTGAGGACTAGAAGAAGACGAACGCCGCTCCGAACATGAGCGCCGTGAGCCCAAAATAGGTGAGAGGAAAGATCCATCGGCAACGTCGATCGACGAGATCGCCGGCCTCCACCTTTCCCTGCCGATCGAGCGCGCCGACCACGAGGTTGATCGCGACCGTTGCGCACATGATGAAGAAGCTGAGGTTCAAGAACCCGTTCATGAAGGTCAGATAGGAAATATGGGGCAAGATTTCGCTCACCACAATCTGGTACGCGACCGCGGTCAGGATGCCGATGAACGAAACGTTGATGCGATCGCCCAATGAGGAGCGATCCATCCAGAACACCGACCACGAGAGCATCACGATCAGCATCAGAGGAAAAATTACCAAGCGCACCATGAAGAATGACTCTCTTCGCACATCCATGCTGACGACGAACGCCGAGGCGACGCCTGCGCTTCCGGCATAGGGAGCCTGGCGATCCCGAGTCGAGGTGTGGATGCCTTCGAGAACCCATTGGGGCACTCGGATCGACTCATCGGCAAGGCTCTGGGCTTCTGACTCGGGCAGCAGGACGACCTCGCTCTGGTCGAAACCCAGCACTTCGAAGATGGCGTCCAGTCGTTGCGCATCAAACGGATATCGCCTCAATGAGAGTTCGGCCTCCGCCGCCACGTCCAGCGTCTCGATCAGGGTCAAGGTGCCGTCCGGCTGCACGCGGAGCACCACTCCATCCTTCTCGTAAAGCCCCGATTCGTTCACGAGGATCACCTGCGGAAACCATCCAGTGAATACCTCGTTGAATTGGAAGGCGCCGAGATAGACTTTTTCATCGACTCCCACCTCGGCAGGGTCGAAGGCCTGTCGTTCGTCGTGCCAAGTTAGCGTTAGAACGCCCGCGAACTCGAAGGTCTCGGCCTCGTCATCGAGGTCGTTGATATCTCGCAGATGGAAACTCGCCTGGACCACGACGGGGCCGGCCTGCTGTGGAGGGCCGGTCAAAAAGGGCTCGCTGGTTGTACTTGGAGACGTCGCGGGATTGGGATCGCCGACCGGCTGCGCCTCGGCGATACCTTCGCCGCACATGCCGGCGACCAGCAACGTCACGGCTATTGAAACGACCTTGTGCATTCTTGCGTTACCTCGGTGCGGGCTTCACCCGACAGGTTCGTTCAACGAATGAGGCCTTCTGACTTCATTCTCTTCGCGACGCTGGAGCTCACCGACTGGATGACCTCCCCGACGGAATCGGGGTTGACCGTGTCCGACCGCGCTAGCCATACCGGCATCCCGTCGCGGATCGAGTAGAGAGCGGTCTCCACCCTGTACTTGATGTTCGTCCGGTAATACCCGGGATCGCTATTGACCGCGTAAGCATCGTTGTAGCCGGACATGTAAAGATCGCTCGAAGCCGGGGGCTTCCCAGGAACGTACTCCACCTCATCGTCTACGCTCAGGAGGCGCGCGATCACGACCGCATCGAACCCCCCCTCACGGACTGCGGGGATGACCTTCTCCGCCTCGAGCTTGTCGTTCTCAGGGAAAAGCACCCAACTGGCCTGCGCCCTTGCACCCTCACCGTCGAGCGCGCGAACCATGCTGTCCTCGTAGAGTCGCCGGTAGTCGCCGTTCCTTCCCACTCCGATGACAAACAGCTTGCTGAACGGCGCGCCGGTGAATTCCGGATTTCGCCAAGTGGCCGGGATTGTGGTTTTGCTCTCGCTCTTGCTGCACGCACCAGCGCTGAGCGCGGACAAGGCAAGGACGGTTGCGCCAAGAACGGCGGTTCTTCCAAACACCTGCGCGAAGGTAGTTGCCCTCAACAACTGACGCAAGCAAGGTCACACCTTCGGCGCTCTTGATTTCCACGACTTTTCGGCGCTATCTCCCCTCTTGTTTCGGCTCGATGGTCTCACATTTTCAGGCGTCGAACCGGCTCGTCCTATGGCTGCAGAAGCCAGGGCCGAAGGACACAGTGACGATGGTCGAGCTCGACGAGTCTCTCGAGGTCGCGCATCAACAGACTTGCAAGCTTCCCCCCGGCCTGCTGCACGACGTGACGTCCAGCGAAAATTTCTACGTGGTGTCTCGGTTTGGTGCTCTGAACGTCTTGAAGGTGCTGTGGGGAGCGGCACCCGTCTTCAGTGCGATACAGTTCAACGAGAAGACTCCGGTGCTGCATCTGATTCCGCGCCGGGGAGGCAAGCCGCTCACAGTGCCGCTTCCAAAGCGTATGCATTCTCATTTCTTCAACGCGTTCGAAGAAGACGGAAGCGTCGTGGTCGACACGATTGGCTAACCGTGGTGCGCTACCGCATCTTCTTGGAGACCTTGCATGTGGAGGAGCGCGTCATGCCAGGCATCGCGTGCGAGGCCTCCGAGGTCAACGGAGCTGTCCGCGGCCGCCGGTATCGTTGCCGGTACGCCAGCGCACGAACTGACCGTGACGTGACGATTGATCCTGGCGCATACGTTTGGTTCGGTGGCCTCGGCAAGCTCGATTTCGAGCAGAACGAGGCGGAGGTCTGGGAGGCTCCGGCCGGCTCCGGCTGTTCGTCCCCCGGCATTCGTGCCTGACCCGGGACGCGCAGGAGAACAAGATCTCGGGCGCGGTCCCGTTGCCCGGGCCCAGGTTCCGGAGCTATTGGGCCTGATCAGTCACACCAGCTTGGCGCTAGCCAAGTAGGAGGACCCGTTGCATCATGCGTCAACTCACGAGGGATAACACCATGGCAATAATCGAACGATCGGCCCTAAACCTGTTGAGCGTCGCCGTCATCGCGGGGATCAGCGGCTACATGCTCGGGTGCGCGCCAGTTGAGCGCGAGCCTGCGGCCCAGGCCGCTGCCGAGCCGAACGCGCAGCAGGAGCAGCCGGATCAAGCTCCTGAAGACGCCGACACGGCGGGGCAGTATTCGCCCGTCAAAGCGCGCGCTCGTGATTTCTACGCGCCGAACACTGAGGACCTCGGACCGGACGAAATGCGGTTGATCGCATGCGGCACCGGCATGCCCACCGCGCGTCCGAAGCAAGCGGCGTCGTGCTGGCTCCTCGAGCTCGGCAACGGTGACAAATTCATCTTCGACATCGGGACCGGATCGGCCGAGCGCGTCTCCGCACTCCAGATCCCTTACAACTACCTCGACAAGGTCTTCTTGAGCCACCTCCATACCGACCACTTCGGTGACCTCGATGCTCTGTTCGTCGGTGGTGCGTTGGCCGGCCGGCAGAAGCCGCTACGGGTTTGGGGACCAAGCGGCGAAACACCCGAGAGAGGCACGAAGTACGCGCTCGACCACTTGCGAAAGGCGCTCACCTGGGACCTCGATGGCCGCCAAGGACTGACTGACCCTCGGGGATACCACCTGGAAGTCACCGAGTTCGACTACATGGGCATGAACGAAGTCATCTACCAAGAGAATGGCGTGACGATTCGGTCCTTCCCCGCCATTCACTCCCTAGATGGTCCAGTCAGTTTCGTCGTCGAATGGAACGGATTCAAATTCGTGTTTGGCGGGGATACCTATCCGAACAAGTGGTACGCGAAGTATGCGAAGGGCGCCGACCTGGCGATTCATGAGTGCTTCATCGCCGTGCCGGACATGATCGAGAAGTTCAAGTTCACTCCGCAAAGCGCCCTAGCGGTGGGCACCCAGATCCACACCGCACCTGAAGCATTCGGGAAGGTGATGTCGATCATCAAGCCGCGGATGGCCGTCGCCTATCACTTCTTCAAGGACTTCGACACTACGGCGTCGATCAGCGATCGCATCCGGACGACCTACGACGGTCCGCTGAGTCTCTCTATCGACTACATGGTCTGGAACATCACCAAGGACGAGATTCGCGTGCGCATGGCAGTCGTCGATGAAGACGTCTGGCCCCCGCCCGCCACCGAGAAGCCGCAGCTACCCGACGCGGCTACGAGGATTCCCTACTCGGACGCGATTTCCGGCGGCAAGCTCGATATGAAGAAGGTGCTTCAGCCAACGTACGACGAGATCAACAAGCAGTACAGGATCCACGAGAAGCAGGAGTGACCTCGATGCGTCACCCGGACCTGCCCTACGGCATGTCGGTGTCTGACCAGAATCGCAAGAACCCGCGATACGCGCCCAGGTAAACCGTGTTGTCGGGGCCGAACGTGAACGTGCCCCAGATGTTGTTGAACACCTTGCGGTCGTAGTTGCCCTTCCCGAGGGCCGCGCGCTCGACGATCTTGCTCACGCTGTCGTCGAACTCGCCTTTGTTGAAGTAGCCCTTGATCTTGAAGACGCGCCACCCAGTGCGGAAGTCGATCGCGGTCAGGACCCAGTCTTTGTGGCCGTTCGTGGGATCGTCTTCCCGTTGATAAACGTAAACCAATCCTCGGGCTGTGGAGAGCTTCGGAGTCGCGGTCTTCGAGTCGATGTGGCCGGCGGCCGGCCAGCCCTTTTTCACGACGTAAGCGCCCTTCGCCTCGTCATAGTCGAAGCGCATGATGCCACCGGCAGTGTCGTTCTCTTTGAAGGGGTCGTAGTAGCCGTACGTGTTCCCGACGATGAGATGGTCTTTGTAGGCCACCACGGAGTTCTCCACGGCGCCCTTCCCCGGCTCGAAGAGCGGCAACTTGCTCACGAGCCGGCCATCGTCTTGCCGAAAGATGTTCAAGTGGACCGACTCGGGGCCGTTATCGACGATCGCGACGAATCGATCCCCGATGAGCGTCGGGGTCGTGCCGCTTCCGTCGTTGAGGTGCCCGGGCTTGATCTTGAAGTCGTTGTCGTAAACGAGGTCGCCCTTGACGTAGGTCTTTCGCCACTTGGGGTCGAGCTCGATCTTTTTCTTCTTCGCGTTGAACCGAAGCTTGTAGAGGGCAACGTTCGACACGATGTAGACACCATCCGGCCCGACCGAAAACGAGTTCTGAACCTGCTCGGCGAAGTCGGTCTTTCCCAGGAACATCTTTCGGAACTCGCCCCGAAGCGCCGGAAGGTCGTCGAGGTTCTGCTCCTGTCGGGCTATCCGCGCCTTCGCGAAAAACTCCTCGGCGCCTTCGGGTAGTGGGTCGACGAGCTCTCGGGCCTTTTCCTCGAGTGCAAAGAGCTGGATCGCCGCCGCGTAAACGGGCGGGCATCCGTCCTCGCTCATTTCGCCGAGCGAATCAATTACACCGACCACGCCGAACTTCGAGGTGAACCACACGCGCCCATCCGCATCGGGCATGATCGCGGTGAGCTTGTTGGCCTTGGGCTTCTTGTCGAGAATCTCTTCCACGACGGTGCCCTTCTCGACTGAGATGCCGAGGTTGATGTAGACCATCTCGTCCTTGACGACGCGTCGATCGCGGATCGGAATGCGAATGATCGTATCATTGGCGCCGGGCACGTAGACGTCGCCGGTCGCGTCGAGGTACGAATAGGCACCTCCTGATGTATCCCGGAACACCCCGCGCCTTCCTTTGCTGCCAGCGACCTGGCGCATCTTGTAGCCGCGTCCCGGAATGTCGACCGAATCGATGACGCGTGGCGGCTGCCCCGAGATGTCGATGACGAGCAACGTCGCCGCGTCGCGGCCGAACGAAATCGTCACGACCGTATCGTCGTCGAGAAACGTGAAGAGTGGCGCCATGCCCGACAGGCGCTTGCCCTTTTCGAGGACATGGAAGTAGCCCACCTTGGTATTCGCCGGGATCGGCCCGGGGAACGGGCTCACGTCGGTCGCAAAGCTGTCCTCGTGCATCGTCCCGGCGTAACGATCCGAGAGGACCGGATGCTGCCAGTTCTTCTGCGGCGGCAAGGGCTCCGGAAGCGTCTCACCGTACCGCGAGGTCCACTCTTCGAACCATTCGACCTCGACGTTGGCCAGTTGGGGCTTGAACTTGAAACCTCGGTCGTCGGCGGAGTACTGAGCGCACGGCTCGTTCGCGCCTGGTCCTCTCGAGGCGCACGCGCAAGCAAAGACGACGACGAACGTGAAACCAACTCGGCTGTGACGATGCTTCATTTCGGGATGAGCTTAGTTGCGCGCTCGCTTTGCAGCAACCGTCTGGCGCAGTGAAGAGCGCGAATAGAACTTGAACCGAAGTCGCACGATGTGATTGGACCTCTCGAAGTCGGCAAGGAACGTATCGTTGGAGAGCTGCAACGTGTAGAGGAGCTCGAGATGAGCGTGTTTCATCGGCTCTGTCCTAACTCGTCAGTAGACGGATCTGGCGCCGCATCAGGCGCAAGCGTGTTTCCAGGGTTTCGTCCGCCAGAATCGAGTCCTCGCTCATGATGTAGACGGCGAGGAGGTCGCCCCGAGCACGCGCCTCGGCGGGCGAGAAACCCAGCTCTCGGAACAAGCTGGTCACGTAGTCGAGACGCTTGCGGACGACGCGATTCAAAAACTTGGCGGCTCTCTTCTCGCCCTCGGCCCAGCTGCGAATGGCTGTGTCGTACCTGTTGCGGCGGAAACGGACGACGTCCTCCGCGACGGCCATCAGGCGTGTCCGCGGGCTGCTACGATCTTCATTGGAAACCTGAATCACACTGTCGGTCATTTCCCGGTCCCACCAGTCGAGCATCGAATCCTGGAGATCTTGCAGATTCTCGAAGTGCCAATAGAAACTTCCCCGGCTCACGTGCATGTTTTTTGCGAGCGGGAGGACACGGACGCCACCGATGCCGCGCGTGCGCAGCATTTCCATGGCTGCCCGAAGCCAGTCGTCCTTGGTTAGGGGCTTCTTCCTAGGCACAGCTCATCCAATCCATACACTTATGTCTTGACCAGGACAAGGGACTATGTACAGTCGGTAGCTCCAGGAGGGGCTCATCTGGTTCTTCGATATCGAAGAGCCCACGTACAACGTTCCCTTCGGCCTCGGTGTAGAATACAAAAATGGGACAGTCCCCTTTTTGAAAGGGTTAAGTGAAATGACTCCACACAACCGAAGCCCACGACGCAGCAGGACGCCGGTGGCGGCCATCGTCCTCATCGCAATGGCTACGTGGTCCTTGGCGGGCTGCAAGCCAACCTCGAAGACGGAGGTTGCCAAGCAGCCCAACATCCTGCTCATCGTGGCCGATGACATGGGGTACTCCGACCTCGGCGCGTTCGGTGGAGAGATTGCGACACCGGCTCTCGACGAGCTGGCGAAGGAAGGCCTGCAACTCAGCAATTTCCACGTGCTGCCCACTTGCTCGCCGACGCGGTCGGTCCTGCTGTCCGGCATGGACAACCATCGCGCAGGCCTCGGTACGATGGGGGAGCTCACTACGCCCGAGATGGACGGAATCCCTGGGTACGCCGGGTATCTCAACTTCGAGGTGGCCGCCCTCCCCGAAGTC
>Ga0209271_10000423_pt1 | contig 14548 bp, 20 predicted proteins | sample tdAd002_FD_187123 | JGI IMG/M metagenome (GOLD analysis project Ga0209271, IMG submission 187123) | Marine sediment microbial communities from the Atlantic coast under amendment with organic carbon and nitrate - tdAd00.2 (SPAdes)... | ecosystem: Environmental > Aquatic > Marine > Coastal >... | reverse complement strand
GGCGTCAGCCTTTTTCTTGGCGTCAGCCTTTTTCTTGGCGTCAGCCTTTTTCTTGGCGTCAGCCTTTTTCTTGGCGTCAGCCTTTTTCTTGGCGTCAGCTTTCTTCTTGGCGTCAGCTTTCTTCTTGGCGTCAGCTTTCTTCTTGGCGTCAGCCTTTTCTTTGGCTTCAGCTTTCTTCTTGGCGTCAGCCTTTTCCTTGGCTTCAGCTTTCTTCTTGGCTTCAGCTTTCTTCTTGGCTTCAGCTTTCTTCTTGGCTTCAGCTTTTTTCCTGGCGTCAGCCTTACGCTTCTGTTCTGCCTCCTTTTTCTTTTTCTGCTCGAGCTTTATTGCCTCCAGTTTTTTCTCTTCGGCATCTTTTATACGCTGGGCCTCGAGATCTTTTTGCTTTTGCCTGTCCTCGAGTTGTTGCTGGTCAACTATTTCAGCCTTTACAGTCCTGGCCTGGCCCGCCTTTATCTGTTTCGGCTGGTCGATAAAACTCAGGTTAAAAACCATCACCCCGATTATCACGGCGTGAAACAGAAGCGAAAACCACAGGGCTCGCGGATGTTTGCGTAACTCCGCGAACACTAAGGTTTTTCCTCGGGCTCCGTCACCAGGCCTACCGAACCAACATCCGCCTGCTGCAGCAATACCAGTGTCGCAACCACGTTCTGGTAAGGTCCGTTCGCGTCTCCACGCACCATCACTGGTCGTTTCGGTTCCCGGGTAAGGGCGGATTTAACTTGCTTGACCAATGCCTCGGCGCTGATCTGGGTATCCGGGTCGACCGCGATATTGAGAAACATCAGGCCACTCTTATCAACCGTGACGACGATAGGCTCCGGGCTCTCTGCGTCCAGCGGATTCGCCGGCGCAGTCGGCAGGTCAACATCGACCCCCTGCTTCAACAGGGGTGCCGTAACCATGAAGATAATCAACAGCACCAGCATTACATCGATGTAAGGCACTACATTGATTTCAGAAACCGCGCGACGTTTTCTCACAGCTAAGGTCCTACTTCTGTGTCTGGGCCTGGCGTTGCAGGATACCGGTAAATTCTTCGAGGAAATTCTCGTAACGGATGATCATCGCGTCGATTTCGCTGGTGAATTTGTTATACGCAATAACCGCCGGAATCGCAGCCAGCAAGCCCATTGCAGTAGCGATCAAGGCTTCGGATATACCGGGTGCGACCATCGCCAGGGTAGCTTGCTGGACACCGGCAAGCGCACGGAATGACTCCATAATACCCCACACCGTGCCAAACAAACCGACATAGGGACTAACCGAACCGACCGTGGCAAGAAACGGCAAATTATTTTCCAGCATCTCGATTTCACGTGACATCGAAACCTTCATCGCCCGATGTGCCGAACGTACCACTTCACTATTATCCAGATCCGCCTTTCGCGCTCGTGCAAACTCGCGAAAACCATTTTCAAAGATGGCCTCTAGCCCAAATCGCCTTTCCTGGCGAACGCTTAGCTGGGCGAACAAATCACTCAGATTAATCCCCGACCAGAACCGTCCTTCGAAGGTTTTAGCTTCGACCTGCGACTGGCGAACATAGCTGCGCTTGACATACATTAACGCCCAGGAAAAAACCGAAGCCAACATCAGCAACAGCATTACCAGCTGCACCGGCACGCTGGCATTAAAAATCAGGGTTATCAGTGAATCATCATTCATGGCAGTTTTACGTCTGGATGCTTGAAAATTGAAAACAGGGCATGGTTATAAATCAATCTCACCCTGGTTTGAAGGTTTTAATCCGAAATGGGAATATGCGCGCGATGTTACCACACGTCCCCGTGGGGTTCGCATCATAAAACCCTGCTGGATCAGATAAGGTTCGATTACGTCCTCGATAGTACCGCGCTCTTCACCGATCGCCGCGGCAAGGCTTTCCACACCGACCGGGCCGCCATCAAATTTTTCGATCAGAGACTGAATCAGGCGCCGATCCATGTGATCGAGACCGGATTGATCGACCTTGAGCATATCCAGTGCAGCTCGGGCGATGGTAGCGCTTATGACACCATCGGCTTTCACTTCTGCATAATCGCGCGCACGGCGTAACAGGCGGTTGGCGATGCGTGGAGTACCACGTGAGCGGCTCGCGATTTCGCGAGCGCCTTCAGCCTCGACCTTGATCTCGAGCAAATTTGCCGAGCGCATTATAATGTGACCCAGATCCTCGGCACTGTAAAATTCCAGGCGCTGCACAATGCCGAAACGATCACGCAATGGTGAAGTCAGCAATCCTGCACGCGTGGTGGCTCCAACCAGCGTAAAGGGAGGCAAGTCGAGTTTGATCGAGCGTGCCGCGGGACCCTCGCCAATCATGATATCGAGCTGGAAATCCTCCAGCGCCGGATACAGAATTTCTTCTACCACCGGGCTCAGGCGGTGAATTTCATCGATAAAGAGCACATCATGCGCCTCGAGATTAGTCAGTATAGCGGCCAGATCTCCGGCTTTTTCCAGTACCGGACCCGAAGTCTGGCGCAGGTTAACCTGCATTTCGTGAGCGATAATATGTGACAGGGTGGTCTTGCCAAGCCCGGGAGGACCGAATATCAATACATGGTCGAGCGCTTCCCGACGCTGGGTCGCGGCGCGGATGAAGATATCCATTTGCTCGCAAACCTCATCCTGGCCAACGTAATCGGTGAGTAATTTTGGCCGCAGCGCACGGTCCTGCGACAGTTCTTCGGCAACCGCGTCCGCGCTGATCAAACGATCTTCACTCATCGCTTGACCGTCGCCTGTAGTGCTTGCTTGATCAGCTGCGAGGCGCTGCTACGCGTTTCGCCCTGTTGTTGGGCTCGACTGATCATGTTTTCGGCATCTGCTGGCTTGTAACCGAGTGCCTGCAAAGCCTCTATCGCTTCGCTGACGATGGAATGACCACCGGCAGAGACCTGCTGGGCTGGCACGTCACCAAGCAGTGCTTCGATCTTGTCGCGCATTTCGATTACCAGGCGCTCGGCGGTTTTCTTGCCGACCCCGGGCAACCGGGTCAGCATGGCTATATCGTTGTTAGCAATGCAAAGCGCAAACTGCTGGTCATCGATTCCAGAAAGAATGGTGAGTGCCATCTTTGGACCCACGCCATTGATGCGAATCAGTTGACGGAACAATCTGCGTTCCTGTTCGCCGTTGAATCCGACCAGGCTGTGGGAATCATCTTTAACCAGCAAGTGCGTCCAGATCGAAATCTGTTCGCCAACCTCGGGCAGCTGGTAATAAGTCGTCATCGACACGTCCGCCTCGTAACCGACACCATTACAATCGACCAGTATTTGCGGTGCGCGTTTGGCGGCCAATATGCCTGTCAATCGGCTGATCATCTTTTACGACTTCTCCTGCGTTTGAGCAAACTGGAATCGATACCGGTCTTTTGTTGGGTAGCATAAAATTGTGCGTGACAGATAGCAATGGCGAGACCATCTGCCTCGTCGGCCTGTAGCTCCTGCCGAATTCCAAGCAATCGTTTGACCATATGCTGGACCTGCTCCTTGCTCCCGGCGCCACTACCGACGATGGCCTGCTTGATTTCACGCGGAGCATACTCGGCAATCTCGAGCCCGGCCTGATGCGCCGCACAAATCGCCGCGCCACGAGCCTGCCCCAGCTTCAATGCCGAATCCACGTTACGCGCCATGAAAACGTTTTCGATGCCCATCTGTTCAGGCTGATGCTTTCGGATCACCTCGTCTACCGCCGCAAAGATAAAACCCAGGCGCTGCGGCAGGCTATCTCCGCTGACCTTTATGTGACCACTGTCGATATAGTCAATACGGTTGACTTGATTGTCGATAAGGCCGAAACCGGTGATACGTGATCCAGGGTCAATCCCCAGGATAATCATTAAGCCTCGGCCTCGTAAGCTTCCTCGGGAATATCCGCATTGTAAAAAACGTCCTGTACGTCATCCGAGGTTTCCAGCAGATCGACCAGTCGCAACACTTTCTGGGCATCCTCGAGTTCCAGCTCGGTGTTAGTCGACGCGCGCATGGTTAAATCAGAATCCTCTGGTTCGAGGCCGGCGTCGATCATGGCCTGTTTCACCGCGACATAATCCTCGTCCGCGGTCAGCACCTCGATACTTCCATCGTCGGCGACGATGACATCCTCGGCACCGGCGTCGAGCGCGGCCTCCATGACTTCGTCTTCATCGTGTTCGGGCGAATAAATCAGCACACCGAGGCTGCTAAACATGTAGGCTACCGAACCGGTCTGACCGAGATTACCGCCCGCTTTGCTAAAGGCGTGACGCACATCCGCCACCGTTCGATTGCGGTTGTCCGACAGGCAGTCAACGATGAAAGCGACCCCTGCAGGTCCATAGCCCTCGTAACGAATTTCTTCGTAATCGGAACCGTCGAGCTCACCTGCGCCGCGTTTTACCGCACGCTCGATAGCATCCTTGGGCACTGACTGGGATTTGGCCTTGTCGACCGCGGTGCGCAACGAGGCGTTGGCATCAAGATCGGAGCCACCGGCCTTGGCAGCGACGACGATTTCCTTGATCAACCGGGTAAACAGCTTTCCTCGCTTGGCATCCTGCGCTTTCTTACGGTGCTGAATATTTGCCCATTTGCTGTGACCCGCCACTATTTCCGTCCTCGGTAAAATGTGGCGTTATGTTAGCACTTTTTTTGGAGAAGCTTTACCAGCCGGGGGGGAGTTTTTTCTCAATAGTGATATGTTTACCTTCGATCGAAATATAACCGCCGGTTTTCAATTCCTTGAGGATACGATGTACCATTTCACGGGTCGCACCGACACGGCTGGCGATATCCTGCTGGGTGAGTTTTTCGGTTACCAGTTTTTCACCGACCTCTTCGGCATGCTTGTACAGAACCCGCACCACGCGGTTATAAACATCTTCCAGCGCAAGGCTACTGACTTCTTCGGTCAGGTCCTGGATACGGTTTATGAGCAAGTCGATAATCTGCATGCTCACTGTTGGTTTTGCCAACAACGTATCCATGAATACCTGGCGCGAAATAATACCGAAAGTAGAGTCTTCGGTAGTGATAATACTGGCCTGGCGTGGAATGCTGCCCAACGGTGCGAGCTCGCCAAAGGTTTCGCGCTCACCGAGCGTATTGATGATGATTTCCTTGCCCTTGTCATTATGCAGGAAGACATCGACCTTGCCCTCCAGAATCACGTAAAACGAATCGGTTTCATCTCCCTGACTGACGATAACGGTATTTTTCGGAAACTGGCGAATAGCCGTCTGCGCGACAACTGCATCGAGGTCTTCCTCGTTCATGCCACGAAACAGCGTTATATCTTCAAGGGTTTCGTTTAAGCTTGCCATATTTCCTGTTTATAGGTTAATCGAGTGCTACTTGCACGGCCATCATCACCAAATTCCCACCGGTAATCAAGGTGAATTCGTCAGGCTGTCTTCGATAACCGAGCACCCGGTCATCACCGCAGGCTGTGCAATTCCCATTAACTGCAATACGGTTGGTGCTATCGACGACAGGTTTTCACCTTGCGTCAGCGATTTTACCTGCGCATCAATGACCATGCACGGCACCGGGTGATTGGAGTGCTGGGTATGCGGTTCACCCGTTTCAGGGTCGACCATTTCGTCGCAATTTCCATGATCGGCGGTCAGTACAACCGCGTAGCTATTCGCAATGGCGGACTCGAGCACGCGCCCGACTTCACTATCCAGCACTTCGACCGCCTTGATGATTGCCTCGCGTACCGCGGTATGGCCGACCATATCGCCATTGGCAAAATTGACCACGATAAATTGATAGGTGGCGGATTGCAGCGCTTTGATGACCTCATTGGCGAGTTCGTGCGCGCTCATCTCCGGTTGCAGGTCATAGGTTGTGACCCGCGGTGATTTGACCAGCTTGCGATCCTCACCGGGATAAGCCGCCTCGCGCCCGCCGTTAAAGAAAAACGTGACGTGTGCGTACTTTTCAGTTTCGGCACAATGTAACTGTTTGAATCCGGCGTCACTAATGACACTGCCGAGGGTTGTTGCGGGGCGGACCGGGGCGAATGCAACTGCAGCATCAAGCTTCGAATTGTAATGCGTCATACAGGTAACCGTGATTGGACGGTAATCCTGTCCACGCTCAAACTCTGTAAATTGCTCGAGTGCGAAGGCCGCACTAAATTGACGCGCGCGGTCATTGCGAAAGTTGAAGAACACCATTTCATCGCCAGCCTGGACTGTTTGCAGCCCGGGTAAATGGCTCGGCAGGATAAATTCGTCATTCTCGCCAGCCGCATAGCTCTGCTCGATAGCGGCCCGCGCCGACTCGGCGGCTACGCCATTGCCATACACGATGTTGTCCCAGGCCAGCTTGACTCGATCCCAGCGTTGATCACGGTCCATCGCATAGTAACGCCCAGCGACTGTACCGATACGGCCTGCGCATTCAGCCAGCAGCGCCTCGAGCTCGGGTAGACAGGATAACGCCGCCCGGGGCGCGGTATCACGACCATCGGTGATCATATGCAACTGGGGCACGGCCCCGTGCTGCTGACATAAACGGATCAATGCTTTGAGGTGATCGATGTGACTGTGGACACCACCATCCGAAACCAGGCCGATCAAATGCAGCGGCCGGTTCGCCGCCCGGGATGCCTGCACCGCGCCAAGCAGCGCCGGATTATCAAAGAAACTGTCATCCTCGATGGCATCGTCGATCCGCACCAGGTCCTGACTGACGATGCTGCCACTGCCTATGGTCATATGCCCGACCTCAGAATTACCCATCTGGCCAGCAGGCAAACCCACACCACGTCCGGAAGCTTCCAGCGTAGTCAGCGGATAGTCGGCGAAACAGCGGTCGAAATTGGGCGTACTGGCCTGCACCACCGCGTTATGAGTGGGGTCGGGGTTGATCCCGAATCCGTCCAGAATAATAAGTAAAGTTGGGCGCCGCAGCGTCGCAGAATTGGTTGTCATGAGTTTATTGAAACAACGGCCTGATTAGCACCGTATGATACCGTAAAACCTGCCTGGGGGTAAGCAAGCCCGACGCCGGGATGGGGTCAAACCTTGATATCGAGAATGGTACCAATCACCTGGTTGGAGGCTTCCAGCGATCTGGCGTTGGCACGTACCGCGCGTACGATTTCACCCTGCTCGACGAGAGCACGGTCACGCGAGCCCGAGGCCAGGGAATCGCTGCTCTCTCCCTGTGCGACTTCGGCAACGTTCTGGTCGAGGCGTGTGAGTTGTTCGCGAATACCTTCGACCGCGCTGCCGCTGGCATCGGGAGTCGTATATTGGGGTTGGCCGGGACCGGTTATGTTCATTTATAGCAAAAAGACAGTTTAGACCCAGCAAGTCTAGTCGATTTGTCGGGTTATCACCCTGAAATTGTCGTAACTGTGGACCAACGGACTACGTAAAACGCTGAGTACCGCGGACGAACCGCGGTATGACAGTTGAGAGCAGTTACTGCTTTTTGAGTTCGGCTTCGTCGGTTTCCGCCTGGTCCAGTTCGGCTTCCATTTCTTCATCGGTCAAAGGTTGGTGACCCGACACCGGGGCAACCGCCGTATCGCCCACCTCATCTTCATCCTCTTCCTCGTCGCTGTCCAGCTCGCGATCCTTGAAGATTATTTTCGACGCGATCAGCCCGGCCTCGAACAACACCCAGATCGGCAGCGCCAGTAATACCTGAGAGATGATATCCGGAGGCGTTAGCAACATACCAAGAATAAAAGCACCAACGATGATGAAGGGACGCTTTTCGCCCAGCTTTTGTGGCGTGGTGAGGCCGATTGCGACCAGGATTATGGTTGCAATCGGTACCTCAAAGGCGAGTCCGAAACCGAAGAACAGTGCGAGCACAAAATCGAGGTAACGCCCGATATCGGTCGATATATTGATGATTTCAGGGCCGACACTGGTGAAAAATCCGAATACCAGTGGGAACACGATGTAGTAAGCAAATGCTACACCACCGTAGAACAGCAGGATGCTGGAAACCAGTAGCGGTCCAGCTATACGTTTCTCGTTAGCATAAAGCCCCGGCGCCACGAACGACCAGCACTGGTACAGAATGACCGGCATCGCCAGGAACACCGCGAGCATCAACACCAGCTTGAATGGCGTTAAAAAAGGTGAGGCAACATCGATTGCTATCATGGTGGCGCCTTCAGGTAAATGACGCGTCAGGGGTTCTGCCAGGTAAACATAGATTTCATTAGCCCAGTAAAACATGCCCATGAAAAGCACCAGCACCGCGAGCACCATGCGCACGACACGATCACGCAGTTCTACCAGGTGCGACATCAGGCTGCCGGCTTTGGACTGTGCGGAATCCTCTTCTTCACTCATGCTTTTGTTTTACTAGCCGTTTTACTGGTCGCTTCATCCGCAACCGGGTCCGGGGTGAGGGTCGATTCGACAACAGAATTATCAGCGCTTTCCGCTGCTGCGACTGCTTCGTCCCGGGGTGGGGTTTCGTCGATGTCTTGCGCTAGCGAGTCAGCGGCCTCGCTGACGGCGCTGATATCTTTTTCAAACTCTTTTCCGGCACCCGAAATCGAGTCTTTCAGGGTATTCAGCTCTTGTTGTTGATCCGCCAGAATCGCGCGTAATTCATCGGCTCGCAATTCCTGTTCCACATCCGCCTTGATCGTGGTCATGAATCGTTTCAGACGCCCGAAATACTTGCCGGCGGTACGTGCCACTCCCGGTAATCGTTCAGGTCCAATAACAACCAGTGCGACGATACCGATCAGCATCAACTCGGTGAAGCCCATGTCAAACATAGGAAGTCTCTAATTCGAGTTCAATGTAAACGAAACCAGGCCGCAGAGCGTTCAGACCTTGTCCTTTTCTTCCGTTACCTTGCCTTCGATAATCTGACCTTCAGGCTCGGCGTCTTTCTTAGTGACCTCCTCGTCCTTGACCGATTTTTTGAAACTTCTGATGGCGCCACCCAGATCTCCACCGACATTACGCAGCTTCTTGGTACCAAACAACAGGACTACGATCGCCAGGATCAATAACAGCGACCAGATACTAATTCCACCAAAACCCATTTTTCACCTCATTTACTTATGTTCACGCGCGGCTTTCTCTTCGATCCCGGATACGCCAAAGCGACGTTCCAGTTCTTGCAGCACCAGCCGTGCATCAATATTCTGTTGTGCCAGCATTACCAGGCAGTGAAACCACAGATCCGCGGTTTCGTAAACAATTTGCTGTTTATCACCTGATTTTGCGGCAATGATTGTTTCAGCTGACTCTTCACCAATTTTCTTCAATATGGTATCGAGTCCTTTGTGATACAGACTCGACACGTACGAAGTTTCAGGGTCTGCGTCTTTCCTCGACGCCAGCACAGCCATCAGGCGCAGGAGTATATCATCACTCATCGATAAATCTCGTCGGGATTTTTGATAATTTCTTCATCAATTTCCCATTCTCCACCCTTTAATAGTCGAAAGAAACAGCGGCGTCGACCAGTGTGGCAAGCAATTCCACCGATTTGTTCGACTTGCAGTAACACCACATCAGCATCGCAATCGACCCTGATTTCCCGCAATTCCTGTACGTGACCGGACTCTTCACCTTTAAACCAGAGCTTTTGTCTCGAGCGTGACCAGTAAACTGCACGACCCTGCTCATGACTGAGTTGCAAAGCTTCACGATTCATCCATGCCAACATCAGGACTTCACCGGTCTGATGATCCTGCGCTATTGCCGGCAGCAGGCCGTCACTGTTCCATTTGAGCTGATCGAGCCAGTCAGTCATCACGCACCTCGATTCCCTGCGCCCGCATGAATGCCTTGGCCTCACTGATACGATACTCACCAAAATGGAAGATACTTGCGGCCAGCACTGCATCGGCATTGCCCTCGAGGATTCCATCTACCAGGTGTTGCAAATTGCCAACACCGCCTGAAGCAATTACCGGAACCCGAACCGCGTCTGAAACCGCGTGCGTCAATTCGTTGTCAAAACCGATCCTGGTACCGTCCCGATCCATACTGGTGAGCAGAATTTCACCGGCGCCGAAAGCATCCATCTTCCTAACCCATTCGAGCGTATCGATGCCGGTCGGTTTACGACCACCATGGGTAAAGATTTCCCAGCGCCCGGTCTCATCTTCTGTGCTCACGCGCTTGGCATCAACGGCAACTACAATACATTGCGAACCAAATTTTGCCGCGGCCTCGGCCACAAACTCGGGATTGAATACCGCGGCTGTATTGATACTGACCTTGTCGGCCCCGGCATTGAGCATGCGCCGGATATCAGCCAATTCGCGAATTCCGCCACCCACCGTCAACGGGATGAAAACTTCGCGCGCGACATCCTCAACCACATGTACCATGGTTTCCCGATCATCCGAACTCGCGGTGATATCGAGGAAAGTCAGTTCGTCAGCACCTTCCTCGTTATAACGACGGGCGTTTTCGACGGGGTCGCCGGCGTCACGGATTTCGACAAACTTGACGCCTTTGACCACGCGGCCATTGTCAACGTCGAGACAGGGGATGATGCGTTTTGCTAGTGACATTCGAGCGCGATCTAGTGCTGATCGATATAGGCTTGCGCCTCGGGCAGGCTGATGGTGCGCTCGTAAAGCGCGCGACCGATAATCACACCTTCGATACCCGAAGCCTTGACCTCGTTAAGCCGGACGATGCAATCCATGTCGGTAACACCGCCCGAGGCGATCACCGGAACGCTGATCGATTCCGCCAGTTGTCGGGTGGCTTCGACATTGACCCCTTGCATCATGCCATCTCGACTGATGTCGGTATAAACAATCGCCGCAACGCCCTGGTCTTCGAAACGTAACGCCAGTTCCTGAGCAGTGTGCTCCGAACCTTCTGCCCAGCCATGTACCGCCACCATGCCTTCCTTCGCATCGATACCAACGATTACGTTGCCCGGGAATTCGGCACACAACTGGGTGATGAACTCGGGCCGCTTTACCGCCATGGTGCCGAGAATGACATAACTGACGCCGGCTTCGAGATAAGACTCAACGGTTTCAATATTGCGGATACCGCCACCGATCTGGATAGGCATATCCGGGAACGAAATACAGATTTCTTCGATCACGTCGGCGTTGACCGGCTCGCCCTCGAAAGCTCCATCGAGGTCGACCAGGTGCAGCCGGGTGCAGCCCTGTTCGGCCCATTTTGCCGCCATCGACACCGGGTCGTCGGAGAACACGGTACTTTCATCCATATTCCCCTGGCGCAGGCGCACGCAATGTCCTTCTTTCAAATCGATTGCCGGAATCAAGTTCATAACTGACCGTCCCATCTAACAAAGTTGCGCAACAATTGTAATCCGTTATCGGCGCTTTTCTCCGGGTGGCATTGCAGCGCGAACAAATTACCCCTGGCGATTACACTGGTAAAACTGAAACCGTATTCGGTGGTGCCAGCGACCAGTTGCGGATCCTCAGCTTCGAGATAATAACTATGCACAAAATAAAACCTGCTGCCATCGTCAATCGAATGCCACAGTGGATGTGCCTGTATTTGCGTTACGCGATTCCAGCCCATATGCGGAACCTTTAGTTTAACGCCGCTTTGGTCTTTATGACCATCACCAAAATATTTTACCCTGCCTTTGAAAACCCCCAGACATTCGGTGCCCTGGTTTTCTTCGCTGTGTTCGATGAGGACTTGCATGCCCATGCAAATTCCCAGAAAAGGGCGCTCTGTGGCCGCGGCAACGATGGCTTCGCGTAATCCGTACTCATCGATCGCGCGCATACAGTCACCGGCCGCTCCCTGACCCGGGAAAACAATCCGCTCGGCCGCCAGCACCTGCTGCGGATCAGAAGTCAGCAGCACCCGGTCCTGTGGCTCGGCGGCAACCTGCAATGCGTTGACTACAGAGCGAAGATTACCCATGCCGTAATCGACCACGGCAATTGTTTGCATTAGTGTTCTTTCAACAGTTGAATAAGCACCCTATAGTGTTCCCTTGGTGGACGGAATTATGCCCTGCATGCGTTCGTCTCCGGCAACCGCAAAGCGCAGTGCACGACCAAATGCCTTGAACATGGTTTCGGCGATGTGGTGTGCGTTTTGACCGGCGAGATTATCAATATGCAAGGTCGCCGGCGCATGATTGGCGAAGCCCTGGAAGAATTCGTGGAACAGATCGACATCGAACTGACCGATACGGGGTCGGGTAAATATGACCCGGTACTCGATTCCCGGCCGACCCGAAAAATCGATTACCACCCGTGACAGTGCCTCATCCAACGGTACGTAGGCGTGGCCATAGCGCATGATGCCTTTTTTATCGCCAAGTGCTTCCTTGAACGCCTGCCCCAGGGTAATACCAATGTCTTCGACTGTATGGTGATCATCGATATGCAAATCACCACTGGCCGATATTTCCAGGTCAAACGAGCCGTGCCGAGCTATCTGCTCCAGCATATGCTCGAGAAACGGGATTCCGGTATCGAAATTCGATTTACCGCTTCCATCCAGGTTCAGCGCAACACTGATCTGGGTTTCCAGGGTATTACGACTGACATTTGCACTACGCTTTGACATTTATAACTACTGCGGACAGGTTTGAGAGGTTGCTGATGATAATCGACATCGGCGCCGGACTGAAGTGTTTTAGTCGAGGATGAAAGTGACCGGACCGTCGTTAACCAGATGGAGTTGCATGTCGGCCCCAAAGCGCCCGCACTCCACCTGGCTGTGCGCTGCGTGTGCGTGATTGACCATCAGATCGAAAATCTGCTTGCCATGTTCGGGATTAGCCGCCGAGGTGAAACTGGGTCGACGCCCTTTTTTAGTATTGGCAGCAAGTGTGAATTGCGGCACCAGTAACAAACCGCCATCGATATCTTTAAGCGACAGGTTCATCTTGCCCTCGTGATCGGCAAAAACGCGATAATTGAGCAGGCGCTCGAGGTAATACCGGGCGGTCGATTCATCATCGTCAGCCTGCACTCCAACCAGTACCAGGATGCCTGATTTGATTTCTGCGATGGTTTCCTTGCTGACTTCTACGCGCGCATGGGTAACGCGCTGCAACAGCGTAATCAAGCCACGATTTCCAGCATCGCGTTACAACTCTCGACCAGCGCCTTGGCTATGCCATGCTCGGTTACCGCGTGACCGGCATCACCGATGACTTTTAACCTGACGTTTTCCCAGCGTTGCTTCAGCAACACCGCCTGATCGATCGGGCATACCATATCGTAACGACCATGCACGATGAATCCTGGAAGATGATTGATTTTATCCATATCCTCGAGCAACTGATTCGGTCTGAAAAAACTCTGGTTACAAAAATAATGGCACTCTATGCGGGCGATACTGAGGGCGATATGAGGATCACTGAAATGATCGACCACATTTTTATCGGGTAACAGAGTCACCGAAGATCCTTCCCAGATTGACCAGGCCTTAGCTGCACCCATGCGCACAATTTCGTTACTACTGGTAAGCCGCTGGTAATAGGCAGCGATGATGTCGTCGCGCTCCTGCGGCGGTATCGGTTCGATAAAATGTTGCCAGGCCTCGGGGAAAATACGTGCGGCCTGACCATTGAAAAACCAGTTTACATCTTCATCCCGGGCCAGGAATATGCCGCGCAGAATTAACCCCAACACCTGCTGTGGGTGGGTTTGGGCATAGGCCAGAGCCAGGGTCGAACCCCAGGAACCACCAAATACGACCCAATTTTCGATTTCGAGAAATTGCCGAATTTTTTCCAGGTCGACGACCAGATCCCAGGTCGTGTTTTCTTCCAGGCTGGCGTGTGGCCTTGATTTTCCGCAGCCACGCTGATCAAACAGAATGATGCGATAAGACTCGGGATCAAAGAATCGACGATGACCCGGCTCGCAGGAGCCACCGGGCCCCCCATGCAGAAAAACCACCGGCACGCCATCCGGGTTGCCACTCTCCTCGATATAGAGTGTATGCAGGTCGGATACCGGCAAGCGCCAGGTCTTACTGGGTTGTATGGCCGGAAACAACATTGGTGTCGGGATTCTCCGATTTGGTTTGTGTAGGACAAGACCTACATGATATTACGACTATAGCTGACAATTATGTAGTCCGGCGACGATAGCAGCCCAGCGCTAACCATGCGAGTATAGCATCACGCTAGTGGGATTAGTCGACAGACAGGCGGCACGAAATACTACAGGCAGGTACGGGTCGCGACCATCGAATAATCCTGGACAGTTTATCTCTCCTCGAGGTAGTCCCTGGGCCTGGTCTAGAAGTAGCCAGGCCTTTTTTTATAAGGCCTAAAATTGTCTTTTTACGCGATCTCAGCGTCGGATCTGTACTCGAATCCTCATGTATAACTCATACACTCCGGTTCTCCGTGCAAATCCTCCTTGATCTCGCGTAAAAATCCTAATTTTAGGCCTTATAAAAACCATAACCAGCTCTATGAAATTAGGTGTTTGTTATCAATCAAAAGGGGACCTTTAATGCCCTTTGGCGGCCATTCTCCCTAGGGCGCCTTTGGACGATAGTGTATTTGTGCGGGGATGGAATCAATCTTTTGCGAGGCTCAGACTGCTGAAGTCGAACAGGTTGCGATCG
>Ga0209271_10000422_pt1 | contig 14558 bp, 14 predicted proteins | sample tdAd002_FD_187123 | JGI IMG/M metagenome (GOLD analysis project Ga0209271, IMG submission 187123) | Marine sediment microbial communities from the Atlantic coast under amendment with organic carbon and nitrate - tdAd00.2 (SPAdes)... | ecosystem: Environmental > Aquatic > Marine > Coastal >... | reverse complement strand
TATCAAATCCCAGGAGCACCGCACACAGGAACGCAACCGGCGCGCCGCGCTGGATCGGCTGGGCGAGCTGATCCAATCAGTCCTTGCTGAACCGAAACCGCGCAAGAAGGCGCGGCCGTCGAAAATTGCAAAGAAAAAGCGTGTCGAGAACAAGCGGCGACGTGGGCAAGTTAAGAAAACACGCGGCCCGATAGATGACAATTAGTCCGGGCAATTGACTCTGTCGTTCATCCATACACAGCCGTTCTCGTCCCAGTAGTCTTTGACGCCGAGCTCCTGCATAAGGTCGAGAAATCCGGGATGTTCTCGCAAGGGGCGAAGTTCGGGAAGAAACAAGAAATCAAACTCTAAGAAGTTATCGGGCTGTGCAAGCACCTCAGCAACTCGCATGGCACCGTCGACATCGCCGAGAATCGTCCGGGCTGAAATCTCGAGACGCGGATCGACGTCGCCGCGTCGTGAAGCCGCATCGAGCGCAACGAATGCCGCTTCGCGCCCAGAGTCATCTGTTATTGCTGCAAACACCGGCTCGACCCATTCCGTACCTTCACCGGCTGCCGACACGGCGGTGCTAATCTGCTTGCTGGCGTCTGCCAGGCGCCCTTCACGAATGTGCAGCACCGCATTGACGAGCGTTGGTGATTCATCGCTGATATCAAGTTGATCTGATCGTTCAAAAAACTCCGCTGCCCGTTTTGAATCGCCGAGCCAGGTATAGGCGATTGCCACCCTGCTATTGGTAAGGCCCGAACTCGGGTCTATTTCTTGCCCAATAAGAATCTGCTCGAGCGCATCATCAAGACGCCCAACATTGGCGAGCATGAGCGAATACCAGTTGAAAGCGTTGGAGTCGACGACTGCGGCGGTCGTAGCGCGAATGTACGCTTGCTCAGCTTGCGTCCACTGGCGTTGCTTGTGGTGCACGAAACCGATAGCCGCACCAGCCGCGTCACTTATGCTGGGATCCTCTGCAATGCCGCGCTCGAGAACTTCGAGGGCGAGTTGGTGAGACGCGGCCAGGGGTGCGTTGCGATAGTCCGGCAATAGCAAATATGCAGATGCCAGTGACAGGTACGCCGGCCCGAAACCGGGATCCTGCTCGATGGCCCGCTCCAGCAATTCGATTGCCGTGTCGAGGTTCTCCGGTTCTCCCCGACCTCTTCGCTCAAGAAGGAAGAGACCACGCATATAACTGTCGAACGCGTCCGAGTTCGGGTACCTGCTTCTCGATATCAGCTGTTGTTTGGATTCGCCGACCAGGTCGTTGCGCACCAAGGCGGCAAGATCCGCCTGCAGAGTAAATTCCTCACCAAGCTCGCCAACGACCTCACCGGCCGAGATGGTTTTTCCGTTGGAGCCTCTCTCGACGGTATAGGTGAACTTGAGTTGCTCCCCAACCTGCTGAAGTGTCCCTGACAAAACGTACTTTACGTCCAGGGTGCCAGCGATCTGCCCGACTTCCAGCTGCGGGTAGGACACTTTGCCGTCTTTCACGGTCAGGTTTGGAATCTCGCTAAGCGTGCGCAGTAATTCTCTCTTGAAACCGTGCGCCCGGTAGTCGTTGGCCGTGTCACCGCTCAGATTCTCAAAAGGCAACACACCGATCGACCAGTTCCTGTCGGGCAGCCCGGTCCATATGGCGATAGCGGCGACAACAACGACCGCCACAGCAAACATCCACTGCCGACCCTGGCTGAGCAAACTCCTCGCCTGATCACGTGGAACAGCTTTGTCGGCCGCCGTTTCTTTAAGGCTTACTGGTTCGTCGAGTCGGTAACCGCGCTTCGTTAGCGTCTTGACGTAGGTTTTACCTTGCTCCCCGAGATGTTTGCGCAACTGCGCCACGCCCCGGGTAATGGAGTCATCGCCGACCGGATAGCCGTCCCAGACCTCCGCCACCAGATCTTCTTTGCTTGCGACATTGCCATCGCGCGTGGCAAGCGCCATCAGAAGCTTGAACACCAGGGGTTCAGGCGTCTCCTCTCTATCACCGCAACGCAGTACGCCTTGCGCCGGCAAGACCTCCCAGTCACCGATCTTGAAACCGTCTTGTAGTTCTTCTTTGGTCGGCACGCTTGTTTTTCCTGAACCGCATGGACAATTGTGCAGCAGGCCAATGGTACGCGAATTGACAAAAAAGGTGTTATTTAGGTAACATGGTAACACTTAAGCTCATGGACAAACTTCATGCCCAAGAAAATTGTCACTCGTACCCAAACTGGCGTCAGAATTGAGTCGTCGCTGCTGAAGGTGCTCAAAGCCCTTGCCGAATATACCGATCTGAGTCTTGGCGATCTCCTGGAGGGTATTGTTTTGCACGCGTTCGAGGGCAAGACGCCCTTCTCTGAGGGGACGCAAGGGGTCATTGAGCAGCTCAAGTCGGTTTACGGCTGCGAGCTCTCAGCAACTGACAGCCACAAGCTCACGGAGGAACAACAGTGAGCGCTGCCCCGATTCCACTTAAAACAGCCCTTCGATCTGCCCTTCCTTGTTGACGCTGATGGCGTTGGCCGCCGGCACGCGCGGTAGTCCGGGCATTGTCATGACAGCGCCACAGACGATGACCAGGAACTCGGCGCCTGCCGCCAGTCTGACCTCACGAATTGGCACGACGTGGCCTGTTGGCGCGCCAAGAAGACTCGGATCGGTCGAGAAGCTGTATTGCGTTTTCGCCATACAAACAGGGTAATGCCCGTAGCCTGCATCCTGGAATTTTGTGATCTCATTCCGCACTTTCTTGTCGGCAATAATGTCGTCAGCGCCATAAATTGTCGTCGCAACGCGCTTGATCTTGTCCCACAGTGGCAGGTCGTCTTTGTACAGGGTGCGGAACTGCGCTGCACCGCTGTCTGCAAGTTCGACGACTTTTTTGGCCAGGTCAATGGCCCCGTCGCCGCCGTCTGCCCAGTGCGTACAATTGATGGCTTCGACACCAAATTCCTGACAGTACTCCTGCACTGCGTTCACTTCGGCATCGGTATCCGCTGTGAAGCGATTCACGGCCACAACAGTCGGAACACCAAACTGTGCAATGTTGCGCAGGTGCCGACCCAGGTTCCTGAGGCCTTCCTTGAGTGCGGGCACGTTTTCGGCTCCAAGGTCCGTCTTCGCAACGCCACCTTGCATCTTGAGAGCTTTGATCGTTGCCACGAGCACGACAGCATCCGGCTTCAGCTCAGCTTTGCGGCACTTGATGTTGAAGAACTTCTCCGCACCAAGGTCGGCGCCAAAACCGGCTTCCGTAATGACGTAGTCAGACAGTTTCAAAGCGGTTGTCGTCGCCATCACCGAGTTACAGCCGTGAGCGATGTTGGCGAATGGACCGCCGTGCATCAGCGCCGGATTGTTTTCGATGGTTTGCACGAGGTTTGGCTGTAACGCATCCTTAAGCAACGCAGTCATCGAGCCTTGGGCGTTCAATTCCCTGACCGTGACCGGCTCGTTCTTGCGCGTATAGCCAAGCACGATATTGCCGAGACGCTTCTCAAGGTCCTGGAGATCCGTCGCGAGGCAGAAGATCGCCATAATTTCGGAGGCAACCGTGATATCGAAACCGGCTTCGCGCACAACACCATTGTGGTATCCGCCGAGACCCGATGTGATCGTGCGTAGTGCACGGTCGTTCATGTCGACGACGCGGCGCCAGGTGACACGTCGGGGATCAATATTGAGTTCGTTTTCCCAGTGCATATGGTTGTCGATCAATGCGGACAGGAGATTATGTGCTGCACCGATCGCGTGGAAGTCGCCCGTAAAGTGCAGGTTGATATCCGTCATCGGAACAACCTGCGCGTAGCCACCGCCGGCCGCGCCGCCTTTCATTCCGAAACAGGGTCCGAGGCTGGGCTCGCGAAGGCAGATCAGCGCATTCTTGCCAATCTTGTTCATGCCATCGCCCAGACCGACCGTTGTCGTCGTTTTTCCTTCCCCCGCAGGTGTCGGAGAGACGGCTGTGACCAGGATCAGCTTGCCATCCTTCTTGTCCACATTTCCCTTTATGAAGTCGCCGGATATCTTGGCTTTGTCATCGCCGTAAGGAATAAGCGCGTCGGACGGAATGCCGAGTTTGCCCGCAATTTCTGTGATTGGGCGAACACTCGCCGCCTGAGCAATATCGATGTCACTTTTTACAGCCACGTCTGTGAGTCCTTGTGATCTATGGGAGACGGAGGCGGATTCTATAGCAATCTGCCAGCGTGCAGCATCCAACATCACCGGCAGCGTGAAAATCCGTATTTCCCCAACCGCATCACGTTCATGTCGATTCGATCGACATATACTGCGGATCTGTCGAAAAACTGGTAAGAAATCGACATATCCCCAAAACGTGTCGATTTCGTCGACATGAAACACGGATTTGTCGAAAAAATCACGTTTTATCGACCTATTTGATGAACATGTCGATACAATCGACCCATTCACGATACATGTCGATAAATCAAGTAAATTTCGACACATTTTCCACTGGGGTGGCCTAAATGTCTGATTTTGATCCAAAAGAACCGTTTAACGAGCTACCGCAACTACCGCCGCCGGTCGACCTGATCGAAACCACCGAAATCCTCAAGACCTGCATTAAATCCCGGGTAGCCCTGGCCGAACTAAAACAGGCGGCCGAGCTGATTCCCAATTCCGCTGTACTGGTGAATGCCCTGCCACTGCTCGAAGCACGCGCCAGCTCCGAGATCGAGAATATCGTCACCACAACTGACAAACTTTTCGAGTTTGCGGATATCGCTGAGGACAAGGCCGATGCTGCCACAAAAGAAGCACTGCGCTACCGAACTGCCCTTTATGAAGGCAGTAAGATGGTTAAGCGCGGCATGATGACGACAGATATGGCGATACATATTTGCAGTACTATCAAAGGGATGGAGCTTGATATTCGAGCAGAATCTGGAACAACGCTTAAGAGCCGTATGAGCGGTGAAGTCATTTACACACCGCCAGTCGGACAGAAGCTACTGCAGGAGAAACTCGAAAACTGGGCTGATTTCATGCACAACGAAATCGAAATCGACCCACTCGTGCGTATGGCCGTACAGCACTACCAGTTCGAGGCGATTCACCCCTTTTCTGATGGCAATGGTCGAACCGGCCGTATTCTGAATATCTTGTTCCTGGTCAAGCACGGCTTGCTGAATTCACCCATTCTGTACCTGAGCCGCTTCATCATCCAAAACAAAGCCGACTACTACCGCCTGCTCAAGAAAGTGACGCACGAACAGGACTGGTCGGCCTGGATCCTGTTCATCCTCAATGGTGTAGAGGAGACCTGTTCCTGGACGACGGACAAGATCAAGGCCATCCGCGAGCTCATGGAGCACACGGCGGAATACACGCAGACCAGCCTGCCCAAGATCTATACCTGGGAACTCGTCGAAGTGTTGTTCAAACAACCCTACTGCCGAATCGGTAATCTCGTCGATGCTGGCATAGCGAAGCGCCAAACTGCTTCGGTCTATCTCAAGCAACTCTGCGATGTCGGCGTCCTCAAGGAAGTAAAGTCCGGACGGGAGACCCTATTCGTGCATCCCAAGTACATTGAGCTCCTGACCGGTGAAGAGAACGTCTGGGTTTACTATTCGGGTATCGAAACCGAGACGGAACAGGTCGTCGACGACTAAGATTCCGATTGCCTGCGTTCCGTCAACACGATTAGAATCGTGCGCTCGTAGCGGAGCGCCTGATTGACGATCAACCGATACACCCTGTACCAGGTTTTCAAGTACGCCCTGTATATCTTCCTTTCGATGAACGTCTACTGGTTCTTCGCCGAGGAATACCAGGCCAATTTCCTGCTGTACCCCGACGGGGTCCGGTTAGGCGATGTGTACGACGCCTATGCTGCAACAATCGATACGGCCGCATGGGTCGTATTGCTGCTGATGTTCGAACTTGAGACATACGTTCTCGAAGACCATCATTTCACGCGACCGGTCAGGTACTCACTTCACATACTGCGCGCCGTTTGTTACGCGCTCATCATCCGCGTATTTTTCGGCTATTTCGGCAACCTGCAGTCAGTTCTCGATGTCAGCGTGCTCGCCGGTGTGACGGACCTCTGCTCTCTCGTCAGCGATAACTGGTCCTACTCGCATGACTTCGAGGAATACACGCTATTGACCGCCGCCAATTGCACGTCGTTTTCGAGCGCAAGCAGCTTCCTCGAGTTTGCCGACGCACGCGCCGTGGTCGATGCAGTCGGCCACACAGCCATCGTCAAACTCGCGTGGGTCGATGTGATCAATGCGGCAGTTTGGCTGCTCGTCGTACTGGTCCTGGAAATTGACGTGCGGTTACAGGAACGGAATCGTTACGAAGGCCTGGTATTGCGATTGAGCAACATCACAAAGTTCATTTTGTACGCCATTTTGTTTGTCGCAGCAGTTTACTGGGGCGTCTACGGTGATTTCGTCGACTTCTGGGATGCATTCCTTTGGCTTCTCGCCTTCTTCTTCATCGAAATGAACGTCGTTGCATGGCGTCAGGAAGAACTTGAAGAACAAGCCGCCCGATCAGGGCAGAATTTCGAGTAGCTCATTCTTCTCCGCGCTTTCCCGGAGCATCGGGTCCTGCACCTTGAGATGCGTCATCGCATGTGACGCGTCAAGCGTCATCAGATACGGGTGCCAGCGGTCGTTCTCGTCGCGTCGATAATAGCCCGAGACTTCCCAGCCATCACCGGCTCGATAGACGTAAGTCTTGCCGACCTTACGATTCGGTGACAGTGGATCGACCAGTTCCATCTCATCTTTGGCGAGTATCGCCTCAAGATGTTGCCGCGAGGCAGCTACAACAGTTTCTTCCAGTTGACGTTCGGCACGGGGCTCAGGGTTGGTAATCCACTTGAATGCCATGAAAGCGACAATCAATCCGACTCCGAATCCGAAGGCAAGGCGGGCTATACGATGATTCATAAGGACTAATCTATGCCAATAATCTTGTGTGTCTGCAAGCTGAGTTTCCACCGCGGATGCCGCAGACAGTAATCTATGGCAAGCCGCGTGTTTTCTTCGATGTCGTCGTTGTAAAGCGGTTGCAGGAAAAACTGCTCGAACTGAAGTGTCTCGAAACACTCCGGCTGCGCATCCTGCTCAAGCTGCGGATACACGAGTTTGAGCTCGTGACCTGCACGCTGCACAACCTCGGCGCTGCCTTTCGGACTGACGCACAGCCAGTCGATGCCCGAAGGTGCAGGGATCGTACCGTTACTTTCGATGCCGACCTCGAAGCCGATATCGTGCAACGCGTCAACTGCGCATTCGTCCAACTGCAGTAGCGGCTCACCACCGGTACAAACAACGAAGGGACGTTGGCCGGCACCTGACGTTGGCCACTTGCCCGCCGCGGCCTTTGCCAGTTCTTCGGGGGTTTCGAACTTGCCGCCGCCGGGGCCGTCAGTGCCGACGAATTCGGTATCACAAAACCGGCAAATCGCTTCCAAACGATGCTGTTCGCGACCAGACCACAGGTTGCAGCCAGCAAAACGGAGAAATACGGCCGGCCGGCCCGTCTGAGCACCCTCGCCCTGCAGCGTGTAGTAGATTTCCTTGACCGAATACGTCATGTATTGCTGACAAGCGGATCTTCGACACCGGCCTCGGCAAATCCTTTCGCCCGCAACTCGCATGCGGGACACTCACCACAAGGCGGTCGCTCGCCGTTGTAGCACGTGTGAGTCAACGCCATTGCGTCCAGGGCACCGAGATCTCGTGCCAGCTCAACGGTCTGTTTCTTTGACAAATGCATCAGCGGCGTATGGATTTCCACATCGCTCTCCATACCGAGTTGGATCGCCCGCTGCAGTGCGTCGATGGTTTCCTGCCGACAGTCGGGATAACCGCTGTAGTCGGTTTGTGCAACGCCGACGATCAGGTTTCCAATACGGTTACGATACGCATGCGCCGCAGCATAGGTCAGGAAGATTAAATTGCGCCCGGGGACGAACGTGTTCGGCAATCCCGACGACTCGTCAATGCCGGATTCGACTCCAATATCAGGGTCCGTCAATGCATCGCCGCCGAGCGCTGCAAATGTGTCGATCGGCAGACAGAGATGCGGCACTGCCGCTTGAGCCGCAACAGCCTCGGCACAATCGAGTTCAATGAAATGCCGCTGCCCGTAGTCGAACGAGACCGTCGACACCACATCGCGGCCAAAGCGGTCGATCGCCCAGTAAAGACAGGTCGTCGAGTCCTGCCCACCCGACAACAACACAAGTGCTTTTTGCTTCGCGTCCTTCATTCTTCAGCCGCTCTGCGTTCCTGCACGGCACGTTCCCTGTCATTCAAATCCGGACCGGTGTGAGACACGAGATAGTCGCGTGTCAATTCCTCGGATACCCGCCACAGCTCTTCAGCCATTGCCTCGTCGTGCAAGTGCCCTTCCTGCAAGGTAACCGCATTGCAGTCTTCGAAATACTTGCCGCTCGTCGCGCCGAGGGACGGGTTGGTCGCAACGTAGCAACTGGTCGCTGCGCCCTGCTCCACACTCTTGGTGCCACCCAGTGCCGCCATGAGGGCAAAACCTGTCTGCTTGAATCCACTCATGTGACGATCGATTTCTGTGTTGATGACCCCTGGGTGCAATGCGTTGACGGTCATGCGCGTGCCCCTGAGCAGTTTTCCAAGGTGTAGGGCAAACTGCACATTGGCCAGCTTGGATTGACCGTAGGCACGACGGTCGTCGTATCCGTAGGTGGCGCCAAGATTATTGAACTCGATGCCATCTTCGGGGGCACTCCTGTACGAGCTACGACTTGCCACGACCACAATTCGCCCCTGGTTGGCCATGTAGAGGCGCCCTAGCAGACGATTAACAAGGACGAAATGACCGAGATGGTTAATGGCAAAGTGCTTCTCAACGCCATTGACGAGTTCGCGTTCACCGCTACCGCCAAGGTAGCCGGCATTGCACACGAGAATGTCCGGTGGCGCATTCAGCGAACGAATGACGTCGGCACATGCCACCACAGAATCCAGGTTTGCCAACTCCAGGGCAAGAGGCGATGTAACGCCTGCAACGCGATCGCAGGCTGCTTGTGCCTTCTCAAGCGATCGGCTCGTGCCAACGACGTAGGCGCCGCGTAGTGCGAGAACGCGCATCGTCTCGAACCCGATGCCGGACGTGCAGCCCGTGACGACGGCGAGCTTGCCCGTCAGGTCAATGCCACGGGTTACCTCTTCCGCTGTCGAGTCCTCGTCGTAGTTGCTGTGCGGGACGCCTGGCGTCGCGACCCTGTCGACACCGCCGCAGGCCCCGGTTGCTGTTGCTGCCAGCGTTGCACCTGACAATTTGAGGAAATTGCGCCGGTCAGTCATCGAACAACGCGTCAAGCGCAGCCCTCGCCTGGTCCTCTTCGCCCTTGCGATCGGCGTCAAATGCCGATTCGCTCGGCTTGAACCAGTCGCAGAAATTCAGGCGATCCTTGTCGGTAACGTCGTCAGCGCCGTCTTCGCGGCACTGCCTCGGCACACGAGGATCATAGTGCACGCACATCTTGCAGACATGCAGGTAATTACTGCACCCGGGGCATTCATCCTGCCGCGAGAAAGGGAGCGACAGCGCCTCCAGGGAGGCGCCGCAGCGATAACAGCAAACATTGTGAGCCATACCTCGCAGTATAGCCCGTTGTTGCTGTGGCTAGTTCAGCTGGCTCGGTACGAACTCATCCATGACCGCCGCTTTCAGAATGTCCGGCGGAAGCATGCCCTGGTCGAGTACGAAATCGTGAAACGCCTGCTGATCGAACGCGCCCTGCAGCTTGAGTTCGACCTGCGCGCGCAGAGCCTGCATCTTGTTGTAGCCATAGTAGTAGGCTGTCGCCTGTCCCGGCATGCGGTAGGTATAGCGCTCAACTTCATTCTGCGCCCAGGACTCTCCAATACCGATGTCTTCCATGATCAGGCGCTTGGCCTCTTCAGGTGTAATCAGGCCCAGGTTGAGCATCGGATCCAGGTACATACGTGCCGCACGCATCAAGCGGTACTGCAAGCTGATCAACTGGCCCTCGATCGGCAGATACGGACGCACTATGGCTTCGGCATACAAACCCCAGCCTTCGACATTGGCGCTGTTAAACGCGAACACAGCGCGTGTGATCGAGACGCCGGATTCCACAATGCTCGAGAACTGCATTTCGTGGCCCGGACGCGCTTCGTGCGCCGTCAGCGTCCACGCACCGGCTTCATAGGTGTCGTCCGTCTGCTGCCAGGAGCCGTCTTCATTTTGCTCCAACAGGGGAATTACGAAGAACGGGTACTCACCCGTATTACCGATCAGGCGCGGCGGCTGCAAATGTGGCGCTGGCTGACGGGCTGTTTCCGCAGCGCTGGCAATACGAATTCCGGCATCCCTGTCGGGCAGTGAGACAAGCTTCTCGCGAACGATGATCTCTTCAATGTCACGCAGAACGGCATGGTAGTGATCAAGCATTTTGTCGCCGTCGATGCCCCCGTTCTTCTTCAACAGCGCAATGACTTCGCGATAGTCGTTCGTGTCGTAGCCGAATTTCTTCGCGACCAGTGGCGCAAGTGCTTCCATCTCATTGCGGATGTCCATGTAACCCTTGGTCGCCTGCTCAATCAGCGCTTCAGGTGTCGCCTCCACACCCCAGTTCTTCAGTGCATCCTGATACATCACCGCAGGAATCCGGTAGTCGTCACGTGTGCGCGGCAAAATTTCCGCCCGCACCCAGTCGTTGTAGTCGCGCATCTGGCCGGCGAGCGATTCGTAAGTGCCTTCCCAGCCCTGCAGATCGGTACCTGCCAGAAGCTCTTCGATGCCGGTAACAAAGGTCTCGGCTCTCTCGAGGTCCTGCTCCACCTCATCGCGATACGGCCCGACAAGGCTGTCGTCGCCGAACTTCTCCATCGATATCTGCTTTGCCAACTCGGTGAACGGCTCATAGCCGTCAACAAGCCCGGCATACTTCTCCATTCGTACAACGGCTGCCGGGTAACGGTCGCGTGAGACCTGGGGATCAATCAGCCCGCGTAGTCCACCAAAGATTGACTGGCTGACATTCATGTACGGCAGCATGTATTTGTCTTCGAGTTCCTGCGTGTGCAGAGTGTCCTTGGCCGACTTGATCAGTATCCCGAGATCCTGCCTGACCTTAAGGTCGGTCTCATCAACAAGACGAGCTTCGAGCTCAGCCAGAATTCGCTCGATAGTTTCAGTTGCGCGATCCTGGAAGCCCGGGCTCAGGTCGGTGATGTTTTCGTCCAGGCCATCGACGCCCATACTTCCTGCGCCCTCAGGCGCGAGTTCCGCGAATGCGCCAAGCACCAGCTGTGCATGCTCGTTGCTCTTTTCGACCCAGCTTTTTTCGTCTGCTTGCGCGACGCCGGCCAACAGGCACAAAGCTATCGCAGTGAAAACTGCTCGTTGCATTGGGGTTCCCCATGGTGATTGCGCCTACGCGCGACGTTACTTAGATGCAGCAAAATCCGATTTGGACTCAAATTGCCATAAGAAAACTCTCAATCGCTTGCAAACAGGTGATTAATTACTTTAATTTTCCTTTTTAATCTTTTGTTTTTATTAATAAAATTTTCGCTCCCTTGACGTGACCTCGGCGCAGGTCATCGAGCGCCTCATTCGCCGACTCAAGCGCGTAAGTCTGTACATTGACGCGCAGCGGCACCGTCGCAGCAAGCGGCAGAAACTCGGCAATATCGCGGCTTGTAACGTTGGCGACGGACTTGATCTCCTTTTCGTTCCAAAGGTGTTCCTCGTAACGAATACCGGCCATGAGGTCTCTGTCCGCGCTCTCCTTGCGAATCGCGTTAATAACGAGACGCCCACCCGGACGCAATTGCAACAGGGCCGCCAGTACGGGCTTCCACGCCGGCGTCGTATCGATAATTGCGTGCGGCGCGCGTGGGGGCACAGCATCAGTATCGCCGCTCCAGTCCGCACCCAGTTCCATTGCAAACGCCTGTTCCTCAGTGCTGCGCGCGAACACATACACAGGGCTGGTCGGGTACAAATGTTTGGCAAGCTGCAGCACGAGGTGACCGGAACCGCCGAAGCCCGTTAATCCGAGTACCTGGCCGTCCTCAAGGCCGGCGAGACGCAGTGAGCGGAACCCAACCCCACCCGCACACAGCAACGGTGCCGCTTCAGCATCGCTGAAGACATCCGGAATCGGGTAGGCATAAGCCTCCGGCACCGCCATGTACTCCGCATAGCCCCCATTTACATCACGACCCGTCGCGCGAAAACTCGAGCTGATGTTCTCGCACTCCGACCCGTCGGATGAGTGAATCCAGCCGACGCCGACGCGGTCGCCCGGCGAATACAAACGGCAGTCCTCGCCCATTTCCACGACGCGCCCTACCACCTCGTGACCCGGCACAATAGGAAACATCGACGGTGGCGCGCGGCCCTCGATTTCGTCGAGTTCCGTGTGGCACACGCCACACACCGAGACTTCGATCAATATCTCGCCTTTCTCCGCTAGGGGACGCGGTAAATCCACCAGTTCGAGCGGCTGCTCTCTATCATCCATTCTGGCTGTCGAATTCAGCACCATCGCTCGCATGATTACTGTCCTTTACCCGTGTTCACCGACAGTATATGGTGCCGCGGCACAGAGTCTCCAATACCTGACCATGTACAGAAATCCTGTTCCCACTATCGTCCTTGCTGCGGCACTCAGCGCCTGCTCACTGCAGCCGGAAGTGCTCAACAGCGAACGAATCAAGGATCGATTCGGCAACTACGGTGTCGAGATTATCGGACAGGACGACGAAACGCGCCGCTCCAGCCTTTACAGCACGAGCAATGGCAAACGCACTTGCCGTACCTATGCCGTAGTGAAATTTGCAGGCGGCGACGCCTTCGACATTTCCGACGTGCACCAGAAAGTCATTGATGGTGCGTCGATCGGTTCGACGTTCAAATCTGACGGCTGGGAAATTCGTAAAGAGACCATTTACGTCGGCAAAGTTGCTTTGCCTGGTGTGCGTCATCCGATTGGGGAACTGATGCACCTGCAATTCACCACAGATCTCGCTGTACACGCCTATCAACTGCACATCGAGAAAGGCTCCACGTCCCTGCATTACGCGACAATTGTTGAGGCACATCATCCGGAATACCTGGGCGAAAGTGAGCTACTCGAACTCTACCCGCCGTCGATCCATGCCGACACGGAGACAATTCTGGACATTCGTCAACTGGTGTTAGATCGGCACTGAGACTAAACTCGCACTATCTGCAAGATGCCTGCGGGGCCTACGCAATGAATGTCAGGAACAAGTTCGGATTAGCGCTTTCGACCCTTCTTTTTGTTTTTGCTTCCGGAACGGCAATTGCCCAGAGCGAGGCCGACGATGAGGCGGATGTCATACTCACGATCGAAGAGCAGTGGGCAGCCGAACAAAAAGGTGACACGGACTGGATTGACGAACGACTGGTCCAGGAGTTCTCTGCCTGGCCGAAAAACTCTCCGGCACCGCGGTCCCAATCCTCTACAAGAATGTGGAACCGCTTTGCGGACACCCAAGGCGAGACTATCGAACACGAGCTGTATTTCCAGAACATCGTTGTTCGAGGCGATATCGCAGTCGCGCACTACTTCTATACAAGCGCATTCAAAGACAATGATGACGAGGTCAAAGTGACCAATGGTCGCTATACCGATGTGCTGGTACGGACCGAGGACGGCTGGAAATTCATCGCCTGGCATGGCGGGGATGACGAATAGCGAAAACGCCCTTCAGGTTAAGCGCCTGTTCAGTTTGCCGGGGCTATTATTGCTCCAAGGATCGGAAAACCCGTCTATAGGTGGCGGCTCCGGAGGCACTATGAACAATCGGACGTTTTCTCGCAGTTTTCGCTGGCTCTGGCCAGTCCTGGCGCTGGTGGCATGGCCCGTAGTCGGCATGGCGCAGGTTGCCCTCCCGGAGATCGAAGAGATTGAGGAACTGCCGACGATCTCTGCGAGCGAGATTGATACGCTCGTGGGACCGATCGCCTTATATCCGGACGACCTGCTGGCCATCGTATTGCCAGCATCGGCGTTTCCGTTGCAAATCGTCGAGGCGGCGCGCTTCCTCGAAGCCCTCGAAGAAGATCCGTCTCTGGAACCCGATGAGGACTGGGACGACTCAATCGTTGCCTTGCTCAACTACCCCGACGTTGTTGAACTTCTGAATGAAGATCTCGACTGGACCTGGCGCATGGGCGAAGCCGTTGTTGCACAGCAGTCTGACGTCCTCGCTGCGATCGAATCTTTCCGTGACCGCGCCTACGCGGCGGGGAACCTCGAAAGCGATGACTATCAACTTGTCTCCCAGGAAGAAGGCACTATTCAGATCACGCCGGTACAGGACGACGTCATATACGTCCCCTACTACGAACCCGAACAAGTTGTCATTTACCAGCCGCGGCCCGTGTATTTCTATCATCCGCGCCCATACCCTGTGTATTACTACCCGTATCCGTCGTACTACGCGTTTGATAATCATTTCCGACACAATTACTTCTGGGGTGTAACCACGGCATTCTCTATTGGCTGGCATTCGTATCACCTGAACACGTACCAC
>Ga0209271_10000421_pt1 | contig 14568 bp, 12 predicted proteins | sample tdAd002_FD_187123 | JGI IMG/M metagenome (GOLD analysis project Ga0209271, IMG submission 187123) | Marine sediment microbial communities from the Atlantic coast under amendment with organic carbon and nitrate - tdAd00.2 (SPAdes)... | ecosystem: Environmental > Aquatic > Marine > Coastal >... | reverse complement strand
ACTTGATCCTCGCCGCCCGTTCCGCCGACAAGCTCGAGCAGGTCGCCGATGAGCTGCGCGCGACGGGTCGCAGGGTCCTCTGCATACCCACCGACCTGAGTGATCGGAGCTCCCTCCGCGAGCTCGTGAATCGAGCGGAAGGGGAAGGGGGTGGCGTCGACGTCTTGGTGAACAATGCCGGCGTCGAGGACTGGATGACGTTTGACCAGCTGGCCGTGGAGCTCATCGACAAAGCGATTGACGTCAACCTGAGGGCCCCTGTGGTCTTGTCCCGGCTGTTGCTGCCCAGAATGCGTGAGCGGGGTCGAGGTCACATCGTGAACATCGCATCCTTGGCCGGCCTGGGCCCGGTCGCTTACGCGGAGCCGTACTGCCTGACCAAGCACGGTCTAATCGGCTTCACGCGCAGTCTTCGAGCGACCGTGCGAAACGAGAACTACCCCGTGAGCTGCTCCGTCGTGTGCCCAGGCCTGGTCGACGCCGGGATGTATGAGGACGCGACTCGAGATTTCGGCGTAAAAGCACCGCTGGCCCTCGGCAGCTCGCCGCCGGGCAGGGTCGCGCGCGCGGTGGTTCGGGCGGTCAAACGCGACCTCCCCGAGATCATCGTTAACCCGATCCCCTTCCGTCTACCGCTCGCCATCGGTCTGCTCGCACCCCGCTTGGCGCAGTGGATGGTCCAGTGGCTAGGCATCTCGAAGTTCTTTGGGATCATCGCGCGGCAACGAGGCCGTCAGGCACACTAAGGCTGGAGCGGGCGACGGGATTCGAACCCGCGACGTCGACCTTGGGAAGGTCGCACTCTACCACTGAGTTACACCCGCAAGTAGGCGCAAGGAGTAGCTTTCCTGGGTCCGGGCGTCAAGCGTGGGCCCCGCCGTGGCGGAGCCCACGACCGCCTGCGTGGAATCTACCGCGTATGCACGAGCGGCAGACCATTCGTGCCCACTGGGATGTAGACCGTGGTGTGGTTCGGAGCGTTGGCCATGGTGCGCTGGGCTTGGATCGCTTCGTGCTGCAGGTAGTTGGGGGTGAGCGTCGTGTTGATGATCTTCTGTGCCTCGGCGATCCCCTTGGCTTCTTCGATTCGAATCTCTGCGTCGCGCTGTGCGATCTCTCGTTGTGTTTCTTTCTCTTCGAGAAGCTGCTTCGCGGCCAGCTTTTTTTCGACAGCCTGCGAGACCACTGGCGGGTAGTCGATGTTGCCCACGGCCAGCCGAACGACTTCGAAGGGCGTGGCCTCGAGATAGGCGCTCAGCTCGGTTTCGATGCTCGCGGCGATCGCATCGCGCTCCGCTTTGAGCTCGCGGCTCGCGTACTCCTGCACCGACTGACGCACGATGGTGCGGAAGGGCTCTTTGATGAATCGGGGGTACCAATGTTCGGAGCCGAAGCCCTCAACGACGGACTGCACTTGCCCTTGCTCGACCTTCATGACGGCGTGGACACGGAAGGCGACGTTGAGGTCGTCCTTCACGAGGATACTGAACTCCTCGGTGTAGGTGGTCGGGCGGACGTCGATGTTGACGATGCGGTTCCGCCAGGCGCTGATGCCGTAGTTACCCGGGCCCTGCACTCCACCACGGAAGCCTCCCTGGCCGAAGACGCGTGGGTCTTCGAACACATAGCCTTCGTGGCCCGCGGGAGCGTGCGGATTGGTGCAGCCGCCGGTGCCAAGGGTTGCTGCCATCAAGAACGCGGCGCTGACGATGATGTAGATGATGCGGCGCATGATTTCCTCCTTTATTGCTTCATTGTTTTAATATTTATATAATAAGGCATAAAGAGGCATACACAAGCATAGGCTTGCATATTCGTGAGGTTTCGTGCATAAACATACAAATCTGGGGGTAGCCATGACCGACGAGTTTCGACGCATTAGTCTGATGATTCGCGAGGACCAGCACGCTCGGCTGCTGGATCTTGGCGTCAACATGAGCGGGCTGATCCGCAGCCTGATCGACGACCGTTTGAGCGACTCGAAGATCACGCTCGCGGTGTCGGAAGAAACCGCGCACCTCTATCAGCAGGTCGTTTCAAACACCGGCAGTACCGACGCCGACATCGAGCCTTATCTAAGGGCCGCGCTGAAGCGGATGCTGAAAGACCGAATCACTCGCATGGAGAGGCTTCACAGAGCCATCAAATAGCGCATGCCCGCGACCCTGCATCGGCAGCTGAGATTTTCGCATCCGTCACCATTGGATGACGGTGGTACGCTGTGATTCTGGAGGTCGTATGGCGCATTGGGAGCATCGGGACGAGGCGAAGTGGCGAGACTTCCAATTCAATCAGCCCTACGCGAAAGGGCTGAAGCGCCTCAAGGAAGAGGTGCTTGCCAAGACGGACTTTGACCCGGCGACGCTGTGGCAGTGGGGGACCATGCAGGCGATGGCGCTCATCGAGATGCTCAAGGAGAATGAGCGGACCTTTGGTGAGGAAGGGCAAAAGGCCGCATATCGTGCGCTCCGCAGGACCGGATACGACGTCGGACGCCAGATTCTCGAAGGAACGACCATTCCCGAGGAAATGACCGATGCCGAGTTCACGTCGTTCTATGCGACGATCATCAACCGCATTGCGTACGCGTCGCTCGAGGATCCGAAGATCGACGCGGAGGGTCAGGCGAGCTTTCACATTCTGTGGTGCCCGCACCAGGACCACTACGAGGCATTCGACTGCCGGGTGCAGCGTTACTTCGTGCAAGGGATGATCGACGCTGCGCAGGATCACGCCGAGCGTGTGGGTTTCCAAGTGCGATTTGACTACACGATTCCGGCTGGCGCGGAGACGTGTCACTTCACGATGTGGCAGGCGACCGATGAAGAGCGCGAACAATGGGAGCTCCTCACCGAGAAACTGGAACGGAAGGCGCTACGGGTCGTACGGGAAGAATGACGCAGGCGCCTGGGGGCTTCGGGATTTGCCTGGCGCTGGGGCTGTGGGCCTGGTCCGTTTCGGCCGGTGCGCAGGATCTCGTTGCGCCTCGGGTGAGGTCGCTTCCCGGCGTACAGGTGCCCGCGGGTATCGAGGTGCCTGAGTCCGGTGTAGTTCAGGTCCAGGTGCGAATCGATCCAGATGGGCGCGCGGTGGTCGAGAAGTGTGACGCTGGCCGCGCGCTTTGTGATCTCGTTATCGAAGCGATCGCGAAGGCCGAGTTCGACCCTGCGACCCGCGACGGGAACCCAGTTCCGGCACAAGTCAGAGTCGACTTGCGCCTGAGGCCGCCGGGGGTCGACGAAGGGTCGGATGCTGCTCCTGAGGAAAGCGTCCTCGAGCCGGCGCGCGCTCAGGTCGACAAGGAGCTGATCTTTTCGGAAACGGCGGAAGTGGACGCGCGCGCTCAGGCGCCGATCAAACTCGAGCTTGATGGGATTCGCAATATCCCGGGAACGTTCGGCGAGCCGTTCCGAATCTTGGAGATGCTGCCTGGCACCGTTCCCGTGGCGAATGGGCAACCCTATGTCTATGTTCGCGGAGCCCCGCCGTCAGGGACGGCGTACCTCTACGACGACATCCCGATTCCGCTGCTGTTCCACTCCGCACTCGGGCCAGCGACCGTGCACTCGGGGTTGATCGGCGAAGTCGATCTGTACTCAGGGGCCGGGCCCGCCCGCTACGGAGGGTTCACCGGCGGCGTAATGGCCGCGAGGGCTCGCCGGATCCCCAATGACCGCGTCCACGGCGAGGCTGAGCTACGCGCCATCGACGTGTCCGGCTTGCTCAACGTACCCACGCCCAAGGAGGGGTCGATGACCTTTGCCGGTCGGTACGGGTTTCCCAACCTGGTGCTCGGCGCGATCGATGTCGACGCCGACGTCGACTATTGGGACTACCAATACCGCACCGGTGTGGCGATGAGCTCGCGATCGCGCTTCGAGATGGTGGCGCTCGGTGGGCGCGATGACTCGACGTTCGACGCCAGCGACCCGATGGAGCGGGTCGCGCTCGACCTTCAGTTCCATCGTGTCGAAGCCCGATTCATGGGGAAGGTGAAGCGATGGGATTTCGTGGGAACGATGCTTTATGGCTACGATTTCTCCGACGTCGAGGATGCGTCGGCGAGCGCGGTCTCCGATGCGGGCGCGAGTATCCACCGAATAGGTCCGAGGTTTTGGGCGATCTACGGAGCCCCGAAAGTCCAGCTTCGCATCGGCGGAGACCTGTCCGGTCTATTTGGCTCCGCGCGGTGCACGCCCGGCATCCAGAACCTCTCCACTCCATGCGATCCGGCTTTCGCCGCCCAAGATCGCAGGCTCTTCGGGGGCACATTCGTCGACGCAAACATCTCGGCGCTATCGTGGTTGGATCTATCGCTCGGTGTGCGCGCCGACGTATGGAGCACTGGCGGCCATCGAGACGCCTCGGTCAACCCTCGCGCGCGCGCGACCTTCCACACGCTCGATGTGGCCGACCTCTTCGTTGGATGGGGGCTCGGCACCAGACCGGCGACGTTTGCCATTCCGCTTCCTGGCCTAGGTGACGTACCCCTCGAGCCCGGTCTTCAACGGGCCAACCAGATCGAGGGCGGTGTTCGTTTCTTCCTACCTCACGATCTAACCTTCGAAACGCGCGGCTACCTCAACTTGTATAGGGACCTTCGTTTCGTGGACGTCTTCACCGAGCCTGAGATCTACGACGATCCAAGCCTGAGTCCCCTTCCGGCGGGGCTCCTCGACGATTCCGCGGATGGCAAGAGCTACGGTCTCGAGCTTCTGTTCCAGCGTCCGTTCGACATCGGATTCTCAACCTTGGTCAGCTACACGCTTGGTTTCAGTGACCTCACTGCGACGGCGTTGCTCATCAACATGCCGCCACAAACGTTCGACTACACGCCTTCGTACGACGTTCGACACGTCATGAACGGCGTGCTGGCCTGGCAGGCAAAGTTCGGGCTGATCATCTCCGCCCGTGTCTTCGCGAGGTCCGGCCGTGCGGAAGGCTGGCTCTGGCTCGATCCGTCGGGCGTGGTGCAGCAGTATGTGCAGCGTGTTCCCTGGTTCGTGCGCTTGGATGCGCAGGTCGCCTACGAGTGGGCAAAACCAGGGCGCCGCATGCGAATTGCCCTCGAATGGATCAACATCACGCAGGCACGCGATGCGCAGGAGGTCGACTCCAGTGAACCGAGCGGGCCACTCGCCTGCCGCATCCGCTGGGGTGTTCCGTCGGAGCCGTGCCCGATCAGGTTCACCGACGCGATCTGGTTTCCCAATCTGTCGTTTCGCGCGGTGTTCTAGTGCTCGATGCCCGACCAGTGGTTCGGGTTGAGTGCGCCCGCGGCAGGCCTTACGTCGACCACGAAGCCGGTCAGGTGTGCCATGCCTGAGACCTTCTCGAGCTTGTCCGGGCCGTCCGCCGCGAGCAGGTTGACGTTGACGCCGGTCGTCTTGCTGGCGACGCCCATCTTGCTGTCCTGGTGGCCCCAGCCGTGTGGTAGGGCGACGGTGCCAGGCATCAGCTCGGAGAGGAGCTTCACGGGAACGCGAACCGTGCCGGTGTCGGTCGACACGTCGGCCAGGCTGCCTTCTTGAACGCCCAATCGTTCTGCGTCCTGGGGGTGCACGTACAAGTGATTGGTCGAGCGGTCGCCTGAAACGAACTCCTCGATGTTGTGTGTCCAGGAGTTGTGGGTGGTGATCGCGCGCTTCGTGATCAGCTTGAGCTGGTCTTTCGTCTCGAGCTCGAGCTGGAAGTCAGCTTCTAGCTTCTCTGTCTGCTCGAGAAACACCTCGGGCGCGAGATGGACCTTGCGATCGTCGTGAACGACGCGTTTGCCGAGGAAGCTGCCCGGCTCGTGCTCCGGACGGAGTCGGCCGTGCTTATCTTTCAGGAGCTTTCTAAAGCTGCCTTGCTTCGTAGCTCGGAGTAGGCCCGAGAGGAGAAGCTCTTGTGGGATCGATGGCTGCTTCCCGCGACGCCCAATCGAATTGAGCGCTTTGGCCGTTTCGAACACGCGCTGGGCGGCAGCCGAGCCCCACAAATTGACGCCGCTCGCTCTGGCGATGTCGACGTAAATCGTTGCCTCGTCTCGCTGTTCACCTTGGGGAGGCACCACGGCGCGGGTCGCCTGTAGGTACGGCTTCGACTGAAGTCCCAGCATCAGAGGGAACACGAACGGCAGGTCTGGACGCTGGAACGGCGATGTACAGGGGAGCACATGAGTTGCGACGGACGCCGTTTCGCTCGGCTGGATGTCGAGGACGACGAGCAATTCGAGCTCCTTGAAGGCCTCGCGCAGGCGCCCCGAGTTGGCCATCGTGATGAGCGGATTGCCGCCAGTCACGAATAAGGCTTTGATCTGCCGATCACCGGGGGTGAGGATCTCGTCGGCGAGGATGCCGCCCGGCATGGAGTCGTTGACCGACTGGAAGTTGCCGACGCGGCTTTCGTTCTCATGCAAGAGGATGCCGGTCTTCTTGCCAAACGCCGCAAAATCAATGACGCCGGTGCTGACCAGGGTGCCACCTTCGCGGTCGAGGTTCCCCGAGATCGCGTTGATGCACTCCTGAAGCCAAAACGCGAGCGAACCGTTGGTGCCCATGTTCACGCCCGTCGAGCAGTAGAGCGCAGCCCCGTCGGCCTCGCTGTATGCGCGCACCATCTCGCGGAGAGTCTCGGCCGGGATGCGCGTCACTTCAGCGGTTCGCTCGGGCGGCCATGCTTCGGCGACGCGGCAGAGCTCGTCGAAGCCGGTCATGTGTTGGTCGATACGCGCGCGGTCGATCGTCGCGGTCGCTAGCAACTCGTGCAGGAACGAAAGGTAGAAGAACACGTCGGTGTTGGGGCGAATGAAGACGTGCTCGCCTGCTACTTTGGCCGTCTCGGTGCGACGGGGGTCGACGACGAAAATCTTCGCGCCGCGCTCCTCGACCTCTTTGAGGCGTCGAATCGGGTTCGACACCTGCAAGAAGCTCCACTTGGAAATAGCCGGATTGGCTCCGACGATGATTAGACACTCGAGCTTTTCGAGGTCGGGGAAGGGCTGTGTGAACGGGAAACCATAAAGCTGGCGAGCGACCGCAAACTTGTTGGCGCAATCCTGAGTGGCCGAGGAGAACAAGCTGGCCGACCCGACGCCTTGCATGAAACCCTGCGCAAAGACCGGGTGCAACACCCCGAAGCCGGCGGCCGTGCCGACGTACATGGCAATGCTGTCGCGACCGTGGTTGTCGATCAGCTCGCGTACCTTGCTGCCGATGCTGCTGAGCGCATCGTCCCAACTCACACGCTGCAACTCGCCGTTCGTCCGCTGCATCGGATAGAGCAGCCGATCAGGCGTGTTGTACAACCGATGCTGCTTGAGGCCCTTGAGGCAACCGTATCCGCGCGTCGCGACATGGTCGTCGTCCGGCCTGATGTCGACGATCTGGTCGCCATCCACCGTGACCTCGAGACCACAAAGTGCTTCGCAGATGCGGCAGAACGTCTGGACTGTTTCGGCCATAACTGACCGAGTCTATAGGGCCTAGTCCTCGTGGATCAACTCGTCGAAGGCGCGGTTCACGTCGTCCATCGATTCCATGAGTAGATCGTCAGGGTTGTCACCAGAAGGACCGCCGAGGCGCTGCAAGCGCTGACCCACCTCCCGGTACTGCGGTTCCCGCTGAAAAACGTACTCGTAGTGCAGACGCGCTTGGTCGGTCAGACCGGCGGTCTCGCAGGCCATCGCGAGCTCATAGTGCAGGCCGACGGCTTCGGTAGAAGTCTTCTCGGGGCTTTCCAAACCGGACTGGAACGCTTCGATCGCGTCGCGCGGCTGGCCTTCCTCAATATAGATGAGGCCGATCATCGTCCAGCACAGGCAGCGCCGCCGCGGGTCCGACATCGCCACTTGGAACTCGCGTCGCGCGTCGGGAAACAGCCCCATCTCTTTGTACGCGATGCCGAGGTCGAAGTGCGTGTCGCTGTCGTCGTCGGCTACCTGTTCGGCGACGCCGGCCTTGAACTGCTCGAAGACCGTCTCGACGTCGATCATCTCGGCGCCCTCGTCGATCGGCGCGATCTCTGCGACTTCGGCGAGCTCCTCGGCGAGCCTCTCCGCGAAGTCGAAGCCCTCGTCGCCGGGTTCGAGCTCTTCGTATTCGAGCTCCATCTCGGGCGGTTCTGACGCCATCGGCGCCGGTATCGACGAGACGTCTCGCTGCATGATGGGTTGCGCGACCGCGGATACACCGGAGGATGCAGCCGCCAGTTCTTCGATCTCGCGCGCCTTGTCTAGCACGAGCGGATGGTCGGGAAGAGTGAGCTGAAGCTCGCTGACGATCGCACGCGCTTGCGTGAATAGGCCGTCGACCAAATACGTATCGGCAAGCTCGAGGGTTCGCTCCATTAGGTTGGGCGCGAGCGCAGCGGTGGCTGGCGCGACCTGGGTGCTTATCAGCGGCAGGGCGAGGAACTCCGAATAGGTCATCGGACCGAGCGCCCTCAGCGGAATGACCCGTCCACCCGTGGGCGGCCGCGGCGCCGGAGGTGCCGAGGCGTACGACTCCTCGACTTCGAGGGTCACCTCGGGAGCGGCGGGGAGAGAACCGGAGACGGTGCTTGCCTCCCCAAAGTCCTCCCCAAACTCCTCCTCGATGTCCTCCTCGACATACATGATGCCCGACGCCCCACTCAGGCCCGACGCGCTGCTCAGGGAGGGGGAGCTCATCTGCGAGGTTCCGCTCACCTGTGCGGTCCCACTCAACTGCGAATTCCCAAGCTGCACGTTCGAAACTGAGCCCGCGGGTGTCGCGGGCTGCCTCACCGAGCCCGGTGGCATGTAGTGCTGCCCCGAGGCGGAAGCGGTCTTGTTCAGGGCCGCTTGCGCCTCTTTGTCGTTCGGGCTGAGCTCCAGGATGCGGTGCAGCGCGCTCATCCGTTCCTGGGGGCGTTGCGCCTCGCGGTGGATGCGCGCTACTTCGCGATACACGCTCACTGCCTTATCGGTCTGCGAGAGCATCAGGAACGCCTCGGCTAGCAACGACAGAGTCGAGACGTCGCGCGGGTCCGCCTTGAAGCAGATTTGCAGTTTCGCGAGCGCTCGCTTGGGATCGCGACGAGAGATGTAGGTTTCGGCGAGCTCCTTGGCCACACGAACATCATTGCTGCGGTGGTACAAGAGGCGTTCCGCAACCTTGACGTAGTCATCGAGCCGGCCCTGGTCTTTCAGGAGCAACGCGCCTTGTTCGAACTCGTTTGCCGCTTCCTGTGTTCGCCCCGCGCGGGACAGCGCTTCGGCGTACTTGATTCGCACCGGAATGTGTTCGGGATCGAGCTCGACCATCTTGCCGAGCATGGCCAACGCTTGGTCGGTATCCCCAGCGCGCATGAAGGCGCTCGAAACATCCTCGAACACGCTCATCGCATCGCTGATCAATTGAAGTTGCTCGTACATTTCGCCGAGTCGCACCTGCGCGTCGAGTCGCGAAGGGTCGAGCTTCAAGATCTGCTTGTAGACCGCGATGGCTTTGAGAAAGAAGCCTTGCTGAGCGTAATGACCTGCGACGGTTTCGTACGTCTCGATCGCCGAGCCGCGGTCGCCCTTGCGTACGTACAAGTCGCCGATCTTCAGCAGGGAACGAACGTCCCGCTTGTCGGTATCGACCAGCTTCTTGTACTGGGCGATCGCCTTGTCGTACTGGCCGCGCGACTGGTACTTCCTAGCCGCGTCCAGAACCTTATTCCTGTTGATAGCCAAAGCCCCTGCTATGCCCCCATGCGTTCAGTGCACCCACACAAGTCTACTAATGCCGGACGGGGGCGGTCAACAAGCGCTCGGCCTGAAGCTCATCGAGGAAACGAGTGGAGAACCGTCCCTCCGCGAAGGCCGGGTGCGCGAGAATCCTCTGATGGAGTGGAATGTTGGTGCGAATGCCCCCGATGAGGGTCTCGCTGAGCGCGCGCTGCATCTTCGCGATCGCTTGGGCGCGTGTCGGTGCATGTACGATGAGCTTCGCGATCAAGGGGTCATAATTCGGGGGAACACGGCCCCCACCGTACACGCCGCTGTCTACCCGGACGCCCGTTCCTCCTGCCATGTGCAGCTCGGTAATGGTGCCCGGGGAGGGCGCAAAGGTGTCTGGGTCTTCAGCATTGATGCGGCATTCGATCGCGTGACCTCTCGCGGAGAGAGGACGCTCGGGCAGCTCCAGAGGCTGGCCGTCCGCGACTCGAATTTGCTCGGCGATCAAGTCGACACCCATGACGAGCTCGGTGACTGGGTGCTCGACTTGGATGCGGGGGTTCATTTCCAAGAACGTGAGCTCGCCGCGGTCGTCGAGCAAGAACTCGAGGGTCCCGGCCGAGATGTAGCCGGCCTCGCCCATGGCGCGCTGGATGGTGGCCGACATGTCGTTCCGCATTTCATCGGACAGAGCCACGCTCGGGGCTTCTTCGAGGATCTTTTGATGGCGGCGCTGGATCGAGCACTCTCGTTCGCCGAGCACGTGGATGTTGCCGTGTTTGTCCCCGAGGATCTGGAATTCGATGTGCCGAGGCCGTTCGATGAATTTCTCGAAGTAGAGCGCATCGTTGCCAAACGCGGCGCGTGACTCCGAGCGTGCCGTCTCGAAGATAGCGCGCAGCTCTTCTTTGGACTCCAAGACGTGCATTCCCCGCCCGCCGCCGCCGCCAGAAGCCTTCAGCAACACCGGAAAACCGAGAGCCTCGGCCTTCTTGACGGCGTCGTCGACGTCCTCGACGAGCTCCGTCCCTTCGATCGTCGGAAGCCCGAGAGACTTGGCCAGCGCACGGGCGCTCACTTTGTCGCCCCACCTTCGCATCTGTTCGGGGAGCGGCCCGATGAACTCGAGGCTGCACTGTGCGCATGTCTCTGCGAACTCTGGATTTTCCGACAAAAACCCATAGCCGGGATGCACCGCATCCGCGCCAGTGATCTCCGCGGCGGCGATGATCGCTGGAATGTGGAGGTAGCTTCGCGTCGGGTCTGCGGGACCGATGCAGATCGCTTCATCGGCCAATCGCGTGTGCAGCGCGTCGGTGTCGATCTCGCTATGCACTGCAACGGTGCGCAGGCCCAGCTCTCGACAGGTACGAATCACGCGAAGCGCGATCTCCCCTCGGTTTGCAATGAGAACTTTCTCGAACACAGCTCAGGTGGTTTCGATTCGAAAGAGCCGGTCGCCGTACTCGACTGGCTTCCCGTTTTCAACGAGGACATCGACGATGGTGCCCGCGACTTCGGATTCGATTTCGTTCATGAGCTTCATGGCTTCGACGATGCAAAGCACTTGGCCCGGCGCGATCGAGTCCCCGACCTCGACGAATGCATCACTTTCGGGGGAGGATGCGCGGTAGAACGTGCCGACGAAGGGCGAAGTGACATAGCTGCCTTCGTCTTCCTCTGCGGCTGGCGCACCGCTCGGGTGAGTGGAGCTCGCGACGGCTCCGGGCGCTACCGACTGCGACGCGACGGGATCGCGGCGCACTCGGATGCGGTCATCGTCGTGCTCGACTTCAATCTCCGTGAGATTGGACTCGTCGAGGAGTCGAATGAGATCGCGGAGTTGATCGAGGTCCAACTTCATGGTGTCTCCCGGCGGGGACGGCTTAACCGGTCGCGTTCAGATAGTCGATTAGGGCACGAAGTCCAAGGGCGTAGCTACTCTTTCCGAAGCCGATCACGGAACCAATACACACGGCGGCTGTGACTGACTGATGACGAAACGATTCGCGCGCCTGCGTGTTCGATATGTGCACCTCGACTGTTGGCAATCCAGTGGCGGCGATTCCATCACGCAACGATACCGATGTATGCGTCAGGCCACCGGGGTTGATCACGACGCCGTCGAAGGTGTCCCGCGCATCATGGAGCCAGTCGATGAGCTGTCCCTCCTGATTGGATTGCCGGCATTCGATCGTGGCGCCCAGGTCCTTTGCCAAGTCCTGGAGACCGAGCTCGATGTCGTCGAGGGTAGTCGCGCCGTATACATCGGGCTCGCGGGTGCCCAGAAGGTTGAGGTTGGGCCCGTTGAGCACCAGGACGCGTTTCGCCGACACCGTCATGAGGTCAGAGGTTTTCGATCAGCTTGGGCGCGCTGATTCGCAGCAGATAGCGGGCCTTGCCGACGTTCCCGCCAGGCTCGACTGCAAGGGCGACGAAGTACTCATCGGAGAGCATGCGGACCACGGTCGTCAGACGCTCGGTCTGGACCGAGACTTCCTTTGTGGCGCCGGTGTCGAGCATCTCTGCGGCGCGTTGGACGCCCTTGAGCACGACGCTGTACTCCATGCCCACCGATTCGATGTCGAACGGGCCGTTGCCCCTCGAGTATTGATCGATCGCGATCCCGTCCGACGCCATCAGCAGCCCAGCTACTCCGCCATCGGTTCGATCGACGAGGTCTTGCAGTATCTCTTTGAACATCGCCCCTCCGCCCCGCAATCACCGCACGGACAGGCCCTCCGGTCAAGTATCGCGTTGGGCAAATCGCAGCTCCACGGTCAGCCCGCCGCCGTCCGTATCCCCGAGCGTGAGACGCAGGCCGTGCCGCTTCGCGACGTCGCTTGCGATGTGCAGCCCGAGCCCCATTCCGTGCGGATGGCGCGTTCGCGCTTCGGTCCCTCGGAAAGACGGCTCCAGCACCCGACCGCGATCGCTTTCGGCAATGCCAGGGCCGTCGTCGACGACTCTGAGGGTCCATGCGTTGCGGGTTCCGTCGAGCACGACCGCAACGTGGCCGTCTGCTTCATTGTAGCGGACCGCGTTCTGCACGATGTTACCGAGTGCCTGCTCGAGCAGCGTGAGGTCGCCCGGAAATTCGATCATGCGCTCTGGCACGCCAACCTCGAGGGCGATTTGCTTTCGCTTCGCGATTGGTCGATGGCGGTCGACGACGCGTTCGACGAGCCGGTTCAGGTCGATCGGGTCTTTGTGCGCAAGCCCTTCACTGGCCTCTAGGCGCGCTGCAGCGTTGAGGTTGTGGAGTAGCGAGCCAAGGTACTGCGACTCCTCGATGCTGGGCACGATCGCCTGCGCGTCGAGTGTTTCGCCGGCTTCGATTCGCTGTTGGAGGGAGACGAGGTGACCTTGCAGCACGCTCAGCGGAAGCATCACATCGTGGGTCGTGTTGGCGATGTAATTGCGGAGTGCGGCCTCGCGTTCGCGTAGTGAAGCGAGTTGCGCGTGGATCGTTTGGCGGCTCTGCTCGAACGCGGTGCCGAGCTCGGCAATCTCGTCGTGGCCTTCGACGCGAATAGGCTCTTCAGAGTTGCTTCCGAGCTTTCGGACCGATTCGGTGAGCTGGCGCACCCGGCGAACGATTGGACCCGCAGCAAAGAGCGCGACGAGGATCACGACCAGCGCGACGAGAAATGCCGGCATCAGAACTGCACCGGAGAACCAATGAGGCGGGCCTTTGGCGCGCATCAGCACCACCGCGCACGGTCCTTCACCCCAGGGCATGCGAACGGCGACCTGGGTGCGCCTCTCACTTGGAGCGCGGTGGGACGCGATGTCCCGTCCGGCCGCCAGCTGCTGCGCGAGCTCGGGAGGAAAGACCGGATTGTCGGGATTGCGGCTCTGGAAGTCGGCGTCGTACGCGAACACTCGGTGGCGCGGGAACCGATGGCGAGATGGGCCCGGATGCCGGCGAGCCCCCCGGTCCCCTTGCGGACCCGGCCAGCGTTCCGGGTTGGCCTCGCAACGCTCGCGTCCGCCGGATTCCATTCGATGCACAGCCGCTTCCGCCAGCGCATCGACCCTCAGTTGTGACTGCCAGCGGGATTGAGCCCAGCCCAGCAGCACCAGCAGAGAGATCGTCGCCAGCCCGAGCGTCAGCGCCAAGCGCGCGCGAAGCTTCATGAGCCTTCCGAGAGGCGGTAGCCGATGCCCCAAACGGTTTCGAGCTGTGCGGCGTCGCTGCGGAGCTTGCCGCGGAGCCTCGAGATGTGGACATCGAGCGTGCGCCGGCTGCGGTCGTGTGCCGTATCGAGCGCAGCGTCGACCAGCGCGTCCCGGGTGACGGCGGAGCCCTTCCTGCGAGCTAGCAATGCAAGGATTTCGAACTCCACCGGCGTTAGCGACAATGTGCCGTCGGATGTAGTGACTTCACGGCGCTCGAGGTCGATTTGAATCGCCCCGACGACGATCCGCTCGGTGCCCACGAGGTTGGGGCGGCGCACGCACGCTTGGATGCGGGCGACCAGCTCTTCGGGAAAGAATGGTTTGGTCACGTAGTCATCGGCGCCGAGCTTTAGCCCGCGAATCTTGTCCGCGGTGTCGTCGCGTGCGCTGAGGATCAACACCGGCACCTCCGACTTCGTGCGATAGCGCTTGAGCAAGTCCATGCCGTATGTGCCCGGAAGCATCAGGTCCAGGACGATGACGCGGTAGTCGTCGGGGTTGAGGCCGCGCGCCGCATCGCCGTCCTGGACCCAGTGCGGATCGAATCCCGCTTGCGAAAGGGTATCCACCACTTGCTGGCCAAGGGCGAGGTCATCTTCCACGAGCAGGATTCGATTAGACACCGGGCGCTCCAGTTACTTCGTGTCTTCGCTGTGGCGGCGCTCGAAGCGCTCTTCCATTCGTTCGACTTTGTGTTCTCGCTTCAGCAATCGAAGCTCCTC
>Ga0209271_10000420_pt1 | contig 14604 bp, 19 predicted proteins | sample tdAd002_FD_187123 | JGI IMG/M metagenome (GOLD analysis project Ga0209271, IMG submission 187123) | Marine sediment microbial communities from the Atlantic coast under amendment with organic carbon and nitrate - tdAd00.2 (SPAdes)... | ecosystem: Environmental > Aquatic > Marine > Coastal >... | reverse complement strand
CGCCTCACGAGGAGGCATGTCACCGCTCAATACACGCTGGCGCAAGAAGGAAAGAACCGAGAATCCGGCGATCAACGTACCGTCGAAATCAAAGAACGCAGCAGTTGTTCGTCCACCCCTTGATTGGTCAACGTCGGCAGTGACATGTGCATAGTGTTTCATTGTTCGCCCTTGAAGAGAGACACAGCTGCATTTCTCAGTGTTCTGAAGTAAACACCTGCAGCTTCGCTGCTTACCTCTATTGCTGTGGTACCGACAAATCCGGCATACCGCGCTTGCAAAGCGAGCGTGGACGCCAGGCCGCGACCGTCGAATGACTTGTGTGTCACCACGTTAAATTCATTCGTGAGCGAGTCGCCATGCCGCTCCAGTAAGTCCCACATCTCGGCAATGCCGGTCTCGATCGCATCGGCGCTGAGAATCATATTGTCGAGTTGCAGAAAACCGAATTGCGTCATTTGCCGCGATAACTGGTCCGCACGATTAGCAAAGTACTCATAAAGAACTCGGTAATCGCGCTGCACCGTCGGTCCAAACAGCGGGTCTTGCTTGGCTTCCAGGCTCATGTCGATCGCATGCCAGTCCCTGTTCGCAAGGCATTGAATCGCAGCAGGAAACAGCTCGGTTTCCTCGAACTCGATGTGCTGCCGAAGCCTGCCGATATATTTATTGGTGGTAGTACGCACAGCGTCTGCCGCTTTGGGGGTCTTGCGTTGGGCCGCGGTGTCCAGCAGTTTCTGGATCCTGGCCGTTTCCTTGTGCATCGCGTTATGGTCTTTTCGCAGGTGAGCCACGTCTTTGGCTCTGTCGGGATTGCGCTGTACAAGTTTGTCGAACATCAGGTCTTCGGTCGGGTGGTGCACGGCGTCGGTGTATTCGTGCATGTAATGCACAATGTCCTGAATCAGGAAGAAATCGGCTGCCGCGGTAAGCTCTGTCGCGTTCAGTTGTTCTTCCAGCGTTTCGAGCAACAGGCTCAGGTACCGATGTTCGTCGCTGAGAGTAACGATTGCGTCAGGGAGTTTTACTGTCGGGACAGTCACTATCCGGACTCCGCGAGTGTGGTGATGTCGGTGTTAGCTACGTTACTGTCTTGTTCCGGGTAGAGTCTCGAAACGGCAAACTGCAGGTTTTCCGAATAATAGTTATAGGGATCGAAAACCTGCCAGTCGTCGCGGTCCTGTACGAGCCGGTCGGCGATAGCCAGCAACACCCACGGATTGACGGACATGCCAATGTGCGAGGACAACACCCTGAGATTTTCTCTCGGTGCTGAGTTGTCGCTTTGTTCGACGATGTACTGCGGGATAATGGACGACGCTTCGTCAACAACACCATCCAGGGGACTGTGGATCGAAATGCAAGGTAGGGCGGGCCGGTCTGCGTCCCAGTGCAGCAGCCCCGAGCGACCGGCAAGCTCAGCATGGGACTGGCGGTTCATCCAGTAGCCGAACGTGCTGACAACACGATTAACGTGTGTTGTCAGGTAAGGGTGAAAGGACGGTGAGCCGAGCATAATGACGCGGTCAACGACCTCGGGCATTTGCAGCGCAACTTCCCTGGCGTAAACGCCGCCGAGGCTCTGTCCGATCAGGGATACCGGCGCCGAGTGCTTGTCTGCGAGTCTCTGAATCGTGCCGCCGACCTTAACGATCATGTTATCCAGTTGCTCGCCCCAGCTTGTTTCCTGAGGGCCCAGATTTCGGCCAAGGCCCCAGCTCTGGGCCTCGAAACCGTGGCGGTTGAGATAGCGATTGAGCCGTAGCAACGTGTTTCCCGACGCCAGAAACCCGGGAAATGTGATCACAGGCCGATTGCCACCACCATGCGGCGTGACTTTGTTCCAGATGCAGCTGCTGAGCATGCTGGTTGCCAGCTCCGCTCTCGCACCGAGCAGGTCCATCTGGAGCTTGAATAAGTCAGTCAGCATTGTCGTTGTGGCCGCATTGTCGCCAGCCTGGTTCAGGTTCATCGGTATCAATGGCAATTACAATACGGATATTGCGCATTTTTCCGGTCCCCATTGCCGCTCATAATGGACCTGTCGTGATCAGCGGAATCGACAGGTGAACGAGCGGATCAAATCCGGCGCAGCTACGCGCCAGAGAATTCTTGTGGCTTCGTTGCTGCTGTTCAACGAACAGGGCGAGCCCAGGACGACAACCAACGCCATCGCAAATGAAGTCGACATCAGCCCTGGAAATTTGCATTACCACTTCCACAGGAAATCTGACCTGGTTGACGCGCTGCTCGCGGAGTTTCGGGTAGACGCGAGGCGCGTGCTTCAGCCATCAGAATCGAACCAGGCTTCGCTCGAGAATTTCTGGATGTTCCTCTACCTTCTCCTTGAATTAACTGCGGCATATCGCTTCCTTTTTCGCGACATGGAATCCCTGACTGTCGAATACCCCAAGGTCGGCAAGGCGATGCAGCATTTTGCAAAAGGGCTTGCCGCTGCATTTGAATTTCACCTGCAGACCCTGGCAGACGGTCGTATTCTCGTCCCTGGCAGCGAAGAAATGCATGTCATCGCCAGGGATCTCGCGGTCATCGCACTTTTCTCGCAACGTTTCGATGCACTCATCGACACATCGTCTGCTGCCGACGTATCGTCATTGCGCATCGCCCGGTCAATTTTCAATGTATTGAAGCCGTTCGTCGCCGAAGGCGCCGCTGAGCACCTGGATGAATTGGCCAGCCACTACGAAGCGTCTGGCTAGCTGCCCAAGCCCTTCTGAAACTTCTTGAAAGATGCCTGATATTTATCGCGTGCGACTTCGCCGTCTTTCACTAATTCGTCAAACTTGTTGCCGACTTCGGTCTGGATCGTCGAGACGAGCCCCAGGCTTGCCAGGAAAACTTTGTTTGCGATGATAAACGGTTGTCCGATCAAGCTGTCTTCCAGCATCTCAAATACAGATTTTTCCGGTTTTTTCCGCGTAGCTACTTTCTTCTTCGCTACTTTCTTTTCCGTCATGGTCTTACTCCTTGCTTACTGCTTCCTCTTTCACTTCGACCGTTACCTTTGCCGCCGGTTTTGGCGCAGCTTTCGGTTTTGCGGTCGAACGAGCTTTCTTGCGCGTCGTCGTTGCCTTGCCGTCAAGTTCCTTCAGGATCTTGTTCAGCTTCCGGTTAAGCCCATCGATGTCTTTCTTGGTCGGTACGTTTAGCCGTTCCATCGCATCTGCGACACGCGTGTCGAAAACGTCGTGCAGCTTGTCGAGTTTCGACGTGTCGCGTACCTGGTCAATGAGCCCGGTCGCTTTCGACTGCGCATCGCTGGTCATGCCACGGATCGCGTCCTGCACGTCGTCAATCAGGGATTCGGTCTTCTTGGATGTCTTGTCACGAAAGTCCTCACCCTCTTTGACGAGCGTATCGAACGTCTTCACGCCCAATTCCTGAGCATTTGACAGCGCACCGAGTCCAGCCAGGAACACATGTTCGAACTGGTCCGCAATCTCACCGATTTTCGAGCCGCTATCTCTTTGTTTTGTTTCATGTTTTACTGCAGTCATTGCCTTCTCCTAAGAGTCGTATTGCTGCCATGATCAGTAGCGTAGCTGCTAGGATTAGGGTGTTCACACTAGAACTCGATGGAATTGCGACGCATTCATGAAAATCAAACGTAGCCACGAATTGGGGCTGGAGGAAGCCAGGACCCGGATCGACCGCATGGCCGAGCAGCTCGGCAAACAGTACTCAGTGACGTCGAGCTGGAATGGTGATCATGTCGTCGTACGGGGCAACGGCGTTAACGGCAGGATCGTCGTCGCACATGGGTATGTTGAGGCACAAATCCAACTCGGTATTCCGCTAGCAATCATGCAGAGCCAGATCCGAGCAGGAATCGAAGCCATAATTGATGAGCACTTCGGGAGTGCATCGAAGTGAATGGCCCGGTCTAGACTCGTTCGAATTTCGCCGTGAAGTGACGCAGGAACTTCGGCGCTTCGACAATGCGCATGCCGCGAACGTCGTTGCGGCGCTCCCACACCTGACCGATTGCCTCGAGCACGTAATCCATATGGCTTTGTGTGTACACGCGCCGCGGAATCGCGAGCCGTAGCAGCTCAAGGCGGGCAGGATTCTCTTCACCCGTATGCGGGTCGAGTCCAAACATGACCGTGCCGATCTCGACACCGCGAATGCCACCTTCAATGTACAGCTCGATCGCGAGTGCCTGGCCCGGGTATTGCAGCGGGTCGATGTGCGGCAGAAAGCGAGCCGCGTCGAGATACACGGCGTGGCCGCCGGCCGGTGCAACGACCGGGATCCCGGCGTCGAGAAGATGATTCACGACATAGCGCGTCGAGTCGAGGCGATAGTTGAGGTAATGCTCGTCGAGAATTTCGCACAAGCCAACCGCAATCGCGTCCAGGTCGCGCCCGGCCAATCCACCGTAGGTTGGAAAGCCCTCAGTCAGAATCAGGATATTGCGTTCGCGATGTGCAAGTTCGGCGTCATTGGTGCACAGGAATCCACCAATATTGGCGAACGCATCTTTCTTGGCCGACATCGTGCAGCCATCGGCGTAGCTGAAGATCTCGCGAGCGATATCGATCGTCGCTGTGTTCTCGAATCCCGGTTCACGACGTTTGATGAACTGAGAGTTCTCGGCAAATCGGCAGGCATCGATATAGAAAGGAATTCCAGCGGCCTTCGCGACACGGCTGATCTCGCGGATATTGGCCATCGAGACGGGCTGACCGCCACCTGAGTTGTTGGTAATGGTCACCATGATCAACGGGATCTTCTCAGGTCCATTTTCGGCGACGACTTTTTCGAGTGCAGCGATATCCATGTCGCCTTTGAACGGATAGTCGGAGTCGAGATCGCCAGCTTCGCTACAGGGCAGGTCGAGTGCTTCGCCACCGTTGTACTCGACGTTGGCACGTGTGGTGTCGAAGTGCGTATTGTTCGGCACAATCGAACCAGGTTGCACCAGCACTCCAAACAGAATGTGTTCCGCTGCACGTCCCTGGTGCGTAGGGATGACCTGCTCGAAGCCGAAAATATCCTTCACGGTGTCGCGGAAGCGATACCAGCTGCGCGCACCCGCGTAGGATTCGTCGCCGCGCATCATTGCAGCCCAGGCCTCAGCCGACATCGCACTCGTACCGGAGTCCGTGAGCAGGTCGATGATGACGTCTTCTGCCGCCAGAAGGAACGGGTTGAAGTGGGCGTTCTCGATCACCTTTTCGCGTTCGTCACGCGTGGTCAGCTTGATCGGCTCAACCATTTTGATGCGAAAGGGCTCGATAATGGTTTTCATGAATCGCCTCGTCCGTCGATTTGTTCGAAGCGCGCCTGGAAGAAGCGCAGTACTTCAGGCTCATATGTGAAGCGAAGGCCCTTTATCTCGTCCCTGCGTTCCATCACTTCCTCGACGGCGCCAACCGTCACATCCATATGCGCCTGCGTGTAGACGCGGCGAGGAATGGTAAGGCGCACGAGTTCAAGATTCGGTTTGCGGTTCTCGCCGGTAGCCTTGTCGCGCCCGGCCGAAACAATGCCGCGTTCCATGGAACGCACGCCTGACTCGACGAACAAGGCAGCGGACAAGGCCTGCGCCGGGAAGTGTTCCTGCGGGATGTCCGGTAGCATTCTCGTCGCATTGAGAAATACGGCATGGCCGCCGATCGGATTGACGATGGGGATGCCAGCTTCCCTCAAGCGGCGGCCGAGATACTGAACCTGGCCAACACGTGCGTGTATGTGATCGTCCTGCACGCTTTCGGTAATACCGATAGCGAGTGCTTCCATGTCCCGCCCGGCCATACCGCCATAGGTGTGCAGGCCTTCATAGACAACAACGAGCCCACAGGCTTTCTCATAGAATTTCGCATCGTTCATCGCGAGGAAGCCACCGATGTTGACCATCGCGTCTTTTTTCGACGACATTGTTGCCGCGTCGGTGAGCGAGCAGATCTCGTAAACGATCTCCTTTATCGATTTGTCCAGGTAGCCTTCTTCGCGGCGTTGAATGAAATGCGCGTTCTCGGCAACCCGGGTCATGTCATGGACCAACATGATGTCGTGCTTATCGCACCATGCTCGCATCTGTTTCAGGTTAGCCATGGAGATCGGCTGACCACCGGCCATATTGACGCAGGTAGCGATGCAGACGTACGGAATCTTGTCAGCGCCCACTTCGTCGACGAGTGCATCCAGCTTGTCGAAGTCGACGTTTCCTTTGAAGGGATGCTCAGAATCGGCGTCGTGTGCTTCGTCGATGATGACATCTACAAACGTAGCACCCGCCATTTCCTGGTGCAGGCGTGTGGTCGTGAAGTACATGTTCCCGGGTACGTAGTCGCCCTTTGATATCAGGATCTGGCTCAGGATATTCTCGGCGCCGCGTCCCTGGTGGCAAGGAACCGTGTACTTGTAGCTGTAGTACTCCTCGACCGTATCCCGCAAGCGATAAAAATTGCGGCTGCCGGCGTAGGCCTCATCGCCCATCATGATGCCGGCCCATTGACGGTCGCTCATCGCGCCCACACCGGAGTCGGTCAACAAGTCGATATAGACATCTTCGGAGCGCAGCAGGAATGTGTTGTAGCCGGCTTCACGTATCGCGTTGAGACGTTCCTCGCGGCTCGTCATCTTGATCAGCTCGACCATCTTGATTTTGTAGGGTTCGGCCCAGTTTCTGGTCGTCATATCTCCACCTCATATGCTGTATACGGTGGCATTTCATCCCTCGCCAGCACTGAGCTGGCGAGTGGCCGTGGAGAAATAGTAGAACCTGGGCGGGGGCGCACCAATACGTAAAAGTACGGCGCGCCCGTAATTAAGTGCTAGTGGCTTTGCTGCCTGTGCTCGGCCTGGTGGGTTGCGAACTCCTCACCATGCTGCTGAATCGAAAGGCCTATCAGCACAAATGCTAATAGGCCGCACTATTTCGTGGTTGCTACCATTAGTGGCAATCTTGAGGTTGCAGTGTTTCCACCGGATTTCCGGAACCAATGAAATTGTTACAAGTTGTTTCCAATGAACGCTGACAGTCCGAACAAATACACGGGTGATTTACACTTGCTGGTCGTGGACGACGATGTCGGTATCCGTGAGCTGCTGTCACGCTACTTGTCTGAGCAGGGATTTGGTGTCACAGCGGTTGAGGACGGCGAGGCCATGGATGCCTGGTTGGCAGACAACACCCCCGACCTGGTGATTCTCGATCTGATGCTGCCGGGCGAAGATGGCCTGTCGCTGGCACGGCGCTTACGCAGCGAGTACCAGCTGCCCATAATCATGATCTCGGCCCGCGGCGAGGAGATTGATCGAATTGTCGGTCTGGAGGTTGGAGCCGACGACTATCTTCCGAAGCCATTCAATCCGCGTGAACTTCTGGCACGCATACGAGCGGTGCTGCGCCGCAATTCACCGATTATCGGCGCTGAGGCGGACGCGGAGGACAGCTACGCGTTCGGGCCATTCAGACTGGAGCCAAGCAAACGCGTCCTGTATCGGAGTGACGCCGAGGTCGATCTGTCGAGAGCTGAATTCGAACTTCTGCATGTGCTGGTCAAACATCCAAATCGAGTGCTCAGCCGGGATTTCATCATGGAATGCCTGAGCGGCATCGACAGGGATCCGTACGACCGGAGTATTGACGTCCGGGTGACGCGATTGCGGCACAAGATCGAAGACGACCCGGCCCAGCCCAGGTATGTACGCACCGTCTGGGGAATCGGCTATCAGTTCACACCTGAGGACTCGCCAACTTGAAACTGACGCCACGATCCCTGCTCGGGCGTACCGCCGTGACGATTTCGCTAACGCTGATGTTGTTCATGGTCATTTCCCTCGGCGCCGCAGTGTATTTCATCGCGATACCGATGGCCGAGCGGTCCGCCGACGATTTTGCCGCCGTGATCGTGTCCGCAGCACAATCTCTGCAGAGTGCTCCGAGCGAGCTGCATGAAGAACTAAAGCAGCACCTGCTGGAAAATCACGGGCTGATCGTGACAACGCAACGACCGGCGCTGGCTGAAAAATCTTTTGATGTTCCGTACTACATCTTCTTCCAGGAGTCGCTGGCCCAGCATGCAGGGCAGGAACTCAAAATCATTGAATCAGAGAGCGGCCCGATCATCTGGGTGGACGTGCCCACCGATGGGGCGATCATTCGTATCGGTTTTGACAGAGGCCGTCTCGGTACAAATCCTCCGGTTGTCTTATTGCTGGCGATAGGGGGCGGTGCACTATTAACCTTACTAGCGAGTTTCCTGGAAGTTCGCCGGGTTGTCGGGCCATTGGCGCGCATGTCTGCTGCGGTTCAGGAAGTAGGTCGCGGTCACACGCCGCCTGTCCTTGCAGAGAACGGCCCGAAGGAGATTGCGGCCCTGGCGAAGGCTTTCAATCATATGTCGTCCGACATTCAGGAACTGTCTGAGAACCGGACCGTCATGGTTGCCGGCATTTCTCATGACTTGCGAACGCCGTTGACTCGTTTGGGACTTGCGGTCGAGATGCTGAGCGAGGACTCGGATCCGGAACTCGTCGCAGGAATTCGTCGCGACCTGGCCGCAATGAAAAGCCTGATCGACCAGTTCCTGCAGTTTTCCCAGGACCTCGGGGATGGGCGGCCGGTGGAACTCGACCTGGGACAGGTCCTCGAAGCTCATGCATCGGATCTGCGGCGTGAAGGCACGGAGGTAATCCTGAACAGCTGCGATCCGTGCCCGTATCTCGCCGACCCTGTGGCACTGGACCGCTTGCTGGTCAACCTGATGGAAAACGCCGCGCACTACGGGCGTGGCTCGAAAATCAATGTCGACTTGAGTTGCGATGAAGCTGGCGTCTCGATCGAAATCAGCGACCGGGGCCCAGGTATTCCAGGCGACCAGGCGGAGGCTGTGTTTCGTCCATTCCATCGCCTCGAAACAGCCCGCGGGAGCAGAACCGGCGGTAGCGGGCTTGGGTTGGCCATCGCCCGCCAACTTGCGAACAAGCACAACTGGTCTGTCGAACTATTGCCGCGAGAAGGTGGGGGAACTGTAGCGAAAGTGGTGCTGTCTATCGCTTCACGACTCTCTTGATCTTGATGCCTGCGCCCCAGTCGGGGCTGCTGTCGGTTAGGCCGGCAAGAGCATAAAACTGAAATCGCCAGTTCTCATTGAATCGTCGCGATACAAATCCGGAGAATTCCTGAATCGAATCGTTGCCAGTGATTGCGGATTCACGGTAGTCAAAGAACAGTCCTGCACTTGTGTCGGGCGTGACCCTGTAATTGAAGCCAACCGACGTCATCAGGGCATTCTCGAGGTCAACTCCGCTTGGGTCGCCGCGGAGTTTGTATCCGACGGAGCCCATTAGAGTGAGTTGATTAACGAATTTGTAAAAATCGGCTCGTAACGTGTAGTCATGCTCGCCGCTGCCCAAGCCCTTGTCGGCATCGGCCGTCCCGAACTTGACCTTGCCCGTTAAGTCCATGGCCAGTCCCAGTCGCCGACTATTGATCACGTCATAGACGGTAAAGCTGCCAATGATGTCGCCGAGGCCGCTCTCGGTAGTGATATCGCCCGTACCCGGGATTGGCTCACCGCCAGCGCCGTAAATCACGGTTCCTTCCGGCGCAGTGACACTCAGGTAGGGTGCCGTGAGGCGAAACTGCGTACGACCATAATCAATGGTCGCAGTCAGCGGAACATATAAATCCTCAATGTCCACATCACCGCCGTAGCGACCGCTCGTATATTCCGTGCCCGCAGAGAACGTGAATGTGGTGTTCTGGTCCTGGGCCAAAGCAGTCACGCTAGCAAGCATGGCTACACAACCAAGCAGACCTGTGAATTGAAACGAGTTCGCGTTCATTGTGCTGTCCTTACTGGCTAGTGCGCAGTTAAAACGGGGCCGGATCTGGTCCGGCCCCAACGAAAAGGAAGCGGGTAGGGGGGTTACCCGGCATCCTCAACTTCGAGCCCTAGCGCGTGAGCTCTTTGATTGATTCGATCCCGATGCTGCGCCTGGACTTTCTGACTCTCCTCTTCGGAATCACACAGTCGCAGTTGTTCGCGGTACTGGTTGCGTTCCTGCACGGTCATCAACTCGTTGCCGAAAACAGGTCCCTGGCCTGGAGGTACCAGGTCCTGGCCCTGCTGCAGCGCCCGTTCCTGCATCTTGTTCTCGTGCTGAGCCTGGAACTGTTTCGTGCCACCTTGTGCGTTGGCATCGCCCAGTTGTGCTCGGTATTGCTTGCGCTCTTGCGCGGTCATTAACTCATTGCCGTATATGTCCTGGTCTTTGATCTTTGATGGATCCTGCATATGAATGCGGTCGCGATCACGGTCCTGCTGAGCGTCACCAGCCCGATCCCAATCCTGCATGCGGTCGCGATCCATGCCGCGATCCCGATCCATTCCACGATCACGGTCAATTTGCTGGCCGCGATCAGCGTTGCCACCGCCGCCGCCCTGGCCTTTGCCGGCAAAGGCTGTCGCGGATGTGAACGCGAGCGCGAATGCCACCAGAATGCTGATTGGTGTCCTGTATCTCATGATGTGTTCCTCCTCTCAGTAACGATAAGAGTGGAGCAACAATGTTTCCGGAGGATTTCGGCAGCTGGTGACTTTGTTACATTGTGTTTCGAGTGCGGGTCCGAAAACGACCAGTTTCTGTCAGGCAAACGACTAGAATTGGTGTTCCGGATCACAAGGACTACGACATGGACTTTCGATTTTCCGCCCTGAGTGTCGAGCAGTTCAGTCACTTGTTCGGGAAGAATATAGAGACGCTTGCGCAGCAAGGTGTAGAGCGGGTTATTGCGGACGGCAAACCCGGCTATCCCTGTCGAGTTTCACTGCAAGATGCTGAGGTCGGTGAAGAAGTACTGCTGATGAACTATGAACATCAGCCCGCAGCGACTCCTTACCGATCAAGCCACGCGATTTATGTTCGGGAGTGGGCCGTTCAGGCCACACCGGTTACGAATGAAGTCCCAGAGATGTTCAGACATCGGCTACTTTCTGTTCGTGCTTTTGATGCGTCAGGGAGGATCATCGATGCGGATGTCGTCGACGGCAAGAGTCTTGAATCGTTGATCGAGCGCATGTTGGAAAATAAATCGACTGACTATCTTCACATACACAATGCCAAGCTTGGCTGCTATGCAGCAAAAGTCGAACGCTGCATAGCCTAAGTCAGGCCTGGCATCAGGCTCCTCCGTACAGCGAGTTAACACCATCGGAGTAGTCGACTAAGGCTTCGATGACGATAAGAGTTGCCGCGACCAATCCGACGGTCTTTGCAGTACTGTGTTCTCTAACCTGTACTGCCTGGATGTCAGAATAGGCGACAAACACTCCATCTCCGCCGATTCCCTCGATGGTTATGGTGTCTATTTTGAATTTGGCGTCCGTAGCGTCATGCCGAATAACTCGTACCTTATCGCCGACTTCGAGTTGGCTCGTACTCGAATCATGTGATGGCCGAAGAAAATTCGCGGCCATCTTGTATGGCTTCCATGGTCAGGTAAAAGCAGATGCTCCACAAATTTGGTCCTGGACCTACTCTGGTTTAGGTACATGCCAGAATTGACTGCTTCGTACGACATGCAAAAATGGTTGTGACGAGCATTACTCACCGCATGCCCGACTTCGGCTCAAGGAGAACGTCATGGCAGCTAACTATTCCGATGTCATTGTTCATATCGACGAAACGCTACCGTCTGACCAATTGAAGACTCTTGAGGATCACATTTATAAGATAGGTGGTGTCATGACCGCATGTAACCGGGATGACAAGCCTCACTGTATTTTGGTCAAGTACGATCCCGAGCAGGTGCAAGCGCACGATATTCTCGTCAAAGTCCGGAGTGAGGGAGTTCACGCCGAACTGGTTGGTTTCTGAAGCGCGAGTCGCGCAGCGGCGATCGCCCTACAGGTAGGGGGTCTCATCGAGGTCGAACTCGACCTCGTCGCTAGCGGTCGAGGGTAGTTTGGCCATTGCCTCTCGCAGCATCTCGACGTGCTCCATCTCCTCATCTCGAAGCTCGGTGAATAGTTCCCGGACATCGAGATCGGTGATTCCCGGCAAGGCCATGTCGTAGAAGTCGTAGGCCTTCTTCTCGGCGGCGAGCCCAACCTCGAAAGCCTGCATGGTGGACATGCCGCGTCGCGGCGCCCCCATGTCCGGGGCCTCGACGTCGTACAGGTCGTCTAGTGTCAGCCGAGCAGGGGCGTCACCGAACAGAGTCTTGCGCCGGGCCTCCAGCTCTTGGCCGTGCTTGGCCTCGTTCTCGGCCATCGACGCGAAGAAGGCTCCAGCATCGTAGCCGCCGCTGCGGCCGATCTGCGATGCGAACATCTGGTAGCGGTGGCACGCCTCCAACTCGATGAGCTTCGCGAGGTCGAGTGCGTCCATTAGGCTGAGCTTGGCCAGGTCAAGACTGGTTGACATTTTTTTGACTCCTGTTCGTTTTTTGCGGCGTTGAGTTAGTTGTTTTTGGACCAATAGACGATTTGTGTCTATGCGGGCTAACCCTTACCAGGCACAGCTAGTGCTGCCCTTCGACCTGGATGATTCGCGGCACGCGCTTGTCGATACGCACCGCGGTCAACTGCCTTCCCCAGACACAACCCGTGTCGAGACTCACGAGATCAGGCATTACGACCAAGCCGAGTGCCGACCAGTGACCAAATACAATTCGTGTTCCTGACCAGGCGGGGTCTTCAAAGTCATACCAGGGAACAAGATTCTTGCGAGCTCGATAAGGAGGGCCGCTGTGTGACATGTTCAACCGCATCTTGTTCGTCATCATTCGCATGCGCGTAAGGCAGTTGATGATGAAGCGCAATCGCTTGTAGCCCTTTAAGCCCCCGGACCAGTCGGCAGGTGTATTACCGTACATCTTGCCGAGCAGGGATTTGTAATCGTCGCCGATTAGCTCGGCCTCAACTTCGGCTGCGCGAGCGAGCGTTTGCTGCGCTGTCCATTTCGGATGCGTCCCGGCATGCACCAAAAGCGTGTCCATTGACTCGTCGTAATGTGCGAGTGGCCGATGGCGCAGCCAGTCGAGCAATTCGTCACTGTCTTTTGCTTTGAGAATTTTTCGCAGTGATTCGAAGCGATCACCGTTCCTGACCTGCTTTGCTGCGAGTGCCAACAAGTGCAAGTCGTGATTGCCCAGAACCGTGATGACCGAATCGCCCAGCTTTTTAACGTAGCGGAGTGTCTTGAGCGACTTGGGGCCTCGATTGACGAGGTCGCCGGTCAGCCAGAGCGTGTCCTTGTCGGGATTGAAGCGAATCGCATCGAGCAACTCACGGAATGGGTCGTAACAACCCTGTAGGTCCCCGATTGCGTATACCGCCATGCCCGAATGACTACCTAGTGCAGGACGCCCGGAACCGCGAGCGTGAACGGCGCGATCGGCGCATCGAAATTCACACCGTTGTCGGCTTCCATGCGATACAGGCCCTGCATCGCGCCCACTGGCGTTTCAAGAACTGCGCCCGACGAGTAGCGAAATTCCTCGCCCGGGTTCAGGTGCGGTTGTTCACCTACGACACCGTCGCCGCTCACTTCCTGCACTTTGCCATTGGCATCCGTAATGACCCAATGGCGGCTGATCAGGCGTGCGGGGACATCACCGTTATTGGTGATCGTAATCGTGTACGCGAAGACGTAACGATCGGAAGATGGCTCGGATTGCTCGTCGACATAGTCGGTGGCAACCTGGATCCGAATATCGCAGGTGTTTTCATCCATGTGGCTATTCTAGCGTATTCGCCAGCTGGACATACTCGGCAATCGAAATTGCCTCCGGGCGCAGTCCCGGGTCGATACCAACAAACCTGAGCGTCTCTTCATCCACTACGTTGCGAAGTGAGTTGCGAATGGTCTTACGCCGCTGGCTAAACGCCTGGGCAACGAGGCCAGATAGACGTTTTTCATCGTTGATGTCGTAGGTTCCTGCAGGTAACGGCACGAGTCGTACGATGGCTGATGTCACGTCGGGCGGTGGATCAAATGCACTGCGGTCGACGTCAAAGAGCGATTCTATGTCGAAGTGGCAGCCGAGCATGATGCTGAGCCTGCCATAGGTTTTACTGCCGGGTTCGGCTGCCATGCGATCGACAACTTCCTTTTGCAGCATGAAATGCATATCGACAATGTCCTCCTTGAAATCAAGCAGGTGAAACATCAGCGGCGTGGAAATATTGTAAGGCAGATTGCCAACGATACGCAGATTTGTGCCCAGTGAATCGAAGTCGAATTTGAGCGCGTCTCCCTCGTGAATAATGACGTTGCCCGCATCGGCGAAGTCACGCCGGAGCGTTGCAGCAAGATCACGGTCGAGTTCGACGGCATGCAGAGTGCCGGCCAGTCGTGCGAGTGATTTGGTCATCGCGCCCTGGCCCGGTCCGATCTCCACGACAACGTCGTCGCTACCTGCGTGGATCGCGTCGATGATCGCGCCGACCACGCCCGGATCGATAAGGAAGTGTTGACCGAAGCGCTTTCTGGGGCGGTGTGGGCTCATGCGGCGGTCAGCTCAGCGGCAAGCCGGATGGCGTGTAGCAGGCTGCCATTGTCAGCCTTCCCAGCGCCGGCAAGGTCCAGAGCTGTTCCGTGGTCGACGGATGTGCGAATGAT
>Ga0209271_10000418_pt1 | contig 14616 bp, 15 predicted proteins | sample tdAd002_FD_187123 | JGI IMG/M metagenome (GOLD analysis project Ga0209271, IMG submission 187123) | Marine sediment microbial communities from the Atlantic coast under amendment with organic carbon and nitrate - tdAd00.2 (SPAdes)... | ecosystem: Environmental > Aquatic > Marine > Coastal >... | reverse complement strand
CGGCCATGGGCGCCAGCGCCAGGCGGTTTCTAAATCGATATGGTCCGATACTAAATGACATCTTGTTCAGTTGTTGGGCTGGGGCTCTTTTTTGTCGTCGATTTCGGGCTCTATTTTATCGATCGTCTGGCATTCAAGAAAGATACGGTGTTCGCAAGTGGCGCAGATATTCCTGTCGAGCCGGCCGAAGATAGACGATATTGCGTCGAGCTTGCCTTCGAAAATATTAGCCTCGCCGATTTCTTCGGCATAGCCGCCGCGATCGAATACCCTGGAGGCCGTATCCCTGAGGCGGTACATGTAAAGATCGCCACCCACAGCGCGTCGGTCACGCGCCTCGGTGACAATAAGTTCGGCGCCGGCAACATCTACCTGGGCGATACCCTTGGTCAGCAGGAATAAATGCTTCTGCTCGGGATAGTGTTCCCGGTAGCGGCGTAATAGTTCACCAACGTGGGCAACCGAGCCAAAGTAAAGTGAGTCGTCTAGGCGCAGTATCTTGAGCTGCGGGCACTCGGGGTGGGAATGCCCGTAAATGAACTTGCGGGTTTCCGACTCCGGATCGGGGACCCGGGGGGATAATCTGGGACGTGAAGTTCTGCGCAGGAAAATCATCAACGACAATATGACGCCTGCCAGAATCGCAAATTCGATTGAGAAAAATACCGTCCCAAAGAAGACGACTCCAAGAATTACCGCTTCATTTTTATCGGAGCGGAGAATTTTACGAATCTGTTTGAAGTTGATTAAGCGCCAGGCAACCAGAAACAGTAATCCCGCCACGGCTGCTTTCGGCAGAAAGGCAGTCAACGGGGCCACCAGCAAGACGAGAACCACTAGTAATACGCCGGCTAGCACGGCTGCTAACGGGCTGCGTGCTCCGGCATCATAGTTGGCGCCGCTGCGGTTGAACGACCCGGTTGCGACATAGGAGGAAAAGAAACTGCCAAAGATATTGGATAGCCCCTGTCCTATGAACTCCTGGCTTCCCGCAATTGGCTGGCCCGATTTCAGTGAAATCGAGCGTGCAATTGATACAGCTTCGGTCAGTGCAAACAGTGTCATCGCCAGCGCCAGCGGAGAGAGTTGACGAAATGTCTCGAGCGTGAACTGTGGCATCGACAGTGGCGGCAACTGTTGTGGTAATGCTCCCACCATTTGAATGCCGGAAGTCTGTTCTCCAAAGGCGAGGTTAAACAAGGCCGCGGTGAGACCGCCAACCAACATCGCGGCGATCATGCTCATGCCACCCAGGTGGCGTTGTGTCAGGATCCCTGTTAGCAGGGTGATCATTGCGACCAGCATTACCAGTGGATGTAGCTGGTCCCAGTTCAGCCACAGAAACTCGATCGTATTGAGCAGGTGGGTGCCGGCAGGAATATCTATTCCCAAAAACTGCTCGCCCTGTTTTGCGGCGATCAGGCAGGCCGCGCCCGCGGTAAATCCGACCACAACCGAATGGGATATAAAGTTGACCAGGGCGCCGAGCCTCAGCATGCCCATAATGAGTTGCAGTGCACCGACCATAAAGGCAAGCGTTATTGCAAGTGCGACGTACTCTTCGCTACCGGGTGCAGCCAAACCGCTTAGAGAAGCAAACATGATGACAGAGGCCGCGGTGGTGGGTCCGGATACAAGGTGCCAGGAAGAACCGAACAGGGCTGCGATAACTGCAGGCACCATGCTGGTGTAGAGGCCGTACTCGGGGGGCATCCCGGCTATCGCCGCAAATGCCACGCCCTGCGGCAGGACGATAGCGGCTCCTACCAATCCAGCCATGACATCCGCGCGGACGCTACTGCGGTCCATGTTTCTGCCCCAGCGTAAAAATGGCAGGAACTTAGTTAGCTGATACTGAATATTCATAATCTGAAATTTGTTCAATCCCTGAGGGTTTCAAGCACTGTCAGGATGACTCGAAGCGGCGCAATATACTCCGAGTTTCCTCGTGCAGATACCAGTATATTTCGATGTTGGTATTAATGTGACTTATTTAGAAAAAAAAGTGCTAAGGGTTAGAAAAACTCAAATTCGTAAGTCAGCGCATCGGTCCCGGGATCAATGATTTCAAGTCGAAACTGAATCGGTAATCCAGGTCTTATGACCCCGCGATTTTTATCCTCTGACAGATATTCAGTGGGGGTGAAAAGCCGGTTCGCTATTAAATTGCCCTGGACATCAAACAGGCTTATCAGCAGGTCGGGCAATTTCTGCGTAAAAGGTGCTCGATTGACAAATGAACCCGATACCATAAGCGCGTTGGATGTTACCGGGTGGGTAAAGACGTTGCGCTCTACCAGGCGGATTTGGCCAGTACTGGAGAAGTCAGTCTCGGCACAGGGTAAAAATCGGCACAGGGCGATCACCTGTTGCTGGTAACGCGGATTTTCAATCAGCTGGTAGCGTTGATAATAAACCACCTGCGCTGCGCCCACCGCGGTTAACAGCAATATTCCGATAAGCCAGGTCAAGGGTCCAAAGGTAAATATTGACCTTCGTTCAGAGCCGTACATGGCTTCATGCAAACTGAGTTCTGGGCCTTGGTCAAAATCTGATTCGAGGTCAAAGTCGGTTACCGGCAGGGTCCTGTCTTGAGCTGAATCTTTTTCCCGGTATTGTTCGATATAGCCCGGGGGTAAATTCCCCTCATAGTTCTTGAGACCTATAAGCGCATTGAACAAAGTCCCGCATTCCCCGCAGCGAACCTTGCCGTAGGCCTGCTTCAACTGCTCTTCCGTAAGGCGAAAACGACTCTCGCACTCGGTGCAGGTAGTTTCCATCACGTCGCCTAATTGCGTGCTGCTAAACATTGGTTACCTGTTAAAGTCGTTTACCGCTGACGCACACCCATTCGTCACGGTAACTTGCTGGATCGAGTTCGAAAAAGGGTTGATAAGACAATTGTATATCTTCTAGCTGTGTTTTGAGTATCCCCGAGAGCAATATTTGACCATCGGGCCTGACCATGGACGCAAACCGCGAAGCAAAATCGATCAGCGGTCTGGCTAGAATATTGGCAATCAACAGGTCCGCGCTTGTCGATACAGCCTCCTCGGGCCGGCACACGAGTATCTGGTCCGTGCCAATTGCATTCACTTTCATATTGGACTGACAGGCGCTCAGGGCCTGCTCGTCTATATCGACCGCGGTGACGTGTTTCGCGCCAAGCTTTATGGCTGCAATTGCCAGGATACCCGAACCACAGCCAAAATCGATTACCTGGCTGCCTTTGACATCGCTTGAACCTAGCCAGGCCAGGCATAATGCCGTCGTCGGATGGGCCCCAGTGCCAAAGGCAAGGCCTGGATCGAGCTGTATGATGGTTGCGGCGGGATCCGGAGGATCCGACCAGCTGGGCACGATCCAGAGGTCTGGAGCGCATTGCAGCGGCTGAAAATGCTGCTTGTAGGCCTGGTCCCAGTCCTGGTCCTGCAGGTCCTCCTGCCGAACTTCGCCTGCCAGATGATCCGGTAACCTGTCGATCAGCTGTTGCCGCAGCAACCCGGGGTCGCGTCCTTCATCGAAGGTTGCGGTAACGATTGATTCCTGCCACACCGGATTGTCGCCGGGGAGAGGTTCGTAGATTGGTTCGTCACCCGCGTCGCGCAGTGAAATGCTGACTGCGCCCAGCTCCAGCATCAGGTCTTCGACCAGTTCAAGTTCGGATGCCTGACAATTTAGGCTGAATTGCCACCATGTCATCGTCAGAAGGGCTAATCGATCCCGAGTTTCTTTTCGAGGTAATGGATATCGGTACCACCGACCGCAAAACTCCCATCACTGAGGATATCTTTTTGCAGGTCGATGTTGGTCTTGATGCCTTCGATGACAATTTCCGAAAGTGCTCCGTTCATGCGGGCTATCGCAGATTCGCGTGAATTGCCGTAGGTGATCAGCTTGCCGATCATCGAATCGTAGTAGGGTGGTACCGTGTAGCCATTGTAAATATGTGAGTCCATCCGCACCCCGGGACCACCCGGCGCATGGTAGAGTGTTATTTTTCCAGGCGAGGGCAGAAACGTCTTCGAGTCCTCGGCGTTAATTCGGCATTCAATCGCATGCCCATGCACCCGAATATCTTCCTGTTTATAACGCAGTGGATTACCGGAGGCGATCGAGATTTGCTCCCTGATAATATCAACCCAGGTTATCATTTCGGTGACTGGATGCTCGACCTGAACCCGGGTATTCATTTCGATAAAATAAAACTCGTTATCCTCGTACAGGAATTCGAAGGTGCCGGCGCCTTCATACCCCATCTTGATGCAGGCCTCGGCACAGCGAGTGCCGATTCTATTGCGTTGTTCTTCGGTTATCCCGGGCGCAGGTGCTTCTTCAACAACCTTTTGGTGCCGCCTTTGCATTGAGCAATCACGCTCTGCCAGGTGGATGGCATTACCATGTGCATCCGCGAGCACCTGGATTTCGATATGACGTGGAGCACCGAGAAATTTTTCCATGTATACCGTGTCATTGTTAAAAGCCGCAGCTGCCTCTGACTGGGTCAACTGGATCGAGTTCAGCAGGCTGCCCTCGGCGTGCACGACGCGCATGCCGCGTCCGCCACCGCCCCCGGCAGCCTTGATGATTACCGGGTAACCGACCTTGCGACCCATCTCCAGATTTTTACTGTCGCTGTCTCCGAGAGGTCCATCCGAACCGGGTACGGTTGGTACGCCGGCTGCCTTCATCGCTTTAATCGCAGCGACCTTGTCACCCATGGTGCGGATTGCGGCGGCGCTGGGACCGATAAACTTGAAGCCGCTCGAGTCGACCTGCTCCGCAAATTCTGCATTTTCGGAAAGGAAACCATAGCCTGGATGGATACCGTCGGCATTGGTCAATTCGGCGGCACAAATCAGGGCCGGGATATTGAGATAGCTTTCCAAAGAGGAAGGTGGTCCGATACAAACCGATTCGTCAGCTAGCCTGACGTGTTTCAGATCACGATCGGCTGTGGAATGTACCGCAACCGTCTTGATATTCATTTCGCGACAGGCACGCAGGATCCGGAGTGCGATTTCACCGCGGTTGGCGATAACAATTTTTTCCAGCATCTGGTGGGTTCCCGCCTGTTTACTCAATAACAAACAGGACCTGGTCGAATTCGACCGGGCTACCGTTTTCAACCATGATGGAACGCACCGTGCCTGCCTTGTCAGCTTCGATCTGGTTCATCATCTTCATCGCTTCGATGATGCACAGGGTATCACCGATATTCACTTTTTGACCCGGTGTTACAAAGGGTCCTGAAGTAGGGGAGGCTGCGATATAAAAAGTGCCCACCATCGGTGACTTGACCTGGTACCCACCTGCCTCCTCGGCAACCTCTGCTAGCGGTGCAGCAGGCCCCGGGGATGCGACGACCGGCATTGCTTGTGGCGCCTGCAGTGCCGGGTTCAGTGCAACACCTTGCACGGCGGTCGACATTTGACGGCTGATTCTTACAGACTCCTCACCCTCCTTTATTTCAAGCTCGGCGATACCCGATTGCTCGAGTAACTCAATTAATTTTTTTACTTTACGAATATCCATTTATTCGGTTCTCTAGTTTGAGGATTGATTGCAATGGATGATGGCGGCCTCGAACGCCAGCAAATAGCTATTTTTGCCAAAGCCACTGATTACTCCCACCGCGAGATCGGAAAGATAGGATTGGGTTCTAAATTCCTCACGCGCATATATATTTGATAAGTGGACTTCGATGAACGGGACTTGGGTCGCCAGAAATGCGTCCCGTATTGCGACACTGGTATGGGTGTAAGCGGCGGGATTTATAATAATGAACTGAATGTCCTTTGCGCCCGCCTGCTGGATGCAGCTAACGATATCGCCCTCCTTATTGGACTGGTAGGCCCTGAGTCTCACACCGTTCTGCTCTGCCATTTCCGTCAGGCTCTGGTTGATCGAGGCAAGGGTATCGGCACCGTAAACCTCGGGTTCTCGTGTACCGAGCAAGTTCAAGTTGGGGCCATGTATGACCAGAATGTTCGTCATTTGGAACTTTTCCAAGTTTGGAATAGTGTTCCGGGATTTTCACATAACGACCAGATAGAGTCCAGTTTTTGCGAGATGAGCGCTAGATTGACGAAGTTGTCGACAGTTTCTGTATCGTCGGGGTAGTCAGAATCGTTATAACAGGGCTTCAAGCTGCTCGCGTAGCTGGTTGGCAGTGAGTTCACCGTTGTGTTGAAACAAGATGCGGTGATTTTGGTCAAGCAGTGCGGTAAATGGCAGGCTACCGCTCAGGTTACCAAAGGCAGCGTTGTACATTGCAGCACGATTCCCTGCCAGGAACATTGGGTAATTGATTTGATAATCAGCGGCGAATCGACTGACCTGAGGTTCATTATCGTAAGCAATACCCAGTACGCGAACGCCTCGTTGCGCATAGTCCTGGTGAAATTTAATCAGGGTTGGCACTTCGCGCCGGCAGGGTGCACACCAGGGGGCCCAGAAATTGACGATCAGAATATTAGCCTCCCAGTCGCCGATAGTGGTTTGTTGACCGCTTAAATCGAAAAGTGGAATCGAATGCAATGCAACCGGAGTTTCTGCGCCGGCAGATGTCTTATTTTGCGGATCGGGTTGTAGCTGATTGAACAGCAGGACTCCGGCCAGCATCGAAACCAGGCCGATGGCGGCCAGCCACAGAAAATTACGATTCACTGAAAGGTAGCGACGATGTGAGTGGCAAATCGCTCGCCTGACATTTCACCGACGACGCGTCGATTTCGAATCTCCCGGCCACTGGCGTCGAAAAACAAAATTGCAGGCGGGCCGTAAATTCCAAGTGAAGCCATTAGTTCGGTATCGACCTTGTCGTTGTCGGTGACGTCAGCCTGCAAGGTGGCGACATCTTCGAGTGCGGCAAGGACCCTGGGGTGACTGAAGGCGTATTTTTCCATTTCCTTGCAGGAGATGCACCAGTCGGCGTAAAAATCCAGCATGGTGGTCCGATCCTGCTGAATTGAATCGTTCAAGGCGAGCTGCAGGCCCTTTTGGCCCTTGATCTGTCGAAACGCGAGGTGTTGTTGAGCCTGGCCAGGGTTGCCAGCAGATGCGGTTATACCGCGCAGCGGCTGGATCAGATCGTTACTGCCCGCGGCCGCACCGATGAGATAGGCAACACCATAAACCAGGATTAACAATCCGAGCGATTTTAAAAGTCGATGCCAGCCGCTGGCTGAATCGCTCAAGCTATCCAGCGCGCCCAAATATATTGCCGACGCAATTAACAGTGCGGCGATCAAAGACATGGTAATACCAACCGGCAGAATGCGTTCCAGCAGCCAGATTGCAACCCCGAGCAATACCACTCCAAATACGGCCTTGACGGAATCCATCCAGCCACCCGCACGTGGCAGCAGCTTACCGGCCGATGTGCCGATCAGCAGCAGGGGTACACCCATGCCGAGGCCCAGCGCGAATAAGGCGAGGCCGCCAAGCTGCCAGTCCTGGGTTTGCGAAATGAATATTAAAGCACCGACCAGGGGTGCCGTGATGCAGGGGCCGACAATTATCGCCGAGAATAAGCCCATCAGCCCGACGCCGATGAGTGTGCCTCCCTGCTGGCTATTGCTGATAGCGGTCAGACGTGACTGGATGGCATTGGGCATCTGCAATTCATAAAAACCGAACATCGACAGTGCCAGCAATACGAACACCGCGGCGAAAATGCTCAGAATGATCGGATCCTGAAACCAGATCTGAATATTGAACTCGGCGCCGTAGTAGCCGACGATGGCACCCGCAATTGCGTAGGTTACCGCCATCGATAGTACGTAGATCAATGAAAGTACAAAGGCTTTGCTGGTGGTGATTGAAGAACCCTGGCCCGCAATGATGCTCGACAGTATTGGAATCATTGGGAAAACGCAGGGCGTAAAAGTGAGTCCGATGCCGGCCAGAAAAAATAACCCGACCACGAGTAACAGGCTCTCGTCTTTTAAAAGCTGTGCAAATTGATCCTGCTCGGAAACCGGCGCGGGTGAGCCCCCGCTATCGGAATTAACGGCAGGTTGTGACGTGCTTGTGGTGTCGGTTAGTTCATTTGCCACCAGGATGAGGCCTTCGGCCGCGTTAATGCTCAGGTACTTGGTAACCGGTGGATAACAAATGCGGTCTTCCACGCAGCCCTGGTATTGATATGACAATGCCAGCTGGTTGCTGGCGTTAGCCTCCGAAATGATCGGTATCGAGACGTTGACCTGGTCATAAATAACTTCCATGGGACCCAGGAATTCGTCATTTTTCTTTTTGCCTCGGGGTACTGAAATGGCACCAAGTGCATGGCCATCGCCGTTAACCATCGCGATCTTGATCTTGTCGCGATACAGGTAAATGTTATCTGCCATCAGGATGTTGGTTTGAATGACGTTATTGGCGTCGAGGCGCGCGGACAATATGAATGCCTCGTCGGGGTGAAGTATTTCGTCCTCGTCATCGAGCCCGATGTCTTCGCCGAGCGCCTGCAACACCGCAAGGGCATCGGAGCCTTTGAACGTCTCACCACTTTGCGCTTGCGGTTCGTTCTCCAGATTTGTAGTGACTTCATCGAGGAGTGCCTGCAACGCTGCGACGTCACCACTTATGCTCTCGCTGGCTGCACTGCTTGCAACCCAGGCCGTCGGCATGACTCGATTACTGGAGGCCAGGTTGATTGCAAGGGCTTGCTTGAGGGGTGGATAACAGACACCGATGTCAGCGCAGCCCTGGCTGGTCGCTTTAACTTTCAGGTTACTCGCCGTCGCGCTATCGAAAATCATCGGCAACACGATTCTGACGCTGTTGCGATAGGTCTCTACGTCACCAAAGAATTCGTCATGCTTGACTTTTCCATCGGGAATGACTGCCACATCGAATCGCGCCGGCGCATCACTCGAATCGACCTGGAAGTCGAAGCGTTCTCGGTACATGTAGTAACCCGGCGCTATCTGGTACTCCGCAACCAGGGTATCACCTTCGATCCAGGCGCTTAGGCGAAACGCCTCTTCAGGTGGTAGCAGTTCTTCTTCCTGCGCCTGCGCCCAGGGGCAGGCGACTAGTAACAGGAGGCCAAGGCCAAAGATTTGTTTGAAGATCGTCATTGCGTAGATTGCGTTATCCAGTCCAGGTATTCGGGATCACCAGAGTCTATCTTAAACTGCAGTATTTCAGCTACGGTATAGGGATGGGCGGCCTTAATTTCCCGCCGTAGCGCGTCTATGCGGTCAGCACTCGTCTTGATGAAAATCTTGTGTTCCTTACCCTGTCGCAGTTCACCCTTCCAATGATATATAGACTCCATTTGCGGCAAAATGTTTACACTGGCTGCGAGTTTTTTTTGCAGCCAGGTCTGTGCCTGATGCCTGGCTCCCTCAATATCGGGCCATGAGGTAATCACGAGGTAATGCTCCGGCATTGGTTTTCCCGCAGACGCAATTGAATAAATGGTATGCTAACCACATATAGTACAAATATCAGTATTACTCTGGTAATACTCCCGAATACTAAAGGATTCGATGTTAACCATTTGTTAGCCCTATGTTCCCACTGATCGCTACTGTTTTTCTGGTTGTGCCGATAATCGAAATTTACCTGTTAATCCAGGTAGGCCAGGTGATTGGTGCGGGCTGGACCATATTTTTTGTGGTACTAACGGCCGTGCTTGGCGTCTGGCTGCTCAGGATACAGGGATTGTCGACGTTGATGCGGGCGCAGCGCAAACTGCAGGAAAACGAATTGCCGGCGCGGGAGATTCTCGAGGGCATGGGTCTCGTGATCGCTGGCGCATTGCTGCTAACGCCTGGGTTCTTTACCGATGCGGTGGGCTTTTTCCTGCTGTTTCCGCCGACACGTATCTGGCTGGTTAGACGCATAGCATCGCGCATGGTGGTGTCGTCACCGGTTAATATGCACGGGTATCAGGCCCGTGATGAAGATGTAATCGACGGTGTGAAATTTCACCGGGAAGACGAATCCAACCAAAAATTGAGATAAAAGTTAATTTTTATCTAAATATCGCTTGAATCTCCGATTTTATCCCCCATTTCGCTTGACTACGAAAAACCGCTGAATATTATTAGCACTCTCAATAAGCGAGTGCTAACTCGCAGCTAATTAAACAGGTCCATTCCTTGAGGATGGCAAGACATTAACGAAAACTACGGAGCGTAGCAACAATGAATATTCGTCCCCTGCATGATCGAGTAATCGTCAGGCGTAAGGAAGAGGAGCGTACCACTGCCGGTGGTATCGTGATCCCCGATTCAGCCACTGAAAAACCAAGCATGGGTGAAATCCTTGCGACAGGTCACGGCAAGGTCACCGATTCCGGTGATGTGCGCGCCCTGGATGTAAAGACGGGTGACACCGTTTACTTCGGCAAGTACTCCGGCACTGAAATCAAGGTTGACGGCGAAGAAATGCTGATTATGCGCGAAGATGACATCATCGCTGTTGTTGAATAATTCGGAATAAAACGAGGTTTAAACTCAAATGAGTGCAAAAGAAGTAAAATTTGGTGATGATGCGCGTGCGCGCATGGTCCATGGCGTTAACGTTCTGGCGAACGCCGTAAAAGTAACCCTGGGCCCGAAGGGCCGTAACGTGGTTCTCGACAAGAGCTTTGGCGCACCGACGGTGACCAAGGACGGGGTATCCGTGGCCAAGGAAATCGAACTCGAAGACAAGTTCGAAAATATGGGTGCGCAAATGGTTAAGGAAGTTGCTTCACAGACTTCTGACATCGCCGGTGACGGCACTACCACAGCGACTGTTCTCGCCCAGGCGATTGTTCGCGAAGGTATGAAAGCGGTTGCCGCAGGCATGAACCCGATGGATCTGAAGCGTGGTATCGACAAGGCGGTTGCCGCTGCCGTGGAGAATCTCCAGTCTGGTTCGACCCCTTGTGCAGACACCAAGGCGATTGCCCAGGTCGGTACTATTTCTGCAAACTCGGATAACAGTGTCGGTGATATCATTGCCGAAGCCATGGAAAAAGTCGGCAAGGAAGGCGTCATCACCGTCGAGGAAGGTTCGTCTTTCGATAATGAACTCGATGTCGTTGAAGGTATGCAGTTTGACCGTGGTTACCTGTCCCCTTACTTTGTCAACGAGCAGTCAACCATGTCAGCCGAGCTCGAAGAGCCGGCGATCCTGTTGTTCGACAAGAAAATTTCCAACATCCGTGAATTGCTGCCGATACTTGAATCAGTTGCCAAGGCAAGCAAGTCACTGCTGATTATTGCCGAAGATATCGAAGGCGAAGCACTAGCGACCCTCGTGGTTAACACCATGCGCGGTATTGTCAAGGTTTGTGCCGTTAAAGCGCCTGGCTTCGGCGATCGCCGTAAGGCCATGCTGCAGGACATCGCGGTTCTGACCGGTGGCCAGGTGATTTCGGAAGAAGTCGGCCTGAGCCTCGAAAAGGCAACTCTGGAAGATCTCGGTTCGGCTAAAAAGGTATCTATTACCAAGGAAAACACCACTGTCGTTGATGGTGCCGGTTCAGTTGAGGATATCCAGGGCCGTATTACCCAGATCAAATCACAAATCGCCGAATCGACTTCAGATTACGATACCGAGAAAATGCAGGAACGTCTTGCCAAGCTGGCGGGCGGTGTTGCAGTGATTAAGGTCGGTGCCGCAACTGAAATCGAGATGAAGGAAAAGAAAGCTCGGGTTGAAGACGCGTTACATTCTACCCGTGCTGCGGTTGAGGAAGGTGTGGTTGCAGGTGGAGGCGTTGCCCTGATTCGCGCGCGTGCCGCGATTGCTGATCTCCAGGGCGATAACCACGACCAGACTATCGGTGTCGATATTACTCGCCGAGCCCTGGAAGAGCCGATTCGTCAGATTGTTGCCAATGCCGGTGACGAGGCCTCTGTCGTAACCAACAATGTCGAGGAAGGCAAAGGTAATTATGGTTACAACGCAGCCTCTGGTGAATACGGTGACATGATCGAAATGGGCATCCTGGATCCGACCAAGGTTACCCGTTCTGCACTGCAGAACGCGGCTTCAGTAGCCGGGCTGCTGATTACAACCGAGGCAATGATCGCCGAAGCACCGAAGGAAGCTGCACCTGCTATGCCTGATATGGGCGGAATGGGCGGCGGCATGGGCGGAATGGGCGGCATGATGTAATTTCGCCTGCTGCGCTCGCATCTGCGGCGTTGGGATTCGGCTCGAGACGATCGCATACCAAAGGTATGCTCACGCCATCTCACCGAATCCCGCCTTGCAGCTGCGTCGCTCGCGACGGCGAAATGCAAGTTTCGCTGGACCGGCCTCGAAAACCCCGCATTAGCGGGGTTTTCTTTTTCTAACTGCTGCGCTCGCTGCGCTCGAGCACATGGATGTGCGAGTGCCGGTTGCGCCGGGAGCGCAAACCGGCCTCCGACGCCAGAAACATTCTGGCTTAGCTGAAGTACCATAAGTAAAAAGCCCCGCTGATGCGGGGCTTTTTTTATGCGGCCTTGTCGCGTAGTGCATAGTCGAAAGGTTCGTCAGACGGGATTGAGAGCTGAAGTAAGCCTAAAACAAGCGCAGTAATAATGATTCGAAGCAGCATTACCGGGGGTGTTCGATTCACCTGTTGAATACGTACAGCTCCAGCTTGTCCAGGTTTGGTTCCTTTTGAAAGCTATTTTCAAATTCGAATCCCAGTTTGCAAAGCAGCTTTCTTGAGGCCACGTTATCCGGGGTCAGGATAGCGACTATGCGCGATATCCCCAGCTTGGCGCAGCCGTAATCAAGGATCGCGGTGGCTGCTTCAAGTGCATAGCCCTGTCTTCTGAACTCAGGCAGCAAGGCAAATCCGATTTCGACATCAGCAAGTGTTTCACGTTTCAGCAATCCACAGATGCCGATTGGCGTACCATCTTGTTTGAGTGAAACGTGGTTCAGGCCAAATCCCAGGTTTCGATACATTTCAAGGGGGCCTGTTTCGATGTAGGTTTTGGCGTCTTCGAGGTTCGAGACATCTTTATCCCCGATGTAGCGGATCCACGTCGGGTCGTTGACCAGGGTAAAAATGAATGCCGCGTCGCCAACTTCCAGCCATCGAATTTTTAAGCGGGGGGTTTCGATGACTAGCGGCGTTATCACTTAGGGTCAGGAAGGCAGAAAGTCGATTGGATAAGTGACCGTGATTTCAGCCACGCTGGAATTGCTGAACTTGAATTTTTTTATCTTTAGCATCAGTTTGCGTTCCAGTGCTTCGTCTCCCAGCTCGCTGGATAGAATTTTAACCGCGATCACCTGCCCGTCAGGTGCGATTGTCAGTTCGACGACAACCTGCCCGGCCAGCGATGGATTTTTGCGCAACGCGCGATTGTAGATATTGAAAATACCACCTTTATTCTGCTGGAAAACACGTTCGATTTCATCCGCACTGCGTTTGGCGCCCGTTCCTCCCTGGGATTTCGATGTCGACGCCTTGGCAAGCTTTTTACTGTCAGCTTCGATCTTGCTTTCAACCCTGGTGGTTTGACGTTGCGTTAACTCATTGGTTTTTATGGTTCGGTTGAGGGTATCTGTTTTAATACCACCGCTGGTTTTTTGTGCGTTTGAGGTCAACAGGTCACTGGCAGTAGCCACTTTGACTTCTTGCTTACCACTAGTTTGTTGTGGCAATTTGACTACATCGTCAAGTGCGAAACTATCTCTCAAATCTTCGAGTTCGTCACTTAACGCGATCAGGCCACTTTTCTTGGCGACTTCGCGGGCGTCTGGCTTCTTAACTTCCTTTTTCTTTTCTTTTTTCTTCGGTTTTGGCTTTTCCTTCTTTTTCTCAGGCTTCTTTTTCTCAGGCTCTTTTTTCTTTGCTTCCTTGGGTTTTTCTTTCTTCGGTGGCGGTGGTTTAATCTTTTGCTTTTCCAGGATCAGCTTCGCCAGGCGAGGCGATACGTCGACCAGGTTTTTCTGTATGACTTCCGGTAGCTTGATCGAATTCAGTGCCACGCCAGCGCCCAGAAACAGCAGCAGCGTAACAATCATGATCCGGCGAAAACTGCGATCTTCCTGGTGATCGACCCAGGGTAAATTCGGTTCCGATATTGCGGCTGTCCTTGCCATCAGGTCTCCGCCGCCTTCTGGTTTACTGCAAACGAAATGTTGGTATATGCAGCGCCAGCACAAGTCAGCATGATCTTTTTTAGCAGCAGGTAAGGAATTTCCTGGTCACCCATAATCGTGACGCCCTTCTTGTCGGTAATGTCCTTGACCTTTACCGAGGCATTTCTCAACGCAATAAACAGGGGTTTGATCGAGTTCTTGTCACCTTTGAGTGCATCCTTGATCGTGACAATGGCTTTTCCCTGCAGGCGGATGACGCGATCGTCGACCGCGATTACCAGGTTTCGCGAGGGCAGTTTTTCGGCTGCTGCTTCGGGTAATACAATGTTCTTGGGCGAGGGTAGGACCTGGGTGCTGGTCGCATTGACGAGCAGGAAAAATACCAGGATTGTAAAAATATCCATCAACGACACCATGTTCAACACGGCGTTTCGATTCTGGCCGCGTTTGTGGTGTTGCTGCATGCGTTTGGCGCGTCTGGAATATTTCATTCAATCGTGATCCTGTGATTACCTGGCCGCATCGCCAATCGATATGTCCGGGAATAGTTCGGCG
>Ga0209271_10000417_pt1 | contig 14653 bp, 11 predicted proteins | sample tdAd002_FD_187123 | JGI IMG/M metagenome (GOLD analysis project Ga0209271, IMG submission 187123) | Marine sediment microbial communities from the Atlantic coast under amendment with organic carbon and nitrate - tdAd00.2 (SPAdes)... | ecosystem: Environmental > Aquatic > Marine > Coastal >... | reverse complement strand
TCGTCGGCAACATAACCCAGGGCAGTCAGTGAAGCTTTGACACGGGGTATATAGCCGTGATGATCGGCGCCCCAGATGTTAATAACCTTGTCGAAACCACGCTCGAACTTATTCATATGGTAAGCGATATCGGAAGCAAAATACGTGGTTTGTCCATTATCGCGGCGCACCACCCGATCTTTCTCGTCACCAAAATCAGTGGAGCGAAACCACAGCGCACCGTCCTGCTCATAGACATGGTCGTTATCCTGCAAACGTTTGATAGCCGCGTCGATGAGGCCATCGTCGCTCAACGAGCGCTCGGAAAACCACCGGTCATAATCAACCCCGAAGGCCTTCAGGTCGACCCGAATCACATCGACCAGCGTCACCAGCGCAAGATCGAAGACGATACGGTAGTCATCCGCACCCAGCAGACTTTGCGCGTTGGTGATCAAATCATCGATGTGTTTTTCCTTGTCGCCCGACGGCGCATCTGCACAGACATCTGCCATCACCTGTGCGACAGGTCGATGAAAACGTTCTGCATTTTCGCGATGCAGGGTCGCCGCGATATCCCAGACGTAGTCACCCTGGTAACCATTGCTGGGGAAAGTAATTTCTTCGCCGCAGAGATCCAGGTAACGTAACCAGACCGAAGTCCCGAGAATATGCATCTGCCGCCCGGCATCATTGACGTAGTATTCCTGTTGCACCTGGTAACCGACATAGCTCAACAGGTTGGCGAGCGTCGCGCCAAAAGCCGCACCACGACCATGCCCGACATGCAGTGGCCCGGTTGGATTGGCGGAAACAAACTCGACCTGAATTTTGGTACCCTGGCCGAGCTCGCTACGCCCAAAGTCGTCAGCTTGCTCGAGGATCCTGTTTACCACCGAATGACTGGTACTGCTGGTAACAAAGAAGTTAATGAATCCCGGACCCGCAACTTCGATTTTCTCAATCGTATCGCCAACGGGTAATTTACCGACAATCAGTTCCGCCAGTGCACGCGGTGCCATGCCGGTCGGTTTAGCCAGCGTCAGCGCGATATTCGAGGCATAGTCCCCCTGGCCAGCATCCCGGGAGGGAGTGACCTGGATATTGACACTGAGTTCTGCTGGAATCTGCGACGCCTGCGCGAGCTCGAGCAGAGCCTGCGCGATCAGATCGTTGATGATTTGCTTCAAGAGCTAAAACCCGTACCGGAGAGGTAAAATGATCGGGGATTCTACCCGAGCTGACCAACCTGAGCCACCCATCATTTCAGCCTCAGCCCTCGAGGGGGTCAGAGCACGGTTTTCGGTACTTTTCGAGCGAAGGTTGAGAAGTCTGGCGAAAACCGTGGTCTGACCCCCCCCGAAGCCATCCCGAAAGCCCACAAACCGCAAGCTAGAAATCGTAGGCGTCTACGTCGATATTCCAGCTGACGCGGGGAGTGCTGGGTAGCTGCTGGATCGCAGGCATGGTCTGGCTCAGCACCGAGCGCAGTACCTGGTAGTCCTGTGACAGCAGACACAATTGTGCGCGATAGCGACCGATTCGACGCGTCATTAGTGCAGGCATCGGTCCGACACAGGATAACGCTTCGAAGCGGCGGGCAGGTTCAAGTAAGGCCTTGATTTCTTCAAGTTTTGCCAGCGCCTGTTTCAATTCCACCGCATCGGTGCGAAATATGACCACCCGTGCATAAGGCGGAAACCCGAGCAAGCGGCGCTCTTCCAACAACTTGTGCGCAATCGCACGATAATCCTGTGTTGCCAGGGCCTGCATCAACGGATGTTCGGGAAAACGGGTTTGCAGGATCGCCTCGCCTTCGCGGTCACCCCGTCCCGAACGTCCGGAAACCTGGAACAGGGTTTGTGCGAGGCGTTCACTCGAGCGATAGGAAGCGCTGAACAGCGCCTGGTCTGCATCGAGTATCACGCTTAACGTGATCGCCGGATAGTCGTGCCCCTTGGCGATCATCTGCGTGCCAATCAGGATGCAGGGCTCCCCACTTTGCAGTTGCTGCAAACGCGATTTCAGCGCTTCGCGTGATGCGATCGAATCACGGTCGATACGTAATATCGGGATATCCGGATAACGCTGCTGCAACCCCTGCTCAAGTTGCTCGGTACCAATGCCATAGTGCTTTATTTCAGAGTGCCCGCATTCCGCACAGGTTTCGGGGATCACCTGTTTGAAACCACAATGGTGACACAACAAGGTTTGCACCGACTGATGCAGGGTCATGCGTGAGTCACAGTTTTGACAAAGCGCCTGCCAGCCACACTCGTGGCACATGACGATCGGCGCGAATCCGCGACGATTCAAATAAATCAGTACCTGTCCCGCCTGCTTCAGGTGCTGCTCGACACGGGCGAGGGTTTGCGCCGCGCAACCGAATACGAAACGGCTGTTATGCACATCGATTAACTGGATTGCCGGTGGCGGGTAACTGGTGGGGCGCTGGTCAAGTCGATAACGAAAGTAGGTGTCACGTCCGCAATTGCTGATACTTTCCAGGGAAGCGGTCGCTGATCCGAGTACGATCGGGATATCGAGCATCTGCGCACGTTTGATCGCCACGTCGCGAGCGTGGTATCGAACCCCATCCTCCTGGCGATAGGAGTGATCATGCTCTTCATCGATAATTATCAGGCCCAGCTGCTCGCACTGCGAGAACAGGCTCGATCGTGTGCCCAGCATGATGCTGACCTCGCCACGCCGAAACCGGTCCCAGGCCTGGTAGCGCTGTAACTCGGTCAAACCCGAGTGCGAAAGCGCGAAGCAATCGCCAAATCGTAACCTCACGCGGTCAATTAACTGATTGGTCAAACCGATTTCCGGCACCAGGTAGATAACCTGCATTCCAGCCGCCAGACGTCCCGCGATCAAGCGCAAGTAAATTTCAGTCTTGCCGCTACCCGTGATGCCATCGAACAGATGCACTGCGAAACGATCAAGCCGGGTTTCGATATCGACGAGCACCTTCCGCTGCTCGTCACTTAACACCGGCAAGTCTTCTGTCGGCTCACTGTTAGCAGGTTTTTCAATCCATTCCCAACACACTATCTGCTTCGCCTGCAGCGCCTTCACCACCGGGTGCCAGTTCGGGTTGATCTGCTTCAAGTCCACTGCGGTCAGCCCCGATGCCTGCTGACGTAATGCCTGGCAAATTTCGAACTGCCGGGGTGAGCGCTGTTTGAGTTCATCTATCAAACCCGTGTCAGTTTCCTGAAGGCGCCAACGCTTGACTCGCAGCGGATGATGTTGACGGGCGCCACGCAAATAGCCGGGAATACACTGAAACACGACCTCCCCGAGCGGCTGCAGGTAATATTCCGACATCCAGCGGGCGAGCGCGAGCATATGCTCGCCGAGTATGGCTTGCTGATCAAGCCGCTCCAGTACCGCCTTGATGCGCATCGGGTCGAACTCGCTATGATCGCTCGTGCTGAGCAGTACGCCGGTCTTGATTCCGCTGGCGAAGGGCAAACGATAGCGGGTTCCCACAATCACGGGTTCCTTGTGTTCAATCGTGTATTCGAAAACGCGGTATAACGGCAGTGCGATTGCGAAGTGGGCGAAGCGGGGTGGCGGCACGCAAGTTACTCAAACAGAAAGTTGAATCATACTTGAATTATGAGTCGCACTCAGCCTCATAAACAGCTAAAAGCTATCTTTCACTTAGCGCTGAAAGTTAAAGTTGTTTCTATCAAGTAAATGCTAAATTGTTAAGAAATGGCAACAAATAGATTTATCCACATTTTCTGTGGATAAGTCTGTGTATGAAATGAACATAAACCGCTGCAAGCCGCATTTTTGCTGATGATTTATTAGATTGTTCATTTTTCCATCGTTTTTATTTTTTGTTATATTTCAATAACTTATATCGTCAGATAAAAAACGAATCGATTTCCTCGGATAAAAATGGGGACAGTTAGGAACGACCTCCTTCCATGTGTATATCTTGCCCTTGTCAAGAGGTTCGAGGTTATTTTTCATGCAATTTTAGATATTGAATATTCTTAATTGATTTAATTTAGCTAAAATTGTGATGCGTGAAAATTTCGTGAACTGGATTCACAGTGACTTTGCCATGTGCGCCGATTAAACTGACCGCATTTTTCACCAGGGCCACGTGCAATGTCCACCTCTACTGCGGTACTACTGACCAACCTGGGCACGCCTGATCACCTCGAGCGCGCCTCGATCAAACGGTTTCTGCGCGAATTTCTGTCCGATCCCCTGGTGGTTCGGCTACCGAGGCTGTTCTGGTTACCATTGCTCTACGGTATTATTCTGCCGTTGCGTAGTGGCAAAACGTTGCAGGCTTATAGCCGTATCTGGGGCGAGGATGGCTCCCCGTTACTGGCATATTCGAACAGGCAAAGAATCGCTTTACAGCAAAAGCTGTTCGAGCAGGCGCATGTTGAGCTAGCGATGCGCTACGGCAACCCTTCGTACCTGTCGGTGCTGCGCCTGTTGCGCGATGCAGGAGTCGACAAACTGGTGGTGCTGCCCCTGTATCCACAGTACTCGGTGACTACCACCGCGACCAGTTACCAGCACCTGAAAAATACGCTGCTGGATCTGGACTACGCCCCAGCGATCGAGTTCATCGGATACTACCCTGATCACCCGGCTTACATCGATGCCCTCGCCGAATCGGTGCGTGAACACTGGCAGCAGCAGGAACAGCGGCATTTGCTAATGTCTTTCCATGGCCTGCCACAGGCGAATGTCGACCGCGGCGACCCCTATCAGCAACAATGCGAAAAAACCGCACGGCTACTGGCGGTAAAACTGGAACTGGGTAGCGAAGACTGGTCAATCGGTTACCAGTCGCGCTTCGGCAAGCAAGCCTGGATTCAGCCTTACACGTCGGACGTATTGCAGCAACTGGTCGAGCGTGGCGTCAAGGCGGTCGATGTGGTCTGTCCGGGATTTTCGGCCGATTGCCTCGAAACCCTGGACGAGATCGAGATCGAGTACCGTCGCGAATACCTGCAACTCGGCGGTGAACAGTTCAACTACATCCCTGCCCTCAATGACCGCGATACACATATCGAAATGATGCAAAGCCTGGTGCAGCCTTATTTATCTGCCGACAACCTGTCCGCTTCAGGTTGAATCATTCGCAATCGGCAATGTCTATAATCACTTTCGCGCTAACACTGTCCACAATAAACTAAAGAGTCCTAACTCATGTTTAAATCTTTTTTCCCGAACCCGCGGCTTTTCTTCATTTCCGTCGTCGCCTATGCAGCCGTTTGCAGTTTTATCTGGTATGGTTTTAACGAACAAATTGGCGGATTCCTGGGCTTTGATCTTTCATCATCGGCACCTGTTATCGGCCTGGGACATTTCCTGACAGACTCGTTCTTGTTGTTTTATATTTACTACTTTGCCTGCACCGGACTATTCGCGGCAGTCTGGTTCAGGGTTGCAAATCATCCATGGCAGTGGTGGTCGATTCTTGGCTCCGCCTTTATCCTGTTTTCCACCTACTTCTCGGTACAGGTATCCGTTGCTATCAATAACTGGCGCCGACCCTTTTTTGATTTAGTCCAGGATGCTTTGAAAAATTCAGCACCACAATCATCTGCTGAGGCAAAAATCGAGGTTCCCGCGGAAACCGTTACCTCGATTTCGAATCAGCTATTCGACCTCATCATAATTTTTGCCGAAATCGCTTTTCTTGCCATTTTTGTCTATGTCGTTACCCGGTTTTTCGTGAGCCACTTTATTTTCCGCTGGCGTACCGCGATGAACGATTACTACACGGCACAATGGGAACAGGTTCGAAACATCGAAGGCGCGTCACAGCGCATACAGGAAGACACCATGCGTTTCGCAGAAATCATGGAAGGACTGGGGGTTTCTATTGTCGATGCAGTAATGACGCTATTCGCATTTCTACCCGTGTTATGGGCACTTTCGGAGTACGTGAGCGAGCTACCCCTGGTCGGGGTAATCGCACATCCGCTGTTTGTTGCGTCACTGGTATGGTCAGTTTTCGGCACTGGACTGCTGGCGATAGTTGGCATCAAATTGCCAGGTCTGGAGTTTAAAAACCAACGTGTCGAAGCGGCTTTCCGCAAAGAACTGGTCTACGGTGAAGATGATGTTGAGCGGGCCCAGCCACCGACGCTCAAAGAGTTGTTCGCCAACGTGCGCAAAAATTACTTTCGCTTATATTTTAACTACATGTATTTCAATGTTGCTCGCATGCTGTACCTGCAGGCTGACAATATATTCGTCTATATTCTGCTCATTCCCACGATAGCCGCGGGCGCCATTACCTTTGGAATTCTGCAACAAATTCTGACCGCGTTCAGCCAGGTCAGTAATTCGTTTCAATACCTGGTCAACTCGTGGACGACAATTGTTCAATTGCTATCGGTTTACAAGCGTCTGAGTAGTTTCGAGGCGGCGATAAAACATGAGCCGCTGCCAGCAATCGATCAGCTTGCGACGTGATTAAAAAATATTCCTTCTCTGGTTGGCAGTTACCAGGCGCATGTGCCTGATCCTGTTCGCCTATCGCCAGCACGTCGATTACCCGTTCGTTGTAATCGCTAACCGTGACGAGTACTACGCGCGCCCCACCCGCGATGCGCACTGGTGGGATGACGCCGATATTTTTGCCGGACGCGATCTCGAGGCCGGTGGAACCTGGCTCGGAATCAACCAGCATGGCCGTTTCGCCGCGGTGACTAACGTACGCGAACCCGGTGGCATGAGCCCCGGCAAAATATCGCGTGGAGAACTGACGCGCAACTACCTGTGCGCAGCCCAGCCAGCTGAAGAATATCTGCAGCAACTCAGCTCGCATGACCAGGATTACGCGGGCTTCAACCTGTTGCTCGCCGATCAGCAGGAAATGTGGTTCTACTCGAATAGAGATCACGGAATCCGTCATGTCGAACCCGGGATCTACGGCATCAGCAATGGCGACTTCGATGAAGCCTGGCCCAAGCTGAGTTCAGGTAAAGCTGAACTGGAAGCATTGCTTGCCGACAGCATCGATTCGGCGCAGTTAATGGAGATACTCACTGATCACCAGATAGCGGAGGATCATGAACTGCCGGCTACCGGGGTTTCACTCGATATCGAACGCCTGCTGTCGAGCCGCTTTATCCGCTCACCCGAATATGGCACGCGCGCCTGCAGCGTGGTTACTATAAATGCCAACCAGCGAGTCAGTTTCAGCGAGCAAAACTATACCGACGCCGAGCACAGCGGTGTACTGGTACAGGAATCATTCAATATAACCTCGCCGTAGGCTTCGAGGGTTCAGGCCTGGGTGGCTTCGAAGGGGTCAGAGCAAAAATTTCGGAACTACCATGGTAATAGGAATATGGTTGGCGAAATTTTTGGTCTGACCCCGAGAATCGCAACGCTGGACGGCCGCAACTTTCCCAGACCTGAACCCCCGGGGTCAGACCACGTTTTCGCCAACCATGTCATTCCCGGCTCGAAAAGCACCGAAAACCGTGCTCTGACCCCTTCGAAGCCGCCCCCGCGAAGCCACCACAGGCTTCTCATATATTGAAAAGAGATTCGGCGTTGTGGTTGAGGGTAACAGCGAGGTCTTCTACCGTGCACTGGCGCAAATCGGCCATGCTTTGTAGATGCTCGACGATGAATGCCGGCTGGTTGAGTTGCCCGCGATGCGCGGCGCCGGCTTGATCGGGTGCGTCCGACTCCAGCAACAGGGTATCGTCCGGCATCGCGGCGACTACCGCTTGCAGTTTGCGCGCGCGCTCGAAACCCACGGTGGCGGCGATACCGAGCTTGAAGCCGAGACCATGCAATTGCAGCGCCTGTTGCTGACTACCGGCAAAACTATGCACAACTCCACCGTATTGCGCATGTTTGCGCAGCATGCTGATGACTTCATCCATCGACTTGCGCACATGCACGATTAGCGGCAAATGATGATTGTTGGCGAGCTGCAACTGTTCGAGGAACAACTGCCGTTGCCATTTTTCATCGACCCTCGAGTGGAAAAAATCGATACCGCATTCACCGACGGCGATCGGCCGCTCACGTTCCAGCCATTCGTCGAGCTCGCGCAAATGACTGACATTGTGCTGCTCGATAAACATCGGGTGCAGGCCGTAGGCAGGATAAAGCCCTTCATGACCAGCGCAGACCTGCTTTATTTTCTCCCAGCGATTCGCGGTCGTTGCCGGAATAACCATGCGCGTCACACCTGCCACGGCTGCCTGGGTTATCACTTGCTCACGACTGTCATCAAAGCGGTCGTCGTCCAGATGACAATGGCTGTCAATCAATTTCATGTGGCGCTACGACGCCCGATCAAATCACTGATAATCGGGGTAAGAATGATCTCGACTGCCATACCCATTTTCCCACCGGGCACGACAATGGTATTACGCCTGGACATGAAGGCGCCGCTTATCATCGACAACAGATTGGTGAAATCGGTATTTCGAATATCCGGGTTCCTGAAACGAATCACCACGAAACTTTCATCGAGGGTCGGGATATCGCGAGCAATAAACGGGTTGGAAGTATCCACCGTCGCCACCCGCTGGAAGTTAATGTCGGTTTCGGAAAACTGCGGCGTAATATATTTCACGTAGTCGGGCATGCGACGTAATATGTTATCCACCACTTCGTCCTGGCTATAGCCCCGTTCAGCGCTATCACGATGAATTTTCTGAATCCACTCCAGGTTTACCACCGGAACCACGCCCAGTTTTAGATCGGCATAACGTGTCATGTCTACCGATGCGGTTTTAACGAGACCATGCAAGCCCTCGTAAAACAGTAAATCAGTATCAGGCTCTATATCCTCCCACGGAGAAAACTGCCCCGCGCCCAGCTCCAAACCCAGGCGCCCACCATGCAACTTCGCCTCCGCCGCATTGTGCAGGTAAAATCTTTTTTGCCCCCGACCTGTTTCACCGTAGTGGCGAAATGTGTCCTCCAGTTTTTCGAACTGATTCGCCTGCTCCCCGAAATGACTGAAGTTAAGACCGGCGTGACTGGCCTGATCCATCTTTTGCCGCATCATTTCGCGATCATAGCGATGGAAACTGTCGCCCTCGATAATCACCGGGTTGATCTTGCGTCGATAAAAAATTGATTCCAGCGCTTTTCTTACGGTCGAAGTTCCGGCGCCGGAAGAACCGGTTACGACAACCACTGGGTGTTTTTTTGACATTACCGGAATCCGTTGTTGAAGACACTTGCTGAAGCAGAATTCTATCTTCTTTTATAGGTGTTCGCGATGCCCTCATAAGATAGTTCTATCCCGCTGCGCCTTTTAGCGAATAGTAATATTGTGTACACTGTTTGGGGTATTCCTGTCTCGTCTGGTCAGCGCTAAAATTCTTTGGTGCTACTTGATCCAAGCAGATTTGCTACACACTTAGGAACCAGCGGTAAAGGATAGATCCCGGCTGGTAGTGATTTATTGAGGATTCGACCAACACTTGAGCAGACTATCAAGAATACTCAGAGGCAGACTTAGAAAAGTCAGACTCAGAAAGCTGCGCAGCACAAAATGGATTGCCGGCATAAATTTCATGGCGTTTTGCTGGTATATCACCGACCTTGCGCCCAGCACTGAAATTGCCTGGGTAGCCGGTTTGCTAATCTTCACTATTTACCTGTTCGTCTTCGAGATCGTCAGCGTCGATGAAACCGCAATCACGATCATGGTATTACTCGGTGTATCTTCGCTACTGGCCCCGGTGATGGGTCTGCAACAGGGACTGGTGGACACTCAACACCTGTTCGACGGTTTCGCCAGTAACGCGGTGATGTCGATCATCGCGGTCATGATCATCGGCGCCGGGCTCGATAAAACGGGAATGATGAGCAAGGTTGCCGCATTCATTTTAAACGTGGGTGGAAGTTCCGAGAGCCGTATCATTCCAATCGTATCGGGTACGGCCGGCATCATTTCCTCTTTCATGCAAAATGTCGGTGCTGCCGCCCTGTTTCTGCCGGTAGTCAGTCGAATATCTGCGCGTTCAGGATTGCCCATGTCACGCCTGCTGATGCCGATGGGCTTTACCGCGATACTCGGTGGTACCGTGACCATGGTGGGTTCGTCCCCATTAATCCTGCTCAACGATTTGATCCTGACTTCAAATGTTGCGCTGCCCGCGGACCAGCAAATGGAGACCTGGAGCCTGTTCTCGGTTACCCCGATCGGCCTGGCCCTGGTGACGACCGGCATTCTTTACTTTATGCTCGCGGGTAAATATGTATTGCCAACCGTCTCGCATGACTCGGCAACCGCGGTTGCCGGCAGTACCAAGTACCTGGAAGAAGTTTACGGTGTCGATTACCTGCTATTCGAGGTAGTGGTGCCCGAAGGCAGTCCGTTGGTCGGACAGGTGCTCGACGATATCGAATCCGCAAACAAGATTCGCATCATCGCTATCAAGGCCGCCGGCTCAGGTGTGCGCGCCAGCCGCGGCGATTTGTCGCGCGATGTCGATATCGGCCCGAACTGTGCACTCGGAGTACTGTGTTCGCCGGCTCACTTGAAGGATTTCGTCGATGCCTATGGCCTCACCATTCAGAAAGGTTTGCGCGTATTTTCAGAAGTCCTGTCCTCGGCGCAGGCCGGCATCGCCGAAGTTGTAATCCCCCCGGGGTCTTCGCTAATCGGAAAATCAGCGCGCGATATCTGGATGCGTAAGGCTTACGGGCTTGCGATGGTCGCGTTACACCGCGATGGAGAGACCCTGTTCGAAGGTGAGAGTATCCGCGACATACCCTTCGAAACCGGTGACACAATCCTTGCACACACCACCTGGAAAACTCTGGCGCACCTTGAGCGCGATCGCAATTTCGTCATCGTGACCTCGGAGTATCCACGCGAAGAGACCCGACCCAACAAGGTTGGCTGGGCGCTGTTTTTCTTTTCACTGGCCCTGTTCATGGTGTTATCCACCGATTTGCGGCTATCGGTAGCGCTCATGACCGGCGCCATCGGCATGGTTATATCGGGGGTGCTCAAGATCGAAGAAGCCTATGAATCGGTTTCCTGGAGTACCGTATTCTTACTCGCCAGCCTGATCCCGCTCGGCCTCGCGGTGGAAACCAGCGGTACAGCGAAGTGGATCGCCGAGCAAACCCTGCTGGTGGTCGGCGATATGCCGATCTGGGTAATCCAGGCCGCGGTGGCCTTGCTGGCGACGTTTTTCACACTGGTCATGTCGAACGTGGGGGCCACGGTGTTACTGGTGCCATTGGCGGTTAATATCGCAATCGGCGTCGGTGCAAGCCCCGCCCTGTTCGCGCTGACGGTGGCGCTCGCCACTTCCAACTCCTTCCTCATACCGACCCACCAGGTAAACGCTCTGATCAAGGGCCCGGGGGGTTACCGGGTGCCTGATTTCATGCGCGCCGGTATATTTATGAGCATTTTGTTCATCGTCGTGATGATGGTAATGATGAATCTTGTTTTCTAGTGGTCTGACAGTTCGCGGGTAAATACCAGGTCCCATACCCCGTGACCCAACCTGCGGCCACGCTGCTCGAAGCGTGTCAATGGCCTGTATGCTGGACACTCGATGTAACCACTGGAAGCCCCCTGGTTTAAAAAACGGAAATCCTCGATAAACTGCGAAGCAATGGATTCAGCATAGTCCTGCCAGTCGGTCGCGATGTGAATCGATGCTCCCGGCTTGAGACACCGAAACACCAGATCCCGAAAGCTCTGCTTGACGATACGCCGCTTATGATGGCGTTTCTTGTGCCAGGGATCAGGAAAAAACAGCAGCATACGATCGAGCGTTGCCGGCGCAATCATGTGCTGCAGCACTTCGATCGCATCATATTTGATCAAACGTACGTTGGCCAGCTCCCGCTGGTGAATATGATTAAGGCAGTGCCCGATACCCGGTTCATGCACCTCGACCCCCAGGTAAAGACTACGCGGGTCGGCCGTGGCCATATGAATCAATGCATCGCCGTTACCAATTCCGATCTCAAGTTTCAGCGCTTCGAACCCGGCGGGTAGGTTCAGCCCGTTTTCGTTGAAGTCGATACCAAACGAGGGCCAGTAAACCTCGAGTGCATTTTTCTGTGATGGGGTCATGCGGCCACTGCGACGCACAAAGCTTTTTATGGAACCTGCTATTGGATCGCTAGCGGACATCTTGTGACGCGTTTCTCATCTCGTAGATCGTTGATTTCAAGTGTTTTTACAAGCGGGTACCGTTTATCGGTGGTTTTTTATATCCTATCTTCTTTAAGCAGACTTTCTTCCCGATTCTATTAGGATACAGGCATGAAAAAGAATTCAGGTTTTACCTTAATGGAGTTAGTAATTACGGTAGCGATGATTGCCATCGTTTTCGCAATCGCGATACCGTCAATGACTACCTTCACACAGAACGACCGGCTGACGACGAATATCAATACGTTGATCGGTCACCTCGCATATGCTCGCAGCGAAGCGGTCAAGCTCAGTCAGCAGGTATCCATCTGTATCAGCAGCAACACTACAAGCTGTACCGGTGGCAACTGGCAGGACGGCTGGATAGTTTACATCGATGCCGATGGAAGTAACACCTTTACCGCAGGCGAACAAGTTCTGCGCGCGCAACAGGCGCTCGATGGCGCCAACACCCTGACGACTGCGGTCGGCACCCAGGTAACCTACGACTATCGCGGTTTTGTTACCGCCGCTTCGGTCGGCAGCTTTCTGCTCTGCGATGCTCGCAGCGGGGCATTCGGTAAAACCATCAGAATATCCACTACCGGTCGAGTCAGAGTCGAGGATGGTTCAGCATGCTAATCAGAAAACACATCCAGCAAGGTGTAACCCTGGTCGAGTCAATGATTGCTCTGCTCGTAATCTCGATTGGATTACTCGGTATCGCATCCTTGCAGATTACCGCAATGAGCCAGAATGCCAGCTCGCTCAATCATAGCCAGGCAGTCTGGTACGCCTATAACATGTCGGATCGCATCCGTGCCAATATAACCGAATTCGCCAATTACGACGGTATTGATACCGCCAATAGCTATTCACAGGATTGCCTGAGTGCAACCTGTACCAACGCGCAGATGCTCACCGCAGATGCCGCAGACTGGGCCACCATGACGGGAAACCTTCCCGGTGGACGCGGCGTCATCACCAGTACCGCCGATGGTTTATTGGTGAACGTGATGTGGGACGATGAAGGTACCGGTGCTACCGGCACCAACTGCGGCACCAATCCAAATGTCGATTTAACCTGTTACACACTAGTGGTGGCGCCATGAAACACCTGCACAAACAATGTGGTATTTCGCTGGTCGAGATCCTGGTCGCACTGGTCATCAGCCTGTTCCTGCTGGGCGGGATCGTACAGGTCTACCTCGGCAACAAGACCACTTTCAAATTCACCAACGCGCTCGCGGAAATCCAGGAAAACGGCCGTTTCGCACTCGACTCGATGAGCCAGGATTTGCGCCTGTCGAACGAATGGGGTTGTGTAAAATTCAATCCGGCCGATACCGACAATATCAACAATACGATAAATACCGGGACGTTCGCGGGTTACAACAGTAACGTCCACGATTTTGTCGGCGAAGAAGCGGTCGAAGGCACCAATAACGCCGGTCTGAACGGCTCTGACACGGTGACCATTCGCGGCGGCAAGCCGGGTCAGGCCAATGTCCAAAGTCCTTTTGTCCTCGCTGGTACACCCAGTCTCAACGTCACCACTGGCTCCAGGATTGGTCAAGGTGACTTTGTTCTTGTTACCCGTTGCGGCGCGAACGATCTGTTGATCGAGGCCGAGGCCGACATTTTGCGGGTCACGAATTCGACAACCGTTGCTTCCAACACCCTTCTTACCTTTGCCGGCGGCAAGAGCCAACAGTTTGAAAACGATGCTTCGGTGATCGAATTACAGACGGTCACCTACAATATCGCCAATGGCGCCAGTGGCGAACCGGCACTTTTTCGAACCGAGTTCGGTACCGCCGTGGAACTGGTTGAAGGCATTGAGGACATGCAGATTCTGTATGGCGTCGACAGCGACAACGATCAATTTGCAAATCAGTACCTGAGTTCGAATAACGTTGCCGATTTCGATGACGTGGTTTCGATGAGGGTCATGCTGCTGTTGCGTTCGATCGACGATTTTGTTGCCGAGGCTCCCCAGACTTACTCATTTAACGGTGTGCAAACCACAGCGGGTGACCGCAGGCTGCGCCAGGTTTTCACGACGACCGTTGCACTACGTAACCGGATAGGCTCATGATGAATACTGCATACAAACATTCACAGCAAGGCGTCGCACTGGTGGTCAGCCTGATCATACTGGTCAGTCTTACCATGCTGGGCCTGACCTCGATTCAACGCACGACCACCGACCTGGCAATGGCCGGTAATCAGCGTGAAACCGGGTTGATGTTCCAGTCGGCTGAAGTGGGGCTGATTACGGCCGAGGATTTTGTCGAAAATTCAAACACCAACGTAGATTTTAGCAACGCTGCGCTCGGCCTGTATACCGTGCAGGACAATAATACCGCTTACTTCAGTCCGAACTACTTCAACGCGACGACCTGGACCACCGCATCACAATCGTCTGCAACCTCGCTCAATGCGTACGAGCAGCCGCGCTACATGATCGAATACCTGGGAGACCGCTCACAAAACCCGCTCGCCGCCGTTAACATCGGTGGCTATGGCACATTA
>Ga0209271_10000416_pt1 | contig 14665 bp, 12 predicted proteins | sample tdAd002_FD_187123 | JGI IMG/M metagenome (GOLD analysis project Ga0209271, IMG submission 187123) | Marine sediment microbial communities from the Atlantic coast under amendment with organic carbon and nitrate - tdAd00.2 (SPAdes)... | ecosystem: Environmental > Aquatic > Marine > Coastal >... | reverse complement strand
TGAGTCTGGGTGGCACGCATCAGATCGGCATGTTCTATTTGGCCAATGGCATTTTGTCAGCCATTAGCGACAATGTCTTTGTGGCTACGGTCTATATCAACGAGGTACTGCGAGCACTTCAGGCAGGGACGATCACCCGTGATCAATTTGACTTACTGGCGGTAGCCATTAACACCGGCACCAATATTCCGAGTGTGGCCACGCCCAATGGTCAGGCTGCCTTTTTGTTTTTGCTGACCTCTTCACTGGCTCCCATCATCCGTCTGTCGTATGGGCGCATGGTGTGGATGGCTTTGCCCTATACGATCACGATGACGTTAGTGGGCCTGCTGGCAGCCTATGTATTTCTTGAGCCGGCCACCAGTTTCCTCTACGACATCAACCTGATTCATCATCATTCGGTCACAGGTCAGGAAACCGGGGGGCCACCTCATCATTAAGATGTGCCTGAGGTGTCTGGCAAGAAAATCGGCGGGAAATCCTCACCCTCTACTGGGTGAGGGTCGCAACGGTCTTGTTGTCCTGTAGGACGCGTTCAGGGTAGAGCACAATTTCCACACGACGGTTTTGAGCTTGACCCTCTTCCGAATCATTTGGTACGGCAGGTCGTGTGTCTGCATATCCCGTTGCCGAGAAATCCTTGGGATTCATGCCGGTTTGTTCAATCAAAAACCGGAGCACGGTGGTTGCCCGAGCCGTCGATAATTCCCAATTCGTGGGATACTGCTGCTGTAAACGTCCATAAATAGGATTGCTGTCTGTGTGGCCTTCGACTTGAATATTTTTGTTGGGTAAAGTGGCCAACACTTCGCCGACTTGTTTCATGATATCTAATCCTAAAGGCGTGAGTTGTGCCTTCCCAGACTCAAACAACACTTGACCGAGCATCGTTAAGACCAAACGATCTTGGTGCTGGGTGACCACTAAGCTCTTCCCGAATTTTTCTTCAAGTGCCTTAGTAATTCGATCAATTTCCCTGCTAACCGTCTGCACTTCACGCCTAACCTTGGCGAGCTTGGACTCTTGTGCTTCGCGAGCTGCCCGCACCTGTTCGAGTTCTTTCTTCAGTCGCTCAACATGTCGAAGACGGGCTTCCAACTGTTGAAGTTCTTCTTCTAAATGACCGTTTTGTGCTCGCAATTCTGAAAAATCACTCATTTGCGCCGCGAGCGACGAACGGACGCTCTGGAAGGCTTGCGCTAAATCATCAAAATCCACCACGTCATCGTCTATGCCCACAGAAAAATTGGCTGGTTTGACTCCCGACAGATTTCCTAGACCGGACACTTGGGAATACAAAGCTTGCAGTTCATTTTTTAAAGCTACCAAATTTTTCTCTTTGATTTGCTCTTGAACTTCGATAGTGGCTTCCAGGTCTTGGTTGGCTTCTTGGAGCTGTGAGACTTCGGCCTGTTCTTGTTCAACCAATTGTTGGAGACGTTCCGATTCCTGCACGGAATTTTGGGTCGTCATCTTCAATTCTTCTATGGCCCGCTCATGAGCCTGTTGGCTCACGCATCCAAGAAACATCGTACACATGAGCATGACAAACATGGATTTTACAATATGCATATGCTTACTCCTTCACGCTGGTTGCATCCAAGACTGAGCACCTCTATCGTCACAACAACCAGGGCAAGTATCTTTTGGGGAAATCCCACACTGCATCGATTGGCCTTCCTTAGGGTTGCGAGGCCATTGCCTCTAGTGACCAAAAGAGCTCATCATCATCGGAAATTTAAAGGCACCCTAAATCGAAAAGGCTTGCCTCCTGGTTATTTCCCTATCTTCTCGGTTTGTCTGGGCTTTTCCTTGAGGTAACAGAGGGGAAGAGCTCATATTCTCTCTAAACATCACAAATCTTATCCTAAAATGTTTTATCGTCCCCCAAACCTGTTTGAAAATTACTCACAACGAGGCCTCTTTTACCCCCCCCCTACTGAACCATCTTCTTTCTCTCGGTTGGAACAAGTAGGGAAAAACTGCCCACTGTCTCTCAGGGACCAAAAGGTTTTCTTACGTTGGTAGAGATGACAAGTGGGAGAGACCTCCCGTTAGAAGGCCTTTGCTAAATCGAGATAGACGTGGAAAGGACTAAGGACTAGGCAGCCTAACGAATCGCGATAAGACCAGGAAGGTGTGATTGGTATGCTCCCATCTGTTGAACCAGATGCGTCACACTGGCATCCATCATTTCCATCAAAGGTCCAGGATACAAGCCAATCCCCAGTACCATAATGGCCAGGGGAATCACCGTCGCCAACTCGCGATTGGATAAGTCAGGAAGAATAGCAGCGGCTTTGCTCACCGGTTCTCCCAAAGCCACCCGTTGTACCATCCAAAGCATATAGGCCGCAGCCAAGACGATCCCACCCATGGCCAGAAAGACCATGACGAAACTCGTATCCGACGTTCCTACCAAGACCAAAAACTCCCCGATAAAATTGCACGTACCCGGCAGGCCAAATGCCGCGACCGAGAAGAGAAAAAATAGGGCGACAAATCTGGGCATCGATTTATGCAACCCGCCATAGTCTCCAATAGACCGGCTGTGGGTGCGGTCATACAGCTGCCCCACGGCCATAAACAACGCTGCCGTGGTAATGCCATGATTAAACATTTGCAATATGGATCCTTGAATCCCTTGGCTGTTGAACGCAAAAATTCCCAGTGTGACAAAGCCCATATGGGAAACAGACGAGTAAGCCACCAGTTTCTTGAGATCTGTTTGCGCCAACGCTAAATATCCCCCATAGATAATGGCAAAAACAGACAACCATAAAATGAATGGCGCAAACTGGGCTGAAGCTTCTGGAAACATTGGTAAGCAGAACCGCAAAAAACCATAGCCACCCATTTTCAGTAACACCCCAGCGAGAATCACACTGCCAGCTGTTGGCGCCTCGGAATGCGCGTCCGGCAACCACGTATGGAAAGGCACCATCGGCATCTTAATGGCAAAAGCCAAAAAGAGCGCCAAGAATAACCAAAATTGCGTAGTAGAGGTATATGTCTGCTCGCTCAGCACTAACAGATCATAGGTATGGCCCCCTTCCAGATAGAGCCCAAGTATTCCAATTAATAACAATAAACTTCCTGTGAGGCTGTACAACACAAATTTGATTCCCGCGGCGATGCGGTTCGGACCTCCCCAGAGGATAATCATGAAATACATGGGAATCATGGTGAGTTCCCACAACATGAAAAAGAGAAAGAGGTCCAACGCGGTAAACACCACGATCATGGCTCCTTCAACCAATAGGATTAGGGACAAAAACGCGCGCACTCGCGTCGTGATGGCATTCCAGGAACACAAGACGCACAACGGGCAAAGGAGGGCTGTGAGTAAGACTAGGAGAATGCTGATTCCATCGACGCCCACAGCATATTGAATATTGAAGGTGGGCATCCATTCTATCCGCTCAACGAATTGCATACCTTGTTTGCCGAACTCAAACCTCTGACAAAGGATGAGTGAGAGCCCAAACTCCACCAAGGTGCAGCCAAAGGCGATTCGTCGAATCCATTCTTCATCACGGACAAACGCGAGAATCCCGATTCCTAAGAAGGGAACAGCAACCATCCAACTAATGATATGATCCATCAATATGCCCATACGTTTGATCCTTATCCTTTAAGGAACCATTGATTAAACCAAGATATATAATAGCCCGGTTGCCAAAACCAGCCAAAGTATCATTACGAGTAATTGATGTTGGAGAGTACGAGGTTCAGCCTCTTGTAATAATTGTCCTGCCGTATCTGCTTGTCTCCCCATTTGACTGACTTTCTGTTCCAACCATCGAATATCCACCACTTGCCAGAGCCAACTACTCATCCCAACACTCTGTCGACCAATGCTCATCACGATTCGATCAATACCTTTGACATCCACGATCCGCCAGAGCCATTGCGCAAAGAGAATGGAATAGGTCGCGATGGAATGTATGAATTTGTCAATCACGCTCATATCAATGACGCGCCAGAGCCAATGGGCAAATCGAATGGTGGGGTTCACCAGATAGGCATCATAGATTTCGTCAAAATACCATTTATTCCAGAAGAGCACATATAACCTCGTGTTCTTACTGGCTGATGACGCTGCTTGGGGTCCAGATTGAACGCGCGAATACGCATATGCCCACCCCGCAATGGCCATTCCAATAGCCACCAGCATCCAAATCGAGATGCCCGCTTCAACCGCTCCTTCATGGAACGCCCCTTCCGGTAAGGTCAACGCCGGGGCTAAGAAGTTGGCAAACCAATTCCAAAACAGAGTCAACGTCACACCGATGACGAGAGTCGCAACGAGAAGTCCAGTCAAGATCGAGCCATTCACAAACTGTGGTCGAATGGAATGCGTCTGCATCGCGTGTTGGCCTGAAAGCGGCCAATACGTCTTGGGACCATGAACAAATAACGACGTGACGCTTCGAAAGAGATAAATGGAAGTCACAAACACTGTGATCAGACCAATGACGCGGAATCCAATTGTGGCAGAAGCAAATCCCGTCACTCCCCACAAATATTCATAAGCGCCTGAAAACAGAATTATCGGAGGAATCAACGCCAACAACAACGCGCCGCCATATAACACGCCTATGCCCTGAGGTGCATGATGTTCCTGCTCTGCATGGGCATGACCTGGCTCCACGGATCGGAGCGCATTACCAGTGGAAAGAAAGAAGAACGCTTTATAACACCCATGAGCAAGCAGGTGAAAAATCGTCACGACAAACGCACCCAAACCGCAGGTCATGATCATGAAACCGATTTGGCTAATCGTGGAATACGCCAAAATCTTTTTAATGTCGGACTGCGTCAGGGAAACAATGCCGGCGAACAGCGCGGTGGTGGCTCCAATTACCGCAATAAACGTCATTGTGGACGGAGAAAGGACAAACAAGGGGCTCAATCGCACGAGCAGGAATGGACCCGCGTTCACCATGGTCGCAGCATGAATCAAGGCCGACACCGGGGTGGGGGCTTCCATAGCAAACGGCAACCATATATGAAACGGCATTTGAGCCGACTTGCCCATGGCCCCTATAAATAAGAAGAAAGGAATAAGCGCCACGGGATAGACAGAAAGATTCCATCCCATCCATCCCATGATATTGACCGTATGATGTTGCATGCTTTCGGCCTGAGCGAGAATGGTCTGGATGTCAAGCGTGCCGAATGTAAAAAAGGTCAGGATAATCCCGAAACTTAACCCGACATCCGCAACCGCATTGACCAAAAACGCTTTGGTCGCGGCCCGACCTGCCGAGGGTCTTTGTGCGGCATGGGAAATCAAGAGATAGGAACAGATTCCCATGACTTCCCAACTGACCAACAACATCAAGAGGTTGCCACTCATAACGAGCAACACCATGGAAAAGGTAAACAACGCGATGACTGCAAAGAATCGGTTGTATCGTGGGTCCCCGATCATGTACCGGGAGGAATACACATGCACGACACTGCTCACCCCTGTGACCAAGAGCAAAAGCAGAACCGTGAGTTGATCCACAAACAGACTCAAATCAATGGACAGCGACCCAGAGTGAAAGAAATGATAAAGAGAGAGAGAGAAAGGCCCGTTACGCAGGACCTCAAGGAAGGCTAAGACTGACAAACCAAACGATAGGCCAATAGCAGGAATTCCGATCCGGTGACTTTGCTCACCCCATCGTCGTCCTCCGAGAACAAGGATAAGCGATGCAAGGAGAGGGAGCAAAGGAATCAGAACAAAGATAGCCATGGCTTCCTTTAAATACCTGGCGGAAGGGCGTGGTTCAATAACAGCTGGACAATGGGATCGCTGAATAGACCAAGAATTATCACCGCTGCGGAAGTTACTCCCAAACTCACTTTAAATGGGAAGGGAATTTCGCCGAGTTGAATATCTGCTTGAGTGGGTTTCTGGCGAAAGATGCCTTCAAACAGCTTGAGGAAATACGCGAGCGTAAGAAGAGTCGAAAGCAATATCGCAGCCACGGCTATATAATTATTCGCTTCAAGTGCTCCAAGAATGATGTACCACTTTCCAAAAAATCCGCCAGTCGGGGGAAGACCGATCATGCCTAAGGCGACAACAATTAAGGGCCCGGTAACCCACGGGGTTTGTTTCCCAATCCGCCCAATGTCCTCAACGGTTCTCACGCCATATTGGCAAATCGCCACGCCTGCCAAGAAAAATAATGCCGCTTGCATAACAGCATCGTTTAGTAAATAAAAAACCCCTCCTACGAACCCTGTTTGATTCCCCTGACTGATTCCAATGAGAATGATACCTATGTGCGAAATCCCTCCATAGGCGAACATCATTTTAATGTCTCGTTGAGTCAGTGCGAGAACCGCGCCAATGACCGCTGCCAGTGTGCCAAGCACCCCCACGAGCAAGAGCACAGGAATGTCGTAAACAATGACTTTAGCACCAAGAACCCAATAAATAATTCGGAGCCACCCCAATAGCGCAACTTTGGTGACTAGTGCCGCCAAGATTGGGGAGATGGATTCAGGAGCATAGGCGTAGGCCTCGGGTAACCATGCATGAAAGGGCACCAAAGCCATCTTGATTCCCAATCCAATGAACATAAAGAGAAGCCCACCGACAACCGCCTTGGAGGTCAATAATTGGGGTAGTTTCTCAGCAATATCTGCCATATTCAAAGTTCCAGTGGCCGCATAGAAGTAACTCACTCCTAATAAATAAAGGGAGGCCCCTAGGGTCCCCAAAATGAGATAGCGAAAGGCCGCAAACAAGGCACGCCCACCAGCAACGCCTATAAGTGCATAACTGGATATGGCGGCGACTTCTAAAAAGACGAACAGATTAAATAAATCTCCGGCAAACACGATTCCGGTCAGCGCCGAAATCAACAGCAAGATCAAGACATAATAATGAACGATTCGTCCACCAAGATCCTTTGGGGAGGTTGGCCCGGCAAAAATCAATGCTGTCAGACCTAAGAAACTCAAAGCCACCGAGATCACACTCGCCAATCCATCAGCGACCCATTCAATGCCTAATGGTGCGGTCCAGCCACTAAAGGCATACCGCACTTCTCCGTGATTGATGACACTGATGAGATTCAGAATGGAGACCACGACCATGGCCCCGAGCACGACTAGAGAGATGGGCCGACTCCACTGGCGGTGTTTCAGACAGACCACCGGCATGGAAATCGCGGCAAATAAAGGGATCAGGAAGAGAATGGCTGGAAAATGGTGACTCATTCTAATTTTTTTAAAATTTCTTCCTCATCAAGACTGCCGTATCGTCGGTAAATGGCCGCACACAATGCCAAGGCCACACCCAGTGTGGCGACACCAACCACAATAGCTGTCAACGTCAGCACATGCGGCAACGGATTCGCATAGTTCAAGGCTTGCACGGGTTCGGTTGTCGACAGAAGGACAGGGGCAGTCGAGTTTTTCTTCGCACTAATGGACACGAGAAAAAAAATCACGCTGGTTTGGACAAGATACATGCCGACCAGTTTCTTGACGAGGTTGTACCGTGTCACCATGATATAAAAGCCCCACAGGAAAATGATGACAAAGGTCAAAAAGTTGGGACGCTGAAAGACCGCGGAAAAGAGGTCAACCATTCAATGAATCCTCGATAATTTCTTCAGCTGATAAACTAAAGACAATGGAAATGACTGTCACAGCCACGTCCACAGCCACACCAATTTGCGTCAATACGATGCCCAATGATCGGCGTGACGCTGTTTCAAGACCGGGAATTTCCAGATTGGCATAATTCAGAAACTCGCCGCCTCCAATCATGCACAAGCCGCCGACTCCGGCGTAAATCAACATACCCACCCCATCGCCGTGCAAAACCTTTTTAGCAAACTGGCTCCGAGAGGCATCATGGCCAAAAATCAACACTGATAAAATCATACCCGTCCCTAAGATCACCCCTCCGACAAACCCTCCCCCAGGACCGTATTGCCCGAAAAACAACACGTACAGCCCAAAAATTTGGATCACAGGAACGAGAAACCGTCCCAACGATTGAACAATGATACTGTCATGGGTCCGAATCATGAGGTTTGTCTCCGTAACAAAAGCGCGCAGGCAATGCCTGCTGTAAAAATCACCACGGTTTCCACCATGGTATCGAGGGAACGATAATCCATCAGTACCGAGGTCACCACGTTTGGCGTATGGGTATCCGGATAACTCTGTTCGAGGTATGTTGGCGAAATATGAACACTTGCTGGGGAATTTGGATCTCCGTACTCAGGAAGATCGTTCGCCGCATAGAGCAAGAGAATTCCCAACAGAGGAAGTGCAATCAACGCCGCCATAGGAGGTGGCGGCCGCCGAAGCCGACTGTCTTTGGGAGCCGTTCCAAAAAGGGTCAATAGAAAAAGGACTGTGGCTAAACCCGCTCCAACCACAGCTTCCACGAATGCAACATCCACCGCCCCAATCCAAGCCCACACGAGCGCTAAGAAAAAACTATAGGATCCCAGAAGTAGGATCGCACTCATCAGATCTTTAACGAGAATGGCACCGGCCGCAGCAACCAGGAGGAGAATCAGGAGAGGAATTTCAAATGAGAAGGTCATGGGGTTTCCCTTTTCCACGGTTTGAGTCCAGCCCGAAGAGCCGCACGAATAGTCGCATGCTCTATAACTGGATTTTGGATATAGAGTAAGGCCAACACGGCAAGGATTTTCAGCGCGTTCCCGCTAAGTCCTTCATGGAGCGCAATACCGACTAACATTAAAAAGGCTCCTAACGAATCCGTTAACGACACCGCATGGGAACGACTAAAGACATCGGGAAGTCGTATGACTCCAATAGCCGCAACAATCAGAAAAAATAATCCTGCAAGAATAAAGATGATGGAAAATAATCCCATGCTACGGAAGCCCCTTTTGTTCCAGATATTTTGCTACTGCGAGCGCCCCCACTAAATTCAGTAACGCATAGCCAGTTGAGATATCAACGAACATGTCGACTCGCTCAAAATAGACACCCATCACGATGAGCAAAATAATCGCCTTGGTGGATATACCAGCGAGGCCTAACACGCGATCAAATATCGTGGGTCCCTGAAGCACACGATACAGATACGCACCAATAAGAAAAACCAATACCATTAGAACGCAAAGAAGAAAAATTTTCATAAATCCGGCACTTCATCCTTAAACATTTCAGCAATTTTAGATTCGATCCGCTTGCTTGTGACATCTTCCGCCGAAACTTCATCCATGGCGTGAACGATGAGTGTATTACGATCAACCTCAGCGGTAATCGTTCCGGGAGTCAACGTAATGGAATTACCAAGGAGCACGACCGCGGCATGGTGACCCAATTTCGTCTCAACATGGATTAACCGGGGATTAATGGGAAGCGCTGGGTGAAGAATGAGCTTTGATAGATGAAGACTACTTTTGACGATTTGGACAAAAAGCCAGGGAAGATACAGGAGGATATTGCCCCACAATCGAAACTTAGGAACAAAGGGGGAATGGCCAGAGTTAATCCATGCCACCGTGAAGGAAAGAACTAATCCCAATCCAAGATGGATCCAATCGAAACTGGCAGATAACATGATCCACAACACAAAGAGTGCTGTGGCCTTTAAGATCAAGAATTGTGATGAAATCGGCCTAGGACGAGCCCCGGCAGGAAAAACATTGTTTGTCATCTAGGTAGCACCATTATTTTCCCACGCTCCCAAAAATCAACCGGATTTTTCTCTTAATAAAAATAAAAGCCAACCGGATGCTTCGAATCAATCATGCATTCGAACAGCTTCTGGTTGGCTTGTACTGTTACCGGTCTTGCAATCAAGGAAGAACCAGGCACCCTACCTGCCATCTAAGTTAACTGAACTTCAGAATCCGATGGAACCTTTATTTGTGTTTGTGCAAAATACAAAAAGAGGTATCATCCGCTTCCCAAATTCTTTGGAATTTATACCAGGTCGTCTGCCATTCAGCAACAATTATACAATGAAATGGGTACCCCCGGTGAAACCAGATCAATACCATTCGCATTATCCGAGAAAAATTTCTATCTGAATAGAGCTATTGGGCATCAATTATTATTTATGGTATAGAATGCCCATTCATTTTCCTATTAACATCTAGGAAATTCCCAGCCAGGGTTTAAGAAGAGATGAACATTAAACATTACAAAGCTGGTCAGTACCGCCAACAGTACCAATACAAAAGCTTTTTACCTACACCGATAAACCATGATTGGACATGGGAAGATCCAAAGATTAATACACTTCTTGAGAAAGCGACTCAAGCTTTAGGAGAACTAAATGCATTTTCTCTGATCGTGCCTGATGTTGATTTGTTCATTCAAATGCATATTTTCAAAGAAGCCAACACCTCCAGCAGAATCGAAGGTACACAAACACAAATGGATGAGGCTCTTCGATCTAAAGAGCAGATCAACCCCGAGCGCCGGAATGATTGGGAAGAGGTACAGAATTATGTCCAAGCCATGGGTGAAGCAATTGAAACACTGAAGACCTTACCCTTATCGAATCGTCTACTTTGTGAAACTCATAAGATTCTACTTCAGGGAGTACGCGGAGAACACAAGCTTCCTGGAGAATTTCGCCGCAGTCAAAACTGGATTGGAGGTACCAGCATTGTTGATGCTGCGTTTATCCCTCCTAGCCATGATGAAGTTCCTAGCCTTATGAGCGATTTGGAAAAGTTCTGGCACAATGAAGCTATTGATGTTCCTCATTTGGTTCGGATTGCAATTAGTCATTACCAATTTGAAACCATCCATCCTTTCTCGGATGGTAATGGTAGGATTGGTCGGCTTCTCATAACACTGTATTTGGTAGGCAAAGGGTTATTAACCAAACCGTCTTTATACCTTTCCAATTATCTAGAAAAACATAAGGTTGCATATTACGAAGGGTTAACCACTGTTCGAGCTACCCATAACCTAGGACACTGGATTAGGTTTTTCCTAGTTGCGGTATTTGAGACTGCTCAACAGGGACAAACTACCTTTCAAAAAATTTTAGTTTTGCGTAGTGATGTTGAACAAAGGATCTTGTCGCTTGGGAAGAAAGCAAAAAATGCTAGGGGACTATTGAATTTCCTGTATCGCCGCCCTTTTATTAGTCCCAATCAGGTAGCAGAAATGTTTCAGGTTACTCATCAAACTGCGAATAGCCTCATTCGGGATTTTGAAAGGCTTGATATTCTAAAAGAGACTACGGGATACCAGCGTAATCGGGTTTTTCAATTCGAACGCTATCTTGGTCTTTTTCTAGATTAATCCCAGCTCTTCTTAGTTTTTCTAATGAATTGAATCCTTACATATAAAAAACCATATGTAAGCTTAGTTTATCTTCCTTTACATATAAATACCGTTATGATGATTTGCGGCCTTATGCTAAATAGGTAGTAATACGCACACAAACCGAAATAACCAGTTATTCATTTAATTGAAACACCGGCTCCCACGTCCCATCAGGATTATATCGATGAAACTCAAATGCGTGAGGGTCCAATGCCACAAGATTGAGCCACTGGTTATGAAACAACTGCTGAAGGATTCCATGTTTTTCAATGATCGACGAAATTACACTCGGTGTGTGTTCAATGATGGCTAGGAGCCGCATGGGCTCATGATAATGACGATCACCATCGTTAACCGTCTGTAAAGGAAAGCCCATTTGCAAATCACTTTGGCTTCCCAACATCATTCCCACGCCCCCTACCACGTTGTGAAATACCTTACTACCGCTTCCATACTTCCACGGGTCTGCTCCCGAAAAGTAATATCCCGTATTTATCCATTCTCCTACAATCAATGGAGCCGTCATAATTTTTTCAAGGATGCCACCAGCAGGGTCAGCAATGGGGTCGTACGAATGTAAGAACACCCGCCCGCCTAAATCCAGACCTTTCGTGAGGCTTCGCCGTCCGATTAGAAACGCTGCATTGCCAGCTAACCCCCATTCTGGTCGGGTGTTCGCCCAATCACAACTGCGCTCGTCGACATGAGCAAGGGCCTGTTCTGGAGAAATTTCAGTCGGAGCACGTGGAATGCGATGACACCGCTCAAGGGCTTGATTCGCACCAGCTTCTTCGAGATCTTTTTTCAACACACGCAAATCTTCTTTATGAGTTTCAGGCAATTCTTCTAGATCGTAAAACTTCACGCGATCCGTCGTGGTGTTATGTTTCCCCGGAAGAAACCACGTGTCATCGGGAATGGGTAACCCTTTTTCTTTGAGGATGCGACGAACTTCTGGGGCGTTCGCCATAGTAGCGAAGACTCGCGCACTCGCGTCACCCGGAGCTCCCCCACAAGCCCCACAATCCAGCGCACCATAATAGGGATTGTTGTCCGTCTCACTCCCGTGGCCACAGAGGCAGACTAACCGCGCATAATTTTGAGTGAGCCCCATGGCCCGCAATCCGTTTTCGATAAAGGTCGCCCGTTCCGTCAAAGAAAACCCCTGTGCCAGGCCATGAGGAATCCCTTCTGCATTTACTTCTCCGACTTTCGGGTTTGGCGGGTCCGAAGGGGCAGAAATCGAAATCTGTGTCGGTACATTATGAGTGAACCTGCGCTCGATGGTTGAGGTGATCCTACGAAATGTTTTTTGGAGCAAGGTTTTACCCACTAAACCAAAACTAAAAAAGAAGCCCAGCACATCAATCACCATCATCGACCCAATAGGATTGTGCTTCAGATCGTGAAAGAGATGATGACCGAGTTGACGCCATCGAGTGCCAGAAGAATATTTCTGTAAAGAGCGTTCTTCTCCGGAGCGAGGCACTTCCGTCACGGCATGATTGGGCGTCAATAACACCGGGCATAAATCCGACCGTTCCTCGCTATCAAAGGCCTGGTGACTGATCGGAATGCCAAAAAATCCCGCAAACCCAAACGTTTCATAGGGCCCTTGCGCTTCGATATGGCGTCGGAACGACTCCGATCGGACATCGATACAAAATACCAATTGTGCTTGCGGGCGAATGTCTAAGTCCTTAACAACCCCACGATGCGCTGAGAGTTTTCCTAGAATGTCTTCTTGAAAGGAATCTTCAAAAGCCTTGAGCCAAACCGGACCATGAAGGTCAGACGGAAAGGCATCAAGCCACTTCAACAAGTCCTGAGCCTCTGTGCCTGAAAGGTCGTGCATCTCAATGGGTGACACCTCTAAACATTGTGCGAGATGAAACAAGCGCCAGGCGTCTCGACATATGGCCTGTGTTGTGGGATCTACAGGATGACCATCTAGCCCCATGCCATCCTCGTATTCCACACGGCGTTCCTGCCAGTATGATTTCAGTGCGGAAACGGTTCCATCAATGCCCCATTCTCGTTGACAGACCACCTGACTCAGCTCTACTTCATAAAACAGCCGAACAGCCAGATATTGTTGTGTATCAATCGGGTATTTCCGTTGAGCATGATACAGAGGATGTTCTCCCAGCCAGCGAATGTATCTGGTCCAACCAGGTAATTGGGACAACTCTCTTGAAAGATACGATTTCCACTGTGATTGAGGGATACCGAGACGATCTAAACACCAGACGATGGTCACTTCAGGCTCATCAGATAATTCTTGAATTTTTTGGCGAAAATCATGAATTCCTAAGAAATGTCCAGATCGATCCCATTGCGCCAGGTCCTTCCAAGCCCTGAAAAATCCTTTGTTCCGCAGTGGCATTTCCCACCCGGCCAACCCTTCGTCAACAAAGGCTGCAATCCATTTAATCATTTGGTTATTGATTTGCTCGACTAAAGAAACACCACTCAAACATTCGACCCAATCACTGATCGTCCGTTGAGCCGGCAAATCAATCTTCACAGGAGGTTTTTCACCTGCTTGGGTTGTGAGCGACATTGACTCGTGGTCAGCAGAAGCCTTCTCTTCCTGATCAGAGTCAGATAAGCCCAGTAGTGATAATGTGGCCTTCCATAGATTTGTTAGATAGGCCTCTTCCGGGTAATCTCGGCACTGCTCACATTCCTCGATCGTTCGTTGGATAATCCGATGTTTTGATTCCTGTGGTAGATCAGAACGAAATTGCTGAATAGCTCCGCCCCCACTCAGTTCCCATTGCAAAAGAACCGGCTCCAATTCCTCAAACCCAACAACCAAATGCCATTGCCAAATATCATGGGCAGACAGAAATTTGTGCCCAACTCTGACAGAATCTTGTGAATCCAGGGGAGGGCCTACGCGAGCTAACGCCCGTTGGATCCCTTCCGTTGTAATGCGTCCTTCTCGATACAGCTGGCGATACGTTTCATTTGGCAGATATCCACTCCCCCCAAGAAGCTCTTTACCTTTTTGGACGGCCTGATCAAAGGGAAGGTATTCCAATCCGTGAATCGGGTTTTGAGCGACCATGGTTCGCATGGGCCAAAAAGGTGCAATGGGTTCACTGGCCTCTTCGATCACCTGACGGAGATGTATCCGTTCGTCTTGAGTCAAGAGTTGGGACCCTTGTCTCATCAATTCAGACGACATAAACCCTCCGGTTGTTCAAGGTATTTCGTACCACGAAATTTCCAATAATTTTGCGTACCAACAGATCGACAAGGTATTCTGAGATTATGCAAAACGGACGAACAAAAGGCGAGACTGAAACAGCTATTCGTAATGCCATTATCAAGTTTGAGCAAGAATTTATGGGGCGAGGGCCTATGGATG